>ERZ773007.931-NODE-931-length-14184-cov-21.535140_pt1 | contig 14184 bp, 9 predicted proteins | sample MGYA00580665_ERZ773007 | MGnify/ENA primary metagenome ERZ773007 (study PRJEB29015, sample SAMEA2738122) | human oral metagenome | biome: human oral; feature: human-associated habitat; material: saliva | place: China | collected 2167 ... | reverse complement strand
AGGGCGACAGCGCCAGCGACGGCGAGGGCGCAGGCTCCCTTGGAGAGGCGGGTGCTAGATGTGAAAATCTTCATTGGTGTGTATCCATACTATCGACATTGTTAGGACAGGCTTACTATATCGACAGTGTGAGTATTTCTCAACATCAGATTCCAAGAAAGCGTTTTATGACAGAACACCTCGCAGCACACTGACGGGGATACAACTACCCCACGCCAGTATGCCGCAATAAGTACCGGGGGCCGCCACTCCCCCGGCCTCTAGACAACTAATCCTTCTTCGGAGTGTGCACACGCGACACACCCAGGGCACCAAGAATTAGGCCGCCACCCAAAGTTACCAAAATCGGCAGAAGAGGCGAGCTCTTACCCGTATTGCGGGTAATCTGCGCCTCCGTTGCCTTCACGCCATCCGGCGCCCTGTGCTCAGTACGAACCTGCGAGGGAGAACCATCCAGCGTCGAAGACCGTCGCGATTGGGTAGCGGGCTCGGTTTCTGCGGGCGCGCTCGTACGAGCGGTAGCCTGCTCGTCCTGTGCATCGCGTGTGCGGTAGCCTAGCGCAGATGAAGAAGAGGCAGCGGGGCGAGCAACGGCCTCCGTCCCCTCTTCGACAGAGATGGTGGGGTCCTTCCGGTCCCCGGCCAGGGCGGTTGCAGAACGTATGCCTCGGGTCTTCGTCTTATTCCCGTCACCAGCCACTTTCACGGCATTCTGCTCCTCACCGCTCGAGGCCGTTGAGGGGGCCGCAGAAGAGGTGCCAGCCACTGCTGAGGATGAAGAATCCGAGGAATCATCAGTGGAGGTGTCGCCGCTTTCACCCTGGGAATTTCCGGTATTGTTACTTCCCCGAGAAACGGTGAAGCGTACCGTGCTGACCTGGACATCTCCACCGCTGGTGGCGTCTATTGCCACTACCAAGTAGGTGCGACCGGTCTGCAGGGAGGCGCCGGGTACACCCAGCACCGCCTCAAAGCTTCCGGAGGAGAGGTCCGAAGGGTTCACTCTCACAATAGCTAGGGCGTCGCCCACCGTATGCCCATCACTGTCGAGCTCCATGAGCATCAGGTCATACCCGTTGTCATTCGTTGCAAAGTTCTTGCCGCGCACCGTAACGGGCTTTACCGAATCGCTCGAGTTAACCTGGGAGTTCTGGATTGTCAGGCGAGGACTGTCTCGGTGATTCTGCCTACTTGCCTGATCCTCTGTCGTTTCGGAGCTAATCAGCTGAATATGCTCCGGTTCCTTTGTGACGTTCGGAGACTGGGTCACCACCGGCTGAGGAGTGGGGGCTACGGTAGAAGGAATATGCGTGGGGCTGGGCTGCGGCGAGGGAGACTCCGGGGTGTCTTTCTTCTCTACCGGTGTGGAGTCGGTTGCTGAGGGGCCCTTCGAGGACGCATCCTCACCGTGGGGCGGGGTAACTCCCGGCTGAGTAGGATACCGAGGATCGGAGGGAACCTCCACCAGGGTGTCGCGATCTCGCGTCAGAAAATCTACGTGCGTGATGCCGTAGGCCGCATCCGTCAGGGTGATGACGTAGAACGTTCCCCCAGCGGGCAAATCAAGCAGAAGCGCTACTTCCCCGGGGGAACCCCCTTCGGTCGGGGAGACAGAACGGTGGGTACATTCCTCCGTCGAGGTGCACGAAGTAACTTCTACCAGCATGCTCTCGGCAGAGACCCCTTGAGGGAAACCCGACCAAACGAGCAGGGCAGCACCGTTCTCACGGTGAATGGTCAGATTAATATCACCCTCGTTAGGGTCATCGAAGTCGACGTTCGATTCCCCCTCGCGACGTTGCGTTATGGGGGCGTCCGAGTCGCCTACTCCAGCGACATCGTGTAAAGAGGGCGTAGGGTCGGCAACAGTATCGACGGCCATGGATGGGGCAAGCACCCCACTCTGCAGTCCCGCAGCAAGGGTCGCAACGGCAACTACACGGCGTTTTATAGATAATGTGCTCATGCAATGTGTCTTTTCGTGGTGTTTAACGAGGTGCTCCAACCCCCGATTATTCTTCCAATCCCACACCGGGTAATCGACCGAGCCCTGGACAGAGTATCTATCCGGTGGCATCCACGCCATACGACCACTGAGATGTGGGGTCAGGGTAAGGAGGAGTCCACGTCTATATATCGGCTTCCTTAACCCTACCATGAACTCCGAGGTTTATTCACTCAAGGGTATTTTGACTCCCCTAAACGCTGTCTTTACGCTCGGGGGAGTCGGCAAGTCCCGTAGATGCTTACCGGTGGAACACCCGAGACAGGGAGAAGGCATTCCTCCGAATGGCCATCCATACGGCGCCCGTCACCAGGCCCAATCCCACCAGTCCTACGGTCCAGAAGGTCACCCTATAGTCGGAGGCTTCCTCCATAACGTGTTCCGAAGAGGACGCCGCTTTCACGCCTTCCTGTTGCCCCGCGGTCGATCCGGAGTGCACCTGAGAGATAGGGGCGTTAACCTCAGCGGAACGGGAATTACCTTCCGTCTGACGGGTGGGGGTTAGTCCCTTGGCGCCGTCGGTAGGGGTCACGGGCTGCGCAGCAGATGCCGATCCGCTCTTTACGGAGGCGCCACCCTCCCCATTCAGCGTTGCGGTATCGGACCCCGCGGCGTATGCCGAGGTCAGGGGTGACTGCCCGGCGGATGCATTGGTCTGGGGCGCCATAGTGCGCGCTTGCGCCAGAGCCTGAAGCCCCTGCTGACGGCGCTCGGCACGCGCCTGGCTCTCACGGGTTGCGGTGGAATCGGCCCCGCTAGAACGGGAAGCGTTCGAGCTACCATCGGCTGCATTAGAAGAAGTATGGGAGGAGGCGCTCGCGGAGTTATCGCTATTCGCGGTAGTGGACGTTGAAGTAGCGCCCGTTTCATCGCGGCGAGTGGCGGAGGAATCCGCGGTATCCTGCGATTTCCCGGCACTCACCTTAAACCGAACCGAGGCCACGGCGGTGTCGTTGTTCTGCTCATCGACGTACACCAGGTACGCGGTATAGACCGAATCGGTCTTGAGAAGCGACCCCGGAACGCCAACAGCCACCTCAAGTTCTCCTCCGGTGATGTGTGCAGCGTCCACGTGCGTGTACGAGACGGCATCGCCTCGGGGATTACCCTGCATATCGGTCTCAAGGACCATCAGGTCGTACCCGTTCTCTCGGGCGGGCAGGTTCTTTCCGACAACGGTCACGGGCTTCGTCTCTGCGTCAGAACGCAGCTCGGCGTAGCGAACGTTCAGCGTTGGAGCGTTCAGGTTCGCGTTGTCTCGGGAGGCGGTCAGGCCTCCGGGTACCTCGCTCACGATCTGAGTGCTGTGCTCCAGATCGCCCGCCGCTTTCGGGGTAGGCGAAATCGAGGGCTGCGGATGACGGGCCTCTTCACGCGCTTTAGCCAGGATATTCTGCGTTTCGTCGTCAAGACGGATTCCCGACGAGTCACTGTCGACGTCCCCATCACCGGCAGGAACGATATGGGGAATAAGCGAACCGGCAGTAATTTTGAACTCCCCGTATCCCTCATCGAAGCTGTCCATGTCGAGGACGGAGATGGTGTAGTAGCCTTCCTTCGGCGTACTCGGTAGCGTGAGCGTCAGAAGGGTAGAGCCATCCTGGGCTTTCACTACGCTCAGCTGCTGGGGAGTATAGGTGACTACCTCTCCGGATGCTTTACCGGAGACGGTGTAGTACTGAACGGCCACGAGATAGCGGCTCGAATCATTGATGTACTTCTCTTCGTAGAGAGGTTGCAGATTGAGGGTCACCCGGTTCTGTTCCACAGAATGAATTAGAACCTCAAGCGTATCGAGTTCAAGGTTGAAATCTTGCGAGGGACAATTCTGAGGATTCTCCGAATTGAGAATAGTAATAATACACTGCTGATCGACAGAAAAACCGGTTCCCTCCACCGCGGAAGCATTGGGTAACACAAACACACCCGTAGTTGCTAAAACGGAAAGCGTCAGGGCGCGGAAAGTTCGAGGTCGTTGAGTGATCATGATAGTGCCATTTCAATCGAAGCGGACGCACAACCTGCTGATAAGGAGTAGCTCACCACAAGCCCCTCTAACGCAATAATTATGCGTGCCGGTACATCGGTTACATCCCAGCCTAACACGAGTATTAAGATTTTAAATTCATTGCATTTGCGTGCTTATTGTTAGGCAGTATATGCACCTCAGAGTAAAACACTGTATGGCCACCCCTAAAAACATCGTTATCGAAAAATACGAATGTTTAGAGGGAAGGTCGAACACCCCGCAAACAATTATTTCAATCGCCGTAAAATCCCAGGTGCACGACATATAGTGTCCAATCCAAGCCCTGAACACAGGCCATTCACGGTGTTATAACGTATAAACGTTCGCGCCGGGGGTCCACAAATCCACCTCTTATAAACCATCAAAATCATTTACACGTCATACAAGATTTGACAAAAATCCATTGCATAATGCGACACACATCTCACATAATGCAAAGACGCCCCGCGGTCAGTGATGCTGCGCATCACCGCCATGGGGCGCCCTTCGAGGTAAATGCTCTGCTCCCCCGCGCCTATGCGTTCGCGTCCATCGTCTCAGTTGCCGCTACTTCAGCAGAGGCCTCCGCCCGACGACGATACCGGTTCACCACCACGGCGCTACCCACGAAGACAACCGAACCGGCCAGCGCAATTCCCAGCGGCACGGTACCATCCGGCAGGGGTACATCTTCCGAAGCGCTTGCCTCCAGTTTCTGAGAATCGGAACCACCGCGAGCTTTCGTGCTTCGCGTATAGAACCCGTCGGAGCTCAGGCGAGAACCTTCCCGTGCAGCAGGGGCAACGCTCTCAGCGCTTCCCGCTGACACCTGATACCCCATCAGATTCACGATGGTGCGTCCGCCAATAAAGGCTGCGTATCCCGACATAACCGGGGTGACATTCGATGCGGTAACGGGGTTACTCGTGACCGCATGAGCCTGCGGGGTTGCCCGCGCAGCCGAGGCATGGGCATGAGCGACATGATTCAGAGCGACATCTGTCGAAGGAATATGGGGAACGGTTTCCCCAGCGATTCCTCGAGCCGACGAAGATTCAACCGCAGAGGGTGAAGCATCACTCGGTGAGGAGATATCTGCCGGCAGCTGCTCACTCGAAGAATGAACCACAGTGCGCCTAGGCTGATTGTTGGCGTCTGCAGTTGAATCCGCCGAGCTGGCGCGCTGAATAATGCTCACGCTGAAGGCAGAGGTTGCCACGAGCCTCAGCTCATCGGGAGACTCTCCCCCCACCGCCACCACCCGGTACCGCTTACCGCCAACGAGTGAGGTTCCGGGGACCTTCAAATCAGCCGAGAACGCGCCGTCCCTGACCTGCTCGGGGCTCACGTGGGTCGTGGCCAGGGGTGCGCCGACGGCTCCCCCGTCGGCAGGCATCTCGAAGACCATGACGTCATAGCCCAGGGAGCTCTCCCCCACGTTCTTGACGCGCGTGCGAATCGTCTGAAGATCACTTGAGCCTCGCAGCTCCGCGGTGGAAATCTCAAGAATGGCCTCGCGGGTTTCCGCGGGAATCTGATTCGAGGAGCGGTTATGCACCAGGATACGGTCGCCCTCGGGCTTGGGCGTATCAGAAACGTCGGTGGTAGATTCAGAACTACGGGGCTCCCCCACATCACCGGGTTTCTCAGATGTAGCAGCGGAGGGGGTCGGCGAGGCGCTCTCCGAGGTAACCGGAGCCGGGGCCGGAGCGGCCGTGGGCTGCGGACGGTCCTCTCGCTCATCCTTCGAAGGCTCGGGATTCGGCACAGGATGGGGAGTAGGGCTCACCGCATCGATGGGTGCACGCTGCACACCCGGGGTATCGGGGAAGAAAAGATTCTGACGTGAGGCGAGAAGACCCTCAACGCTCTCACCGTATTCGGGGCGCAGCTCAACGAAAGAGGAGTTGCCGGTCTGAAGGTCGGTAACCTCCACCATATAGGCCTGTTCGATATTCAGGCGCTGGTGAATACTCACATCGAGGTAGCCGTCATCATTCTTCGACACGGTCAGCTGTGAGGCGGGGACCACCATCGAGGCAACTTCCAGACCCTCCACGGTAACTGCCACAAGGCGCACCTGCACGTGGTCGAGAGACTTCACCCCGCCCAGACCAATCAGGATGTAATCCTCACTCTGGCCTAGCAAATCCATGATGAAAACATCAACGTTCGTAGCGTGGGGTTCAGGAGTCTTCGCAGAGGGAGTCGCACCATGCGGCTGTGCATGGGCGGATGATACGAAGGAAGCGGGGGCCAAAGTTGCAGGGGCCAGCGCACCTCCCAGCCCGAGGGCTGCAGATGCTACGAGGGCCGCGCCGCGAGCAGTTCGCTGCGTGGTAAACATGGTCACCTTTTTCGTGAGTGAGTAAGTGAGCGATAGGTTGTGCAATCCCCCACGCTCAGATGTTCGGAAGTGAGAGCGGGGAGGCGGCCTCTCTTATCGGTGACCATGTGCGTTTTAGAACGCGTTTTGCTCCGCGAGGGCGGGGCATAGAGAGTGGCAGTACCGCCGGTCAATGCACTCTAAATTATAGGTATAACCTTAGAAAAAGTTAAAGACGAGGGGACGCCTCTTTTGTTACAAAGAAGCATCCCCTCGTCTTATCTCACGTTATGGCTTGTGAGAGGGTATTTATCAGCTTTTTAGGACCGGGAAGTGAGTTGCACATCACGGCGGCCACGGCGGGTCAGGAAGGCTCCCGCAACCAGAGAGAGCGACCCTACCGCACTAATCGCCAGCATCCCGGAGGTACCCGTTGCAGCCAGCTGCTCACGCTCACCCTTGGAGGCCGAAGCCGTAGCCTTCTGAGGCTTCTGTCCGGCACGGTCGGTAGCGCCGCCGGTAGCATCCTCGGTAACCGGAGCAGATTTGGGCGAAGCCGACTCGGCCGACACAGGAGCCTCGGATGCGACAGCCATAGGAGCGGACTCCTTCGACTCTTCGGCCGGTGCCGGGGTGCTATCGGAGGGAGTAACCGAGGGCTTCTCCTCCGTCGGCTTTTCAGCAGCAGAGCCACCGTAGCTCGGCTCCTCAGTTGCCGGCGCTTCGGTCTGCTCGGCAGGCAGCGAGTCGGAAGGACGCGAAGCATCCACGCCGTCACGCTCCACTGTGAAGCCGCCGGTCACGATCTGCACGGTTCCTCGGGAATCCTCGTAGACTGCGCTTACACGGTAGGTCGTACCCGGCTTCAGGGCGTTGCCCGGCACCTGAAGCTGCGCGGAGAAGGAGCCGTCCTCCACACGAGCGTCCCCGGAGGCAATGGCCTCACCGGCGGTTCGGCCGTTAGAATCCAGCGCGTGCACCTGCAGGGCCACGGGACCGGAACCCTCGAGACCTTCACCGGTGAAAGTGAGCGTCTTTTCCGAGTCATTCTCGGGGACTGCGGTCTCTTCCACGCGCAGGCGAGCACCCACGGCCACGGATGAATGATTCGTCGATTCGGCCGACTCCTGCTCCCCCGCGCGATCCGCCGAGGCGTCGCGCACCCGGTCGAACCGAGTGTTACGCGGCAGGTCGTAGTGGCGTCGAGGGTCGGTTTCCGGGAGCACGGGGTCCTGTTCCTCAGCGGGAACAATGGAAGCCTCAGAAGCTTCCGGCTCGGAGGTCGCGGGGCGAGGGGCCGCCGGGGTCTCTTCCGCCTGCGCTTCAACCTCTTCAACCTCTTCGTCGGCAGGCTCAGCGGCTGCAGTCTCAGCAACGCTCCAGCCATTGGTGAAGGGAATCTCGACGCTCTGAGCTGCTAGGCCTCGGGAAGCCGAAGGGGCGATTTCAACGTTCAGCACGTAGCGCAGATCGGGATGCACATCCTGCAGAACGGCTAGGCGAGCACCGGGTACCTCGATGCCGTCCAGAAGCGTGCCGTTGACAACATCGGCTCGTGCCGGGGAGGCAGCCAGTACGTGGCGATTGCCCTGCTCATCAACGGCGTAAATCGAGGTCATGATCTCGAAGGCCTGCGCATCGCCCAGGCCGGTGGCCTTGTAGACGATTAGGTTCTGCTCCTGCGGAATTTCCAACTGACCCGACAGGATCTGGGCATTGAGCGGCTCATCCTGAGTATCCGCAGGCTGCACCTCCAGGGGCGTCCATGAATTGTAGGAGGTGTCTTCGACGGAATAGCCGAGATCGGGGTTGACGACGGCGGTTGCCACCACGTACTGCTGGTTGGGGTCGAGGATTCCCGCAGGCAGGGTGAGCTGAGTGCTAAAGCTACCCTCGTGCACATCGGAGACGGGGACGAGGGTCATGGTCACCGCACGGGCACGGCTCAGGGCAGCCAGGGGGTACTTGCGGTACTCACTGACGTACACGGCGATGCCATGCTTCTCAACGTCCTCGCCCAGAAAACCACTACCGCTAACGGTGATGCTCTGGGAACGCGCGGGGTTGATGGCAGCACCCTGTTCGACCTGCACCGAGGGGCGCACATCGCGGTCAGAACGCTGGGCGCGGTTCTGCTGAACGTTAGAGGAGGAAAGGCCGCCCGCATTGTGCACTGGAATCGCGGCCTGGGCCGCACCGGTGCCGGCGGTCAGAACGGAGGCCGCAATGGCGGCCGTTGCTCGGGTCTTTGAGTGAGCGGGATCGGGCATGAAACACACCTTTTCTGTGAGTGTGAACGATACCCTTTACGCGACAACGACGCCTCAATTCCCGGCGGGAAGATGTACGGTTGGTTCCTTCGCGAGGTTGGTAGCCTTGCGATAGGGGTCTCCTCGGCATGGGCGATGGGTTCCGAGAGGTAAAACTCTCAATCTCCATCTGAGGTGGAAGTCTGCGCGAGGGGAATCGCTCTATTTATCGGTAGTTCCACACTATCAATAGAAAAAGCCTCTTGAGGCCCAATACGCTTTACGAGCCAACTATTTTTTTATGCAATGAACCACAAAACGGGTTTTTTACCCAAATCTCCCCCATTAATCATCCGCAAAACATATCGACTAGGTAAAATACCTCAACTCTCTCTTCAAGGTGAGGGTTTAAAGCGAACGTAAATAGGTAGACTCTGCAGTGCTATATGTGCACATTTATGCACATATAGTTATTTTCTTTCGGGTGTAAGGTTTTTGAGGTCTCGCATCAATCAGTAGCGCCAATCCCCTATTCACCGGCGATGCAAATGACTCTCTTGCCACGCGTGTGACCGGCCTGCAAATCGCGGTAGGCCGCACGGACATCCTCAATCGTGAACCCGTACACGCGATCCAAGCGAATTGACACCTTCCCATCGGCGACCAGCTCGGCTAGGGTCTCGAAGTCCCCGTGTTCCGAATGGCGGGGGCCCGTAAACTGTGCTCCCCTAATCATGACCTTGGGCGAGGGAACGAGGGTTCCAATGTCCTTGCCCTTCAACCCCAGCGAAAAGGCTAGGGTCACGTAGTCGCCACCGTAGCAGTCCAGGAACTTTGTCACGCGACCCTCGGCCGCCTTGAGCACTCGTTCCCTCACGCCCTCGCCATAAGCAACCGGCATGGCCCCCAACGACCTGATAAACTCGGCATTCGCGGCCCCTGCAATGCCAATAACGCGTGCACCGCGAGCCACGGCATACTGCACGGCGACGGACCCAATTCCGCCCGAAGCCGCGGAGATGACCACCGTATCGCCCTCACCCACGCCAATATGGCGGAAGGCGCCTCCCACGGTCAGGGCCGCGACACCCATTGCGGCCGCGTGCTCAAAATCAATGGAGGCGGGCTACGGCAAATTCTTCGACGGGGTTATCCGAGCCCCTCGAAATTCGAGGCTTTCACTTCCGGGATGCTCGGAACCAATGAACCCCCACCCCGCGAGCGCGGGAACCCTGTCATGAACAAATCGACACCGGTCTGTCCATCCATTGCGGCTACAACGTTCCGTGGAGCGCCGCATCGTGCGCCCTCACTATTCTGAACACACAGAAACGTCCTCGCGGTCTCCCGAGATTATTTTAATCCCGAGGAAACCGCGAGGACGTTTCATACGGCGTTACGCGAAAGGATCAACCCTAGAGGCTGCGGCGACGCAGAAGCATCAGCGCAGCACCGGCGATCAGCGCTGCGGCGCCGACACCGGCAATACCTGCGACACCTTCAGCGCCGGTGTGAGCCAGCTGCGGCTTCGAAGAGCTATCCGAAGTGGTGCGGCCGGCGGTATCGCGAGCGCTCACGGTGTGGCCACTCTGGGAAGAAGCGGTCACCGGGGTGTTACCAACCTTGGCCTTGGGGGCCTGCGAGGAGGGAACGCGAGTCTCGGTCACGGTCACGGAACCGTCCTCGCTCATTTCCGCGGTGAAGACGCTGGTGGTGCCGTCGCCGTTATCGCGAACGGTGGTGTTATCGTCGTTGCTTGCCGCGGGCACCGTGGGGGCCGGGTGGTCCGCATCGCTCACGGAGGCGGTGGTGACAGCCACCTGATGTACCAGGCCGTTCGGGTCGCTGGTAGCCACGAGCGCGTACACGTAGCCGGGCAGCAGACGATCGGCACGCACGGAAAGCTTAGTGGTGAAGGTGCCCTCCATAATCTCGGATGCGGGCACATCCTGAACGGCCAGAGCCTCACCGGTGATGTTGCCGTCGGCATCCAGGCGGTAGATGGCCACCTGCACGCCGCGGGAAGCAGATTCGTGGGTGAAGCCCGCGCCGTTGACAGTCACCACGTTGTACTCGTCGTTCGGGTCCAGGCTTGCGCTCTCGGTGGTGAGGGTTGCGTTCTGAGGTTCAGGGGCTGCCGGGGTTTCGGGAGCCGGAGTCTCGTCAGCCTTGGGAGTCTCTGCCTTGGGGGTTTCGGGAGCCGGAGTCTCGGGGGCGGGAGTCTCATCAGCCTTGGGGGTTTCGGGAGCCGGAGTCTCGGGAGCCGGAGTCTCGTCTGCCTTGGGGGTTTCCGGGGCGGGAGTCTCATCAGCCTTGGGGGTCTCCGGAGCCGGAGTCTCGTCAGCCTTGGGAGTCTCAGCCTTGGGGGTCTCCGGAGCCGGAGTCTCGTCAGCCTTAGGAGTCTCTGCCTTGGGGGTTTCGGGAGCCGGAGTCTCGGGGGCGGGGGTCTCGTCTGCCTTGGGGGTCTGAGCACGCGGAGTGGTAGTCTCGGTTACCTTGAAGGAGGAAAGAGCCACCAGCTTCTCGGCGGGCTGAGCCTGGGGGTTGCTGACAGCAACCAGAGCGTAGGATGCGCCGGCGGGAAGCTGGGCTGCGGGAACGCTGAGGGAAGCGTTGAATGAGCCGTCCTTGATCTGTCCAGCGTCAACGGTGATGGTTGCAATCGGTTCACCGGTAATCTGCTGGTCAGCGTCCAGAGCGTAGATGCTCACGTTAACAGAGGCACCCACCTTGGCCCCCTGGAAACCGGATGCACGAACCGTAATGGTATTGATGGTGGCGTCTGCGGGGAAGTCAGTTTCCTCAATCTCGATGGCGGGATCGGCCTGCTCGGTCTTGGGATCTGCCTTCGGGGTTTCCTCGGTCTTCGGTGCCTCGGTAGCAGCGGGGGCCGGGGCCTCAGCCTTGGGAGCCTCGGTAGCAGCGGGGGCCGGGGCCTCAGCCTTGGGAGCCTCGGTAGCAGCAGGGGCCGGTGCTTCAGTCTTCGGAGCCTCAGCGGCAGCAGGGGTCTCAGCCTTGGGTGCTTCGGTAGCGGCCGGGGCCGGTGCTTCAGCCTTGGGTGCTTCGGTCTTCGGAGCCTCGGTAGCAGCCGGCGCCGGGGCCTCAACCTTCGGCGCCTCGGTAGCAGCCGGGGCCGGAGCAGTAACCTCTACGTTTACCTCGCCGTTGGGGTGCTGCGTGACGGCAACAGTCGTACCGCTCTGGTCTGCGGGAGCCTCAGCCGCAAAGGTTGCCGGAATAGCAGCAACGGAGCCTGCGGTAAAGGCTGCCGCTGCTGCAATCTTGTAGACGCGACGGGTAGTCTTCGACATTGTTCCTCGATCTCTGAATCATCGGTGGTGAACCCCGGGAATATGCGCCCCCTCATCGAAGGCCATCGGGTGTTCAATATGGGTGTGATGCTAAAAGGCTAACATTCGCCCCTGTTCTTACCGGCACCCTATCGCATCCTCTATTCAAGTGTTATCAAATCGTTATAAAACACTCCCCTATAAAGAGGTTGCATACATACCAATTTGCTTACTCAAGTTCTCCGTATCAGGATATGACGATTCTTAAACTTTCCTTTTACTGACGTTTAACAAACCTATGCGTTATTCAGTGAGGAAAAACCTTATAACTACCTGAGAAAACCCCGCTTCGGGGAGTGAGCTTTCACCCATCCCCCAAGCGGGGTTATGTGCGTATTATCCGCAGAACTTCTCAATGAGGGGTTACAGAGAGGGTTGACGACCCGCTACCCCTCGGCGCGAATCACCTTGAATTGGCTGGCCTGAGCCACCGGGCGCAGGGTAACGCGGTCCAGGTTAACGTGGTGCGGAACGTTGAGCGCAAAGGTTACGGTCTGCGCTACGTCCTCGGCGGTAAGCGGATTCGGTACGCCCTCATACACGCGGTCGGCGGCCTCCTGCGAACCCAGGCGGTTCAGGGAGAACTCTTCGGTGTGCACCATGCCGGGGCAAATCTCGATGACGCGAACGTTATGTTCCGCCTCCTCCAGGCGGAGCGCCTCGGTCAAGCCGCGAGCGCCAAACTTTGCGGCGTTATACCCGGCGCCGCCCTCGTACCCATGCTCGGCAGCGGTGGAGGTCAGATTCAAAATCGTGCCGTGACCATTCTGGCGCAGTGCCCCGCTGAAGGCGCGGACCGTATTCAGGATTCCCAGCACGTTCATGCGGTACATCTGCAGGTAATCTTCGGGCTTGCCCTCCGAGACGGGATCCAGGCCGATGGCTCCCCCGGCAATATTGACCAGGGCGTCGACGGTTCCCTGCTCACCCAGGATCTGCTCGGCGGCAAAAGCAACGGCGGTCTCGTTGGTTACATCGCAGGTGACCGGATGCGCCCCGGTCTCCTGCTGCAGGGTGTAAAGACGGTCGGTGCGGCGAGCCAGAGCGTACACCGTCCACCCGGTGGCAACCAGCTGATGCACGGTAGCTCGACCAATTCCGCTGGATGCGCCGGTCACCACGGCCACTTTGCCGTCTCCGGCCCAGGAGCGAAAGGGAGATGGAGGAATGTAAGTGTTCTTAGTCATATCTTTATCCTAATAAAACGATGCCCGGTCGTGCTCTACAACGAAACACACCGGGCATACATTTTTGGTTTTTTCGGTTTTCACGGCTCAAAAGAACCTCGTTTCCCCCCCCGATTACTTGCGGCGACGGGGAAGACCCCAGCGGCTACGGCCACCATCGCGGTAGCCGAGGCGGTGCTCAAAGTACACGGGCGAGCTACTACCGGTCTTCACGGTGTCCGGGGGAACCGTACCCTCGCGTGCAGACATGAGATAGAGAATCGCGGCACCCGGCACGAAAGCGATAATGGGAAGAACGAAGCGCATGCGCGCCTCCCCATAGCCGCTTCGCAAGCTAAGGTGCCCGATGCATGCCGCTACCAGCACCACCTGAATCAGTAGAACGGCGGTCTCGAAAGCACCCAAACCAAAGAAACTAAACGTACTCATCAATGCCTCCTCAGGATTGGTACTATTTCAGTCTACGCCCCCGAATGATGCCTGCATAGGGTCCGGTCACGTGTTGAAATGATCCGCGGAACACATTTATCTTAGGGTATTAATGACTTATTCCTGCAGCATTTCCGAGCAGCGCTTCCGAGACTTCTCCCCCGCCACCACCCCTATCTACCGCACCACCGTGAAATCTCAACGCCACCGCATCGCCAACCTCCGAACCCGCCGCCGAGAATTACAGCAGCGAGCCGCCACGTACCGAGCTTCCACAGGGACCCCCTACCCCGTCGAGGTACATCTACTCCTGGGGCAGACCTACCTGGACCCCGCTTCCTGGGATGCTCTCCTTCACTCCCGCGGACCCGCCGTTGCCCTGCGTCGCGCACGTTTCGCCCCGCGATACGACCAGCTTCTGCGCCGCCTCGAAGAAGCCATCACCCGCTACGAACGCCCCTGACAACCCCTCGAAGCACCCCGCAAACGGCCATCGAGGCCGTGACTCACCACATCCTCGGCGCACGGCCGGCACTGAAAGCTGAGAGAATGCCGTGAATATGAGAAAATAGCCCTTATGGCTGAAAACATTTTGGGCTCAGACTCGCCCGTACAGATTAACGTTCCCGA
>ERZ773007.929-NODE-929-length-14201-cov-6.824120_pt1 | contig 14201 bp, 7 predicted proteins | sample MGYA00580665_ERZ773007 | MGnify/ENA primary metagenome ERZ773007 (study PRJEB29015, sample SAMEA2738122) | human oral metagenome | biome: human oral; feature: human-associated habitat; material: saliva | place: China | collected 2167 ... | reverse complement strand
ACTCGGTGCCCGAGGTCAACCGCGTCGTCCTCGACGTGACCTCCAAGCCCCCGGCCACCATCGAGTGGGAGTAGTACTTTCGCGTTGGTTTAAACGTGTTGCCCGGGAGCCTTTGGTGAGTGCTTCCGCGAACGTTTTTGCTGGTCGATGCTGAACTAGTGTTTTCTTACTTCTGGCCGTCGACGTCGGGCACGAATGCTGCGAACTTCACTAGTCGTTCCTCGGTGTGCTCGAACATGGGCCAACCGCGGTCCAGGGGAGCGACCTGTGCCATGTGGGCGGGGGCTTGGAACCAGGTTCCGCGATGTGTCCCTGCTGGACGTGTCAACGCAGGATGATCTGGGCAGGGAACTTGCCGTGCTTCCTCCTGCGGCTGGTGGTGTGGCTGACGCACTCAGCTTAGTTCTTTGAGATAGGTCAGGTGCTGTGAGAAGAAGTGTTCAGTGGGGAGATCTGATCTGGTGCCTGGGGTTGGGAACTTTAGGTGAAGTAGCTGTCCTGTGCAGCTGAAAGTTGGTGAAGGCGTTGTACCTGATTGCGCACTGAAACGCTTTACTGTGGCTTACAATGTATCTATACTGCATTTTGAATCTAGGGGTACGGATGACCGCTTGTATGGAGCTCATAGAAGAGAATCCGAGCGAAACCGAGATCCGCAGCTACCTAGTGGACGGCGAGCGCGTCTCTGTCACCCTGCGCATCCCCGAAGCGCTTCGGGACGCGGTAAAGGATGAGGCAGCGCTTTGCGGCATGAGTTTCTCGGCCTTCGTGCGCACGTGCATGATCGAGGAACTCGCCGAGCGGAGCGCATGATGGCGAAGCTCTCGGAAATCACCAAGGGCGTGCGCGTGCGCGGCATCGCCGGCGACGCCGCCGTCATGATCAGGGACGCCGAGTGGCACGGCGACTCTGTGCTGAGCGTCACCTACAAGACGGACCAGGGCGCCTTGGGTGAGGCCATGCTCTATGACTTCGACGAGGACAGCTACGTCGTCGAGGAGTCTCTCGCCTGGGGGTTCGACGCCGACGCCGACGACCTGCGCCTCGTGTCCGAGGCCTACCGCATCGGCCTCGCGCACCTGTTCGACCCCTACCTGGCCATACGTACCTCGGCCATCGAGCCCTTGCCCCACCAGATCAGCGCCGTGTACCAGGAGATGCTGCCGCGCCTGCCTTTGCGCTACGTGCTCGCGGACGACCCTGGCGCGGGAAAGACGATCATGACAGGCCTCCTCGTCAAGGAGATGATGGCCCGCGGCGACCTCAAGCGCTGCCTCATCGTGGCACCAGGCAACCTCGTGGAGCAGTGGCAGGACGAGCTGTGGCGCAAGTTCGGGCTGAAGTTCTCCATCCTCACCAACGAGGTGCTCGAGTCGTCGGCCACGGGCAACGCCTTCGACGAGGTGGACCTCTGCATCGGCCGCCTGGACAAGCTTGCCCGCAACGACGAGATACAGAAGAAGCTTAGGGCTACCTCCTGGGACCTCGTGGTGTGCGACGAGGCCCACAAGATGAGCGCCACCAACTTCGGCAACGAGCCCAAGTACACCAAGCGCTACCGCCTGGGCCAGCTCCTCGGTGACACGACCGAGAACCTGCTCCTGCTCACGGCGACGCCTCACAACGGCAAGCCCGCGGACTTCCGCTACTTCATGGCGCTCGTGGACAAGGACCGCTTCGCCGGCGGCAACCGCATAAAGAACCCCGCGGCGCGCGTCGGCTCCGACGCCGGGCAGCGCCTGACCTGCAGCGCGCTGCCGGACTGCGACGTCTCAGATGTGATGCGCCGCCTCGTGAAGGAGGAGCTGCTCAAGTTCGACGGGCGGCCGCTGTTCCCCGAGCGCCTTGCCTACACCGTCGAGTACGACCTCTCGGCCGCCGAGAAGGAGCTCTACGACCTCGTGACGCAGTACGTCACCGAGGAGTTCAACCGCGCCGAGCGCCTGGGCGGTAAGCACCGCAACAGCGTCGGCTTCGCCCTGACCATCCTGCAGCGCCGCCTGGCATCGAGCCCCGAGGCCATCTATCAGTCGCTCAGGCGCCGCCGCGTGCGCCTGGAGTCCAAGCTTGCCGAGGCGAAGAGCTCGGCGAGCGGCAAGATCGCCTACTCCGACAAGTGGGACGTCGACGCCGAGGACTTCGACGAGGACGACTACAGCACGGACGAATACGAGCAGATGGAGGACGACGTCGTCGACACCGCCTCGACCGCGGCTACCGCGGCCGAGCTTGAGGCGGAGATCGCCACCCTGCGCATGCTCGAGCGCAGGGCCAACGACGTGCGCATCAGCGGCGAGGACCGCAAGTGGGAGGAGCTCTCGAGCCTCCTGCAGGACGACTCCAACATGTTCGGCGTGGACGGACGCCGCGAGAAGCTCATCATCTTCACGGAGCACAAGGACACGCTCAACTACCTCGCCGGGAAGATCGGCTCGCTCCTGGGCGACGCCGGCGCGGTGCTCACCATCAAGGGCGGTATGACGCGCGACGAGCGACACCGTGCGGAGGAGGCGTTCAAGCAGGACGCCAATGTGCGCATCCTTGTGGCGACCGACGCCGCCGGCGAGGGCATCAACCTGCAGCGCGCCCACCTCATGATCAACTACGACCTGCCGTGGAACCCCAACCGCCTGGAGCAGCGCTTCGGGCGAATCCATCGCATCGGCCAGACCGAGGTGTGCCACCTCTGGAACCTCGTGTCCACGCAGACGCGCGAGGGCGAGGTGTTCCAGCGCCTGTTCAGCAAGCTTGAGGTGGAGCGCGCGGCGCTCGGCGGCAAGGTCTTCGACATCCTGGGCAGGGTGACCTTCGAGGGAAAGACGCTGCGCGACCTCCTGCTCAACGCGATCCGCTACGGCGATGACCCCGAGGTGCGGGCGCGCCTGAACCAGGTGGTCGACGCGTCGCTCGACACCGCGGCGATAAAGGGCCTGCTCAAGGAGTATGCGCTCACCTCCGACGTGATGGACGCGAGCAGCGTCAACGCCATCCGCGAGGACATGGAGCGCATGGAGGCGCGCAAGCTGGAGCCGCACTTCATACAGGCGTTCTTCATGGCGGCCATGAAGCACCTCGGCGGTCGCGTCGAGGCGCGCGAGCCGGGGCGCTTCGAGGTGCTCGAGGTGCCGTTCTCGGTGCGCTCGATGGACATGGGTGCCCAGAACGGGTGCGTCCTGCCGGCCTACGAGCGCATCTGTTTCGACAAGGCCTCCAAGGAGGGGCCCGGGCTCGTCCCGGCGGAGCTCGTGTGCCCCGGGGAGCCGCTCCTCGACGGCATTGTGAAGGTGCTCGTCGGGCAGCTCGGACACGCGCTCAAGCAGGGATGCGTGCTTGTCGATGACATGGACCCGGGCAGGGAGCCGCGCCTTCTGCTCTACATCGAGGACTCCGTCCTGGATGGCACTGCGCTCGCCGACGGCACGAACCGCACGGTCTCGAAGGAGTTCCGCTTCGTCGAGGTGAGCGCCGCCGGAGAGGCGCGAAACGCTGGCTACGCGCCGTATCTTGACTACCGCGGTCCGCGCCCCTCCGAGATGGCGGCGGCGCGAGCGGTGGCGGGTGCCCAGCAGTGGCTAGAAGGCGACATTGAGAAGCGCGCCGTGGACTACGCCATCCGCGAGATCGTGCCGGCGCACCTCAGGGAGGTCCGTGAGCGGCGCCTGACGCAGATCGAGAAGGTGGCGCGCGCAGTGGACGCAAGGCTCACCGACGAGGCCAACTACTGGGATGGGCGTGCCTGGGACCTCGAAGAGATGGAGAAAACTGGCAAAAAGACCCGCCTGAGCTCGAATTATGCGCGCAGGCGTGCTGACGAGCTGCGTGAGCGTAGACAGATTCGCTTGGCGCAGTTGGAACGCGAGAAGCCCATGAGACCAGCGCCCCCGCGGGTCCTGGGCGGCGCCCTTGTCGTGCCGGCGGGCATGCTGGGGGGTGATGCCGGTTCTGACGGCACCACCGCTGCCAGCAGGCGCGAGGTGGAGCTCGCCGGCATGCGCGCGGTCGTGGCGATCGAGCGCGGGCTCGGCTTCGAGCCGCGCGACCGCAGTGCCGACAACTGCGGCTACGACATCGAGTCGGCCGTGCCGGACGGTGCCCGAGATGGTGGGTGCGCGCTGCGCATGATTGAGGTGAAGGGGCGCGCGGCGGGCTCGACTACCGTGACCGTCTCCCACAACGAGGTGATGTGCGCGCTCAACCGGCCCGACGCCTTCATATTGGCGCTGGTGGAGGTCGACGGCGGCGTCACCCGCACGACCTACATCAGGCGCCCGTTCACCAACCCGCCGGACTACACGGTCGCAAGCACGAACTACGACATCGCGCGCCTCAAGGAGGCGGGCAACGTGATACTAGAGAGGGAACAGATATGGCAGTAAAGAAGAAGCTCATCGAGGTTGCCCTGCCGCTCGACGATATCAACGCGGCGTCGGCGCACGAGAAAATGCCGGGTATTGGTCCTCATCCGAGAGGTCTTCATCTGTGGTGGGCACGTCGTCCGTTGGCGGCGGCGCGCGCCGTCATCTGGTCGTCCCTTGTGGACGACCCGTCGGCGCATCCCGAGGAGTTTCCCACGGTGGAGGAGCAGGCTAGCGAGCGCGAGCGTCTGTTCAAAATCCTGCGCGAGCTCGTGGTGTGGGAAAACTCTAACGATGAGCGCGTCCTGGACGCAGCGAAGGCTGAGATTAGGAAGTCGATGGGAGACGACCTGCCGCCGCTGCTCGACCCTTTTGCTGGCGGTGGTGCGATACCGCTCGAGGCACAGCGCCTGGGGCTTGAGGCCTACGCGCAGGACTTGAACCCTGTCGCGGTGACGATCAACAAGGCCATGATCGAGATTCCGCCGCTGTTCGCCGGAAAGGCGGCCGTGAACCCGGAGTCTCGCTCGCGCCTGAACATCGATTCATGGGGCGGTAACAACGGCCTGGCAGCCGACGTCGAGTACTACGGCGCCTGGATGAAGGAAGAGGCCGCTCGGCGTATCGGGCACCTGTACCCCAAGGTGCGTGTGCCAGCCGAGCAGGGTGGCGGGGAGGCTACCGTCATCGCATGGCTGTGGGCGCGCACCGTCAGATGTCCTAACCCTGCCTGTGGGGGCGAAGCGATACTTGTGCGCTCCTTCGACCTATCCAAAAAGAAGGGCAAGGAGTGGCACGTTGAGCCCGTCTGTGAAGGTGGCGAGGTGAGCTTCGAGGTAAAGCCCGGCAAGGCGACCCGAGAAGGAACAAAATCTAGACAAGGCGCGAATTGTATTCATTGTGGGGAGCCCTTTGATATGCAATACGTTCAGCGGGAAGCATCCTGTGGACAAATGTCTGAGAAACTAATGGCGATTGCTGCCGAGGGGCTGAAGGGGCGCTTCTATGTTTCCCCAACTCAGCAGCAGGTGGATTCCGCAAAGTGTGAACGTCCGGAAGGAGTTCCACAACAGCGCCTAGCATATGATCCGCGTAATATTTGGTGCGTTAACTACGGATTAGATACTTTCGACAAACTCTTCACCAACCGACAGCTGACGGCGCTGACGACGTTCAGCTCGCTTGTACGTGAGGCGCAGGAGAAGGCGGAGGCGGATGCGGTTACCGCTGGGTTTCCCGATGATGGAATTGGCCTCGAGGATGGAGGAGCAGGTGCCAAGGCATACGGCCAGGCGGTCGGGGTTTACCTGGCGTTTTCAGTCGACAGGTTGGCTGACTTTTCTAATGCTGTGTGCCGTTGGGCGCCAACAAATGAAAAGTCTATGAACGTGTTTAGCAAGCAGGCAATTGTGATGACCTGGGATTATCCCGAGGTTAATGTGTTCAGCAATTCTGCTGGAGGATATGAGGCGGTAGCATCATATATCGTCTCCTGCGTAAAGAAGCTTGTGAATTCAACCTTCTGCGGTTACGCGAATCAATTCGATGCTCAGAGTGATAATGGTATGCGAAATATTATGATTTCAACAGATCCTCCGTATTATGACAATATCGGCTATGCAGATCTATCGGACTTTTTCTACGTGTGGCTGCGACAATCGCTCAAGAGCACCTATCCCTCCCTGTTCGGTACCATGCTCGTGCCTAAGCATGAAGAGCTTGTCGCTACGCCTTACCGCGAAAACCGCGGAAAAGAAGGCGCACGGGCTTTCTTTGAGGAGGGGATGTTCGAGGCGTTTGAAAATGTTCGCCTCTACGCTCGCGACGATATCCCTGTAACCATTTACTACGCCTTCAAACAAAGCGAGGCTGAGACGGTCGATAAGATCCAGTCGACGGCGTCGACTGGATGGGAGACCATGCTCTCGGCAATTATGCGTGCAGGTTTCTCGATTAATGGAACCTGGCCGTTGCGAACGGAGCAGACGTACAGGACCATTGCTTCTGGTACTAATGCCCTCGCCTCGTCGATTGTTCTCGTATGCCGCAAGCGCCCGCAAGACGCGCCTATGGGGACCCGCCGCGAGTTCGTCATGGCGCTCAAGCGCGAGCTTGCACCGGCGCTCGACAAGCTGCGTTCCAGCAACATCGCGCCGGTCGACCTTGCGCAGTCGGCCATTGGTCCGGGCATGGGTATCTATTCGCGTTTTTCGCAGGTGCTCGAGGCCGATGGCAGCCCCATGACGGTGCGTGCCGCGCTGCAGATCATCAACCAGGAGCTCGATGCGTACTTCTCCGACCAGGACGGGGAACTCGACCGGGAGAGCCGCTTCTGCGTGGAGCTCTACACCCAGAAGGCGTTCGACACCATCTCGTTCGGCGAGGCCGATGTGCTCGCGCGCGCCAAGAACGTGTCCATCGAGGGCTTGGCGACGAAAGGCCTGCTGGCGTCGGTGAAGGGCCAGGTCCATCTTCTCGACCGTAGCGAGGTCTCCGACCGGGTGAGCTTCACCCTGCCTACGTGGCTCATCACCCAGCAGCTTACTCGTGCCCTTGATGATGGTGGCATCATTGCTTGTGCTAAGTTGCTCGCCGGTTCGCTCGGCGGAAACGCTGACGGCGCTAAAGCGCTCGCGTACCGCCTGTTCACAATCGCCGATAAAAAGAACTGGCAGCAAGAAGCATTCGCGTACAACTCGCTCGTGACCGCATGGCCGGAAATCCAATCAAAGGCGGCAGAGCTCGCTGGTGATGCGTCCAGACAGGACGCACTGTTCGACTAATGATCGAGGAGGACATATGGAGAACCAGACTAACCACGATCTTGTTACTAAGGGATTCAATAGGCTTCTAGAGGCTCTTATCCCGTACATTGTTCACGAGCTCATACAAACCTACGACAGTGACTTTTGGCAGGCGGGTGTCATGGTTAAGCTCCGCGATGATCAGAAGCGAGGCCTGCCGACAAACGGAACGGTCAATGAACTTGCGAGCTCCCTCGACATCGCGAAGTGCCTCCTGCTGATGGAGATCAACTGGCGAGAGGTATTCGGTAAGAAGTTGCCGCGTGACTGCAAGAACTACGTCATCGAACTCAAGGGCAAGCGCAACGAATGGGCCCACAAGGGTCTCGAAGATCTGACCGATAGCAACGCCTTCCGTGCGCTCGACACCATGAGCCGACTGGCCGAGCAGATCGACTCCGATGCAACCAATGACATCAATGCGCTTTTGCGCCAGGTGCGCTACGGCAGCGCCGAGGGCTCGACGGCGGTGACCTCGAACGCGGGTGGCGGCGCCGAGGCGGCGCCCGCGCGCCGGAAGGCGCTCGAGCAGACCAAGGCGGTGCGCGGTCTGCCTAGCTGGCGCGAGGTGATGGAGCCCCACATGGACGTGGCCGAGGGGCGCTACAAGAACGCAGAGTTCGCCGCCGACCTGGCGCAGGTGGCGCGTGGCAAGGGCGAGCTCGAGTACCGCGACCCGGTCGAGTTCTTCAACCGCACCTACGTGACCGAGGGGATGAAGGGACTGCTCGTGCAGTCGCTGCGCCGCGTGAGCGGGCTCGACGGCGAGCCAGTCATCCAGCTCAAGACGGCCTTTGGTGGCGGCAAGACGCACAGCATGCTCGCCCTCTACCACATGATGCGCAGCCGCTCCCGCGTGGGGCAGATCGCGAACCTGGCGTCGGTGCTCGAGGCAGCCGGGGTCTCGGACGTCCCCGAGGTGCACGTGGCCGTGCTCGTGGGCACGGCACTCAACCCGGCCAACGCCAAGCGCCCCCAGACGATGCCCGGCATCACAGTGAACACGCTGTGGGGCGAGATAGCCTTCCAGCTGGCGGAGTCGGCCGGTAAGCCCGAGCTCTACGACTACGTTAAGGAAGCCGACAAGCGCGGCGTGTCACCCGGATCGGAGGCCCTGGCGAACCTGTTCGACGCGTGCGGATGCTGCCTGGTCCTCATGGACGAGCTTGTGGCCTACGCCAAGAAACTCTACGGCGCCGACAAGTTGCCCGCGGGCACGCTCGACAACTTCATAACCTTCATCCAGGAGCTCACCGAGGCCGCGCGCGCCTCGAAGTGCAGCCTGGTCGTCGCCTCCATCCCCGAGTCCGACAACGAGATCGGCGGCGAGGCCGGCCAGCGCGCACTCGAGCAGATCGAGCATACCTTCGGCCGCATGGAGTCGATCTGGAAGCCCGTGGGCGCTAGCGAGGGCTTCGAGGTGGTGCGCCGCAGGCTCTTCCTCAACTGCAAGGACGAGGCCGCGCGCGACGAGGTGTGCTTCTCGTTCAGCAAGATGTACGGAGAGAACACCGCTGAGTTCCCGACGGAGTCGCGCGAGCTGGAATACCGCGAGCGCATGGTGTCGTGTTACCCGATACATCCCGAGGTGTTCGACCGCCTCTACGAGGACTGGGCGACCCTCGAGCGCTTCCAGCGCACCCGCGGCGTGCTGCGCCTGATGGCCGCAGTCATCCATGAGCTGTGGATGAGCCGGGACCCCTCGCCGATGATCATGCCGGGCTCGTTCCCGCTCGACGTGCCAGGCGTGCGCGACGAGCTCACCCGCTACCTCGACGACAACTGGAACGCGGTCGTCGACTCCGAGGTGGACGGCAAGCAGTCGATCCCGTACCGCAACGACGGCAACAACGGCCGCTACGGCAGCCTCCTCGCGTCGCGTCGCGTCGCGCGCACCGTGATGTTGGGCAGCGCCCCCGACGTGGGCGGGCAGTCCGTGCGTGGCATCGAACGCGCGCACATCCGTCTGGGCACGGTGCAGCCCGGCGAGAACATCTCCGTGTTCAACGACGCGCTGGGCACGCTGCAGACCTCCTCTTCGTACCTCTATAGCGATGCCAACGGTAACCGTTTCTGGTACGACACGCGCCCGACGCTGCGCAAGGTCGCCGAGGACCGCGCTCAGTTGGTGAAGGACTCCGACGCGCTGTTCGAGGTGGAGGGCCGCCTGAAGAGGCTGCGCAAGACCGATCCGTTCGCGGGCATCCACGTGTGCCCGGCGAGTACCCTCGACGTGCCGGACGACCAGTCGCTGCGCCTCGTCGTGCTGCCGCCCGCCGCGAAGCACCGCGGCAGGGCGACGGAGAGTGAGGCCCTCAAGCTGGCGGCCGAGACGCTCGCGGGCCGCGGAACGACCCCGCGCGCGTACAAGAACATGGTCGTGTTCGCCGCGGCCGATGCGTCGTACTACCCACAGATCCTGACCGCGGCGAAGCAGTACCTCGCCTGGGATTCCATCAAGGCTGACCGGGAGTCGCTCAACCTCGACGTTGCACAGACGCGCGAGACGGAGCAGAGCGCGAGGCGCGCGGACGAGTCGCTCGACGCGAAGATTCAGGAGGCGTACAGCTGGCTCATCTACCCGCGCATTGACCTGCTCGGCGGTTCGATGGACATCGAGTGGGAGGTCGAGCACGTCGCGGGAGGCGGCGAGAGCATCGTGGCCAAGATGGCGCGCAAGCTCCTTTCCGACGAGGCCGCCATCCAAGCCTGGGCGCCGGCGCTGCTCAAGATGGAGCTCGACCGCGTCTTGTGGAAGGACTCCGACCACATCCAGGTCAAGCAGCTGTGGGAGTACCTGTGCTCGTACTGCTACCTGCCGAGGCTCTCGGGCTACGGCGTGCTCGAGGACACGATCAAGCATGGATTGGAATCGAGGGAGTACTTCGGCATCGCCGCCGGTTTCTCGGACGGGCGCTACATGGAGCTCTCGCTCGGGGAGGCCAAGTCGTTCGTCAACTCGAGTGACCTCCTCGTGAAGCCGGCGGTCACCCAGGTGCAGATCGACGCCGACGCCGCGGCCGCGCGAGCCGCCGCCGAGAAGGCTGCCGCTGGTGCAGGCGCCGCTCAAGATGCCGGCGGGTTTGACGTAGAGTTCGGTGACGCTACGACTGAGAGCGACACCAACGCCGACGGCGGCACCAGCACCGCGACGACCACTGGGGACACGTTCGTGTCTAAGAGGCGAAAGACGACGTTCCGCATGGCGTCTAAGCTCGACAACACGCGCGTCAACCGCAGCATCCAAAACATCATGGAGGAGGTTGTGAGCCAGCTGAACGCCATCGGCGCCGATGTGGAGCTCACGTTCGAGGTGCGCGCCCGCGTCGTGGACGGCATTCCGCCCGAGACTGTGCGTGCGGTGAGCGAGAACTGCTCGACCCTGGGCGTCGGCGACTTCGGCTTCGGGGAGTGATCGAATTGGCGATAGCTTCAGCGGAGTAGAGACACTTAACGGTGGGAGGCGGCACCTCGCAACACGGTGCCGCCTCATCTAAGGAGGCCTAGACGCCTCCACCCACACCCAACTCTGAAGAGCCGAAAGACCATTACGAAGGATAAGCATGCACGTCAAAGATCTAGCATCCATCAAAATTGAAGGCCGGTGTTTCTCGGCTCCGGCAGTTTTGAAATTGTTTCCAGGAAAGAAACAGCGTGTTTCGTTTGTGTTTGGAAAAAACGGGTCAGGAAAAAGCACAATATCCACTGCAGTCAGGGGTGCTATCGCAGGATCTCTGCCCGACGGTATAGTTCGCCTCAATCTGCTCGACCAGAACGACCTGGTTCTAAACGACGAACCTGATGTCTTGCAGTCGACTTTTGTATTTAACGAATCCTTTGTCGAAGAAAACATCCGAGTGTCCGAGAACGGCCTACAGGCAATAATAATGATTGGCGAAACTGGTGACCTTACCGACAGAATTGACAAAGTAAGCCAGGATGTTCAAGCCGCAAGCGAAGAGTTTGACGAAGCTCAAAAGCTTTTAATATCAATGAGAGATTCGAGCAATCCACTTTCCGTACAGTTTCATAAGACTCAAATATATCGGAGTTTGTCCTCTCTTGGAGGATGGGGAGACCGCGAAAAAGAAATCAGATCGCTCAAACGAGCTGCTTCTGTTAACGACAATGTTCAGAACAGTATCGTTCAGCTCCAGCTGCCGTCCGAACCAAAAGAACAGCTCGAAAACGAATACCGCGCAGCCATGGCTAATCTCGGGCAACTAAACGAAGGTGATGAACTTCCGGCGGTTCCATCTCTCCCAAGTTGGCTTCTGCAAGTTAACGAAGATCAATTCGTCTACGCACTTGAACGCGTGATAGACCGCCCTGACTTAACAGAGCGGGACAAGCGCATTCTCTCCCTCGTGGAAAAGGAAGGGTCTTCTAACCTTCTTGAATCGCGTAAATACTTTGAAGCTGAAACAAATGGTATTTGCCCGTTCTGCCTCAGGGACATCGACGAAGACGAGAAAGCAGACCTGTTTGCAACTATCAGCGCGTTATTGAACGAGGAGGCCGACAGGCATTCCCGAGAGCTTTCGTCGCTGATTACTCCCGTATTCGCAATGGACCTTACAGACTACGAAAAGATATCCAAGAAGGACGTTGATGCGGCTAATGCGCTGATTGAAGATATTCAAAATACGCTTGCATTCTTCAATGCTCAGCTTGAGCTGAAAACTAAAAATCTGTACTCTCCCGTCAGTATAGAGGACCAGCACCTCCAAGATTCGATTTCAAAATTGAATGCTGTTCTTGCCACTATTGAAGAAGCTCGCCAATCATGGAATAATGCTATCAAAAATAAACGGGGCGTCGTAGAGAACCTTCAAGCGCTAAACAAAAAGATTGCGCGAATTGAAATTAACTCGAGCGTCGAGGCTTCGAAAAAGGCAGAAACTGATGAGATCAAGCAGGATGAAGTCGTACGTGTTTTGAAAGAAAAAGTCAAAGCTCTCATTTCTGAAAAAAGCAAGTTAGAAGCTCAGAAGAGCAGCATAAATATCGCTCTCGATGACATCAATGAAAGCTTGGCATTCATCTTCTTGTCAAAAGACAGGCTTGTCTTAAGCGGAGAACACGGTGAATACGCGTTGTATTCCAGAGGCGAGAAAGTGCGCCCATGCGATGTATCTGCTGGTGAAAGAAACGCTATTGGGCTTTGCTACTTCTTTACTCTCATTGGCGCCGGAAAAAGCAAAGAAGACAAGTATTCCGATTCGGTCTTTGTGCTGATCGACGATCCGATGTCCAGTCTTGATCAAGATAATAGGATCGGAATCCTTTCTTATCTCAGATATCAACTGATGGAGATCGTTGCAGGAAATCGATACAGCAAAGCAACCGTATTTACGCATGACGGCTATTGTATGAACGCTTTCGACAAGATGCGCAAAGAACTGGTCAATCGGTCTTGTGCTGCTGGCCCCGGTTTCACCATCCCCCATCCAGAAACGTTGGAACTCAGTGATCGCCATCTGATCAGATGGAAGCTTGATGCGATGCGTTATACTGAGCTGGTAGGCCTAATGTACGACTACGCAATTTCGCCCAATGATCAGCAGAGGCCTCTTATTGGAAACATTTCGCGAAAAGTGCTTGAGGCATTCGCAACTTTTGAATTCAGTATGGGTTTGAGCGAATTTGCGGACAGCAGTACGGTTTTAGAAACAATTGCAAATCAAAAGTTAAAAGACTATTTTGGTCGGCTTATGTTCAGCATCGTCCTGCATGGCGAGAGTCACACATCGGATCCGGTCAAAATTGAAGCAGTAATTGAGACTGCGCGTGAGTATTCTTCTAGCGAAATCGATCGAATCGTCAGGGACTCTCTCCTGTTGATATATTGCATTAACGGCAAGCATGTTCTTACGCATCTTAAAGACAAGGACGGTGCGCAAGGTCAACTCGATTCCTGGGTGGGAGAGCTTGAGAATATGTAGCTGGTTCCCAAATGGTTCCTAAATCCCGAAAGCTCAGCGGTAAAATTGACCGCAATTCGTCACCAAATAGCACCAGCGACCAGTGGATATATGAATTGGACCAGTGAGTGGGAGTGATGCTCTCCGTCGTCCTTATTCGTTGACCTGAGCACTGGCCTCGTCCCTGATTCGTCGGACGAGGCTGGGATTTGTTTATCGGGGGAGCGCCGCGAGTGCCTGGCTGACTCGGTGCGCATCGCGCGGAGATAGCCTGCCGATCCTGCCTGCAGTGCCGAGGTAGGTTGGTGGCAGGAGGGCAATTCGGTCCACCCGTACGAGGGAAGCTTTCGTCAGCCCCGCTGCACGCCAGTCCATGAGGGGAGTGTCGAGTGGAAGCGAGAGCTTGTTCGAGGCGCTGGTGATCATCGCCGCCAGGAGTCCGTCCTGTGAACAGGCGAGGACGAGGACGGGGCGAAACTTATATCCGCGGTCGTCGAAGTGAAAGCGTGCGTGCCAGATCCCCCACGGCGCGGGTGCTCCCTCATTCGCCGTCATCCCAGTCTCCCGGGAGCTGTGCGACGCCGTTTGAGTCCATCGTGGGGCGGTAGGCGTAGCGCTCGAGTCTGTCGAACGTGGGAGTCTCGGGGCGCATGTCGAAGGGGAGGCCTCCGACTTCGATCGACTTTGTGAGGAAGATGTTGATTGCGTCCGAGAGGCTAATTCCCCAGCGCGCGTAGACAGCTGCCGCGTCGGCCTTGATCTGTGCGGTCGTGCGGGTCTTCACCTCAGCGGTGCGGGTCATCGTCGGCAAGGTCGCTCCTTTCGCTATCTAGACTCTAGTCCCAGACTGGTACTATCCTGGGTTCATTATGGGATGATATTGATGTGTTGTGGGGTGGTGAGGCGTTAGCTGTAGGCAGTTGCACCGCTTGATCTGAGGCCAGATTCTGGCCATAATTATGGCTAAGGTTGAAAGGGGCAGTATGTCGACGCTGACGATGGGGCTTGCCGAGGCGAAGAACAATTTTTCACGAGTGACAGCAGAGGTGAATAGGACGGGGAGGCCTGTCACGATCCTCAAGAACAACAGGCCGTGGGTGGTCATTCAACCGGCGCAG
>ERZ773007.925-NODE-925-length-14235-cov-4.988999_pt1 | contig 14235 bp, 14 predicted proteins | sample MGYA00580665_ERZ773007 | MGnify/ENA primary metagenome ERZ773007 (study PRJEB29015, sample SAMEA2738122) | human oral metagenome | biome: human oral; feature: human-associated habitat; material: saliva | place: China | collected 2167 ... | reverse complement strand
TCAATTCTTTTTTATACGCTACGAAGTTACGGAAATACCTCCATTGTCCTGCGGGTGGACTGCCCCGCCCCCGTAGGGGTGTTTGCTCCGAAGAGTGCGAGAGTAATTTGCCCCGACTATTTCGATACTCCCGCAGCACCGCATCTATTCCTCTGTCCACGTACGTAGATTTATCGTCCACGCACCTAACCCCTATCATCCCCGCACGTAGTCCTAATATCTACGTACGTGGACGAAGAGAATCTCCTACAGCTCCGCACCTTTTCTTCGTGGGGATAGGAGCTCATCCTCTATTACTTCCGTGTCTACACAGTAGTGATAGTCACACCGAAGAAACGGAGGGCTCGTCGTATCTTTGTAGAGTGCAAGGGTACGTTTAAGGCGTATCTTTGTAGGCGTCCCATAGTAGTTCAATATGACTTCAATCAGTATGAACTGCTACTGCTTGCGACCGCTCAGAGTGAAGGCGTTATTAATCATGAGCGACTCAAAGAGTTGCTCCCGATGCATCCAGCAGATATCACAAAGGTTCTTCAGAAGCTTCGTCGAGATGGGCTACTGATAGCAGAAGGGCGCGGGAGAGGGTGTGTTTATCATCTTAATGATGGTGGTGAAGCAAGCGAGCAAATGATGCAAGTTGCACCTTCAAATAATGCAAGCTCGGAAGCTCAAATGATGCAAGCTGCGCCTTCAAATAATGCAAGCTTGGAAGAGCAAATGATGCAAGCTATGCCTTCAAACGATGCAAGCTCGGAAGAGCAAATGATGCAAGCTACCAAGCGTAAGCTCAGTGCACAGGAGACGGAGCGACTTGTTTGCTGCTTCTGCATCGAATGGCGGACAGCTCAAGAGATCGCTGACTACCTACATCGGACAAAGGATCATGTGAGAAATGTAATCCTTCCTCGTCTCCTCAAGCAAGGCGTGCTTGAGCAAAGGTTCTCTGTAAAACGGCATCCCAATCAACAATATAGAGCGGGACGAGAAGAATAGTCTAAATTTGTAAGAGAATTAGCGGGGCATCCCACCCCGACCACACTTGTATAGACAGACCAATGACACCTCCATACCCTAAGTATCACCTGGCGGAGTTCCCCCACCAGTTCCGTGTACGCTACCCAGGCAAGACCATTATGCGCTACTACAACAAGCATAATGAGCGCTGGGAGAAGCTCAATGGTGAGCAGGTCGCTAACCTCTGCCTCTCGGCAGCCAAGGGCTTGGCTTACCTGCAGATCCAGACGGGCGACCGTATCGCGATCTATTCGCCCAACCGTGTGGGCTGTATCACTACCGAGCTGGGTATCTTTATGATGCGTGCCGTCTCGGTGCCCCTCTACGCGACGAGTACGCCCGATCAGGTGCAGTTCATCGTGGAGGATGCTGGCGTCGAGACGATGTTCGTCGGCGGTCAGTTCCAGTACAACAATGCCTATGAGGTGCAGCAGCGTGGCGGGTCACTTCGCCGCCTGATCATCTTCGACAACGAGGTGGTGCTGGCCCCTGGGGACACGACCTCGATGTACTACGATGAGTTCGTGCGACGTGGGGACTCCGTCTCCTATGAGAACAAGGCGAACGTCACGGCAAGCCAAGCGCTGGCTACCGACCTGGCGGTCATCATCTACACCTCCGGTACGACGGGTAAGAGCAAGGGCGTGATGCTGCATCATAGCAACTTCATAGAGCAGCTCTATGCGCACCAGATCAAGTACCCCTTCATCACGAATCGCGACGTCTCGATGTGCTTCCTCCCGCTGAATCACATCCTCGAGAAGGCGTGGAGCTACCTCTGCCTCAGTATGGGCTGTCAGGTGGCTGTCCTCAGCGACCCGAAGCGTATCCTCGAGGCGCTGCCGATGGTGCGCCCTTCGATGATGGGCAATGTGCCTCGCTTCTGGGAGAAGGTATATATCGGTGTGCAGGACAAGATCAATCGCTCGCCTAAGCCCCTGCGCTATGTCCTTCGCCACGCTATCCAGGTAGGGGATCGCTACTTCTTCGACTTCGTGAACGAGGGGAAGAAGGCGCCACTCTACCTCAAGGTCCTCTATAAGCTCTACGATAAGACGCTCTTTGCGAAGGTGAAGAAGGCCATCGGTATCCAGCGTGGCCGCTTCTTCCCCACGGCAGGGGCTTCGGTCTCGCCCGAGATCCTGCGCTTCCTGCGCTCGATCAATGTGCCTATGTGTGTGGGCTATGGGCTGTCGGAGACGACGGCGACGGTGTCCTCCCAGCCTATGGTGGGCTTTGACCTCGAGTCCATCGGTACGATCATGCCCGCCCTCGAGGTGAAGATCGATCCCGAGACGAGTGAGATCCTCATCAAGGGCCCGACGGTGACGACGGGCTACTACAATAATCCCGAGGCCAACGCTGAGGCGTTCACCGAAGACGGCTTCTTCCGCACGGGGGATGCTGGTCGTATGGAGAATGGCGTGCTCTACTTCACGGAGCGTATCAAGGACCTCTTCAAGACTGCCAACGGGAAGTACATCGCCCCGCAGATGCTCGAGGGCTTGCTCACGGTCGATCCGCTCTTCGAGCAGGTCGCTATCATCGCTGACGGGTATAAGTTCGTCAGTGCGCTCATCTACCCCAACTGGGAGGTGCTGCGCCGTGAGGCTGCCGAGCGTGGCGTGTCTCGTGACCTCAGCGAAGAGGAGCTCAGCAAGCAGCATGAGGTGCACCGCCTCGTGATGGCGCACGTAGAGGCTGCTCTCAGCTCCGTAGCGCAGTATGAGAAGGTGAAGAAATTCCACCTGATGACGACGCCCTTCACGCTGGAGAGTGGCGAGCTGACCAATACACTGAAGCTGCGCCGTAAGGTCGTCGCTGAGCACTACGCCAGCGAGATCGCCCACATGTACGAGGAGTAGCCTCGACACCCTGATACAGAATACAAATACAAGAATTAGATACAGACGATGAACTATTGGTTCGAATGCAAAGTTTCCTACGAGCGCCAGGCCGACTCGATGGGTATGAAGAAGGTTTCCGAAAGCTACCTGGTAGATGCCCTCTCCTTCACAGAGGCAGAGGAGCGTATCATCAAGGAGGTTAGACCCTTCGTTTCGGTCGGTGAGCTGGACGTGGTGAACATCCGCCGTGCTCGTATCGCTGAGCTCTTCCTCAACGATGAGGCCGAGGACGACCGCTACTTCCGTGCTAAGGTGAACTTCATCACCGTTGATGAGAAGAGTGGCTCGGAGAAGAAGACTTCCGCTACGATGATCGTCAAGTCCGATTCGCTGCCTAACGCTGTCACCGAGCTGAAGGCTCAGCTCGATAGCCAGATGGCCAGCTACGAGATCGCTGCAGTCACCGACACGCAGATCTTAGACGTCTTCCAGTATGAAGCCCCTGAGAAGTGAGGATATAGCTGAGCGCCTCGATAAGATACGCTCCACGCTGACGGGTGGGGCACGGCTGGTGGCCGTGTCGAAGTTCCACCCTGCGGAGTATATCGAGATGGCGCACGCTGCAGGCCAGCGCCTCTTCGGCGAGAGCCGTGTGCAGGAGCTGGTAGAGAAGTGGGAGGGCCTCCATGAGCGCTACCCCGACCTCGTCTGGCACTTCATCGGGCCGCTGCAGACGAACAAGGTGAAGTACATCGCTCCCTTCATCCATATGATCGAGAGCGTCACCTCTGAGCGTCTCCTTCTGGAGATATGCCGTCAGGCCCAGCGTGTGGGGCGCACCATCCCCATCCTCCTCGAGGTGCATGTGGCACGTGAGGAGACGAAGAGCGGCTTCTCCCCCGACGAGCTATGCGAGCTCCTCGGGCGCATCGCTTCGATCCCCGAGACGTATCGTGGCGTCGCTCTCCATGGTCTGATGGCTATGGCAAGCAATGTCGATGATGAGGCTATCGTCAGTGGTGAGTTTGCCACGGTGCATCGTCTCTTCGACGAGATCCGCTCCTCGGGAGTGCTCCTCCAGCCCGATCTCTTCACCGAGCTCTCTATGGGTATGAGTGGAGACTATCCGCTGGCGCTCCGTGAGGGCGCTACCCTGGTGCGTGTCGGCTCCGCTATCTTCGGAGACCGCGCATAGTATATATCGAGGTGTCTTCGCCCCGCTGCCCAGCGTGGAGAGGGCTCCTACCTCAATTTAGCAATCCATCTATGACTTACTGGACGAAGATCCTGAGCCTCGCGCTCGGCCTACTCCTCCTCACGCCTGCGTCGGCTCAGACGAAGGGCAAGGAAGAGAAGAAGAAGGATAATAAGTTTAGCTACGTGCAGGCTGTCGATATCTTCGGCTCCTCACTGGCGCTCCTTGACCGCCACTTTGTCGACTCCATCGATATCAAGCGTCTGAGCCGTATCGGCTTGGACGGTATGCTCGAGAGCCTCGACCCCTATACCGAGTACTATTCGTCGGAGGATACCGACAAGCTCCGTCTCCTGACGACTGGGGCTTATGGCGGTATCGGGTCGGTCATCTCGCAGCGCCCCGATAGCACGATCATCATCAACGACCCCATGGAGGGTATGCCCGCTGCGCAGGCTGGTCTGCGTGCTGGTGACGTCATCCTCGAGGTCGACGGTCAGGACTTCCGTAAGTCGACCAGCGAAAAGGTGAGTGCCGCCCTCAAGGGTACGCCAGGGAGCAAGATCGTGCTCCTCATCCAGCGTCCAGGGGAGTCGAAACCTCGCCGTATCGAGTTCCGCCGTCAGAAGATTCAGGTCAGCCCCGTGCCTTACTATGGTGTCATCGGGAAGGATATGGGCTATATCTCCCTCACGGGCTTCCCCAATACGGCAGCCGCTGAGGTGAAGAAGGCCTTCCTGGACCTCAAGTCCAAGCACCAGCTCCGTGGGCTCATCCTTGACCTGCGCGACAATGGTGGTGGGCTCATCGACGAAGCCATCAAGATCGTCAACTTCTTCGTCCCCGCAGGTGAGGAGGTCGTGACGACGCGTGGCCGTAATGCCCGCCGTCAGGAGGTCATCTATCGCACGACTGACAAGCCTCTCGACACGCAAATCCCCATCGCAGTGCTCATCAATGGGCAGTCAGCCTCGGCCTCCGAGATCGTGAGCGGTGCTCTGCAGGACCTCGATCGCGCTGTCGTCATGGGCGCCAAGAGCTATGGTAAGGGCCTTGTGCAGACGACGATGCAGCTCCCCTATGACGGGACGATCAAGCTCACGACGGCGAAGTACTACATCCCCAGCGGTCGCTGTATCCAGCGCATCAACTACCAGTCGCTACGTGAGGGTAAGGGCGCTACGATCCTGCCCGACAGCCTGACGAAGGTCTTCCATACGCGAGCAGGCCGTGAGGTCCGTGATGCTGGTGGTATCCTCCCCGACATCGCTCTCACGAATGACTCGCTGCCCACGATGGTGTACTACCTGCGTGTCAATAACGATGCCTTCGACTGGATCACCGACTATGTGCGCAGCCACCGCACGATCGCTTCGCCCCGTGACTTCAAGCTCACGGATGCAGACTATACCTCCTTCTCTAATCACATGATCGAGAAGAAGTTCGACTACGACCGCCAGAGCGGCAAGGAGCTGAAGAAGCTGGAGGACTTGGCGAAGTTCGAGGGCTATTACAACAAGAGTCGTGAGGCCTTCGAGGCGCTGAAGAAGCTCCTCGTCCCCGACCTCAAGCACGACCTCGAGGAGCATCGTCCCTTCATCGAGCAGTATCTGACGGGGGCTATCCTTACCCGCTACTATTATAATAGGGGGGCGCTGGAGCGCAGTGTCGCCGAGGATAAGATGGTGCGTGCCGCCGAGGATCTCCTCGCAGATCCCGCACGCTACACGAAGGTCCTGAGCCGCCCCGAGGCTAAGACCGCCGCTACCCCTACAGCGAAGTAGTGCGATGAAGAAAATCTTTTGCCCCAAGTGCGATACAGCGATCCCTCTGAGGAGGGAGCGTATCGAGGAGCTGCAGGCCTCGGGAGAGGATCGTCTCTCGATCATCTGCCCGCAGTGCACGCATCAGCTCAACCTGCGTCTGCGCTTGCCTTCGGCTAAGAGCGCGAAGCGGCAAGAGCAGCGCACCTCCGTCGGGCATATCATCGTGGTAGAGAATGTCTTCGGCTATAAGCAGCTCTTTCCCCTCTACGTCGGGGTGAATGCTATCGGCCGTCGCAACAAGGATACCGATACGGATATCCCTGTCATCACCTCCGACCCCAGCATGGACCGCCATCATGCGATCATCAAGGTCACCGAGGGGCGTACGGGGAAGCTCAGCTTTGCTGTGGCAGATGACGATAGCCGTGTGGGGACCTTCCTCGCAGGCGAGCTTCTCGCTCCGAAGGAGTGGCGCTATCTCCAGCCTGGAGATGTGCTCACACTCGGCGCTACCTCCATCATCTTCAGCGACGAACCCCTCCCCGAAGATCCCACCATCGAGGAGTCGTAGCTCGCGCCTTTTCTCTCCACTCGAGGGGCCAGCGAGCTACGCTCATCGCTCTCGTAGTGGTGGACGATTTTTTACGTCTGCATGGCATAGTGGGTTGCTTATGTGCGTATTTTTTGCTTACTTTGCAGACCGATTGTACAGTCCTCCTGAGGGAGGTGAAGATACAAGCCGCTGATTACGTTAGAAATAGCAAACTAAAATATAAGAGTAATGTCAAAGATTTGTCAGATTACAGGTAAGAAAGCCCTGGTCGGCAACAATGTCTCGCACTCCAATCGCAAGACAAAGCGCCGCTTCGAAGTCAACCTGTTTACCAAGAAGTTCTTCTGGCCAGAAGAAGGGTGCTGGATCGTCCTGAAGGTGTCTGCCGCAGGCCTCCGCCTCATCAACAAGATCGGTCTCGATGCCGCTGTGCGTCAGGCTGCAAACAATGGCTACCTAAGTGAAATCAAAGTAAAGTAGTAGGAAGATCATGGCAAAGAAAGCTAAAGGAAACAGAGTACAGGTCATCCTCGAGTGCACCGAGCACAAGGAGAGTGGTATGCCAGGGACGTCCCGCTACATCACGACCAAGAACAGAAAGAATACGACCGAGCGTCTTGAGCTGAGAAAGTACAACCCCATCCTCAAGCGTATGACGGTCCATAAGGAAATCAAGTAATCACGAGGAGACAAGACAATGGCAAAGAAAGCAGTCGCATCATTCAAGAAGGCCGACGGTCGTACCTACTCTAAGGTCATCAAGATGGTCAAGTCCCCTAAGACGGGTGCTTACATCTTCCAGGAAGAGATGGTCCCCAACGAAGCCGTCAAGGAGTTCTTCTCTTAATCGAACGAACTTCGTCGGGTGCTTTACCCTCGCTATAGAGGTCGCACCCACCGCCGCTACCCGAGTGTAGCAAACACCTACAAGAGGCTGCCCCATGCAATGCAAGCGGGCAGCCTCTTATCTTTTCGAGACCTCCGAGTTAACTCCCCTCACCGCACTTCTATCAGCTGCGGTGCCGACCCTATAAAGCAGAGATCTTCATGTCTACGCAGGTAGAAAAAAACACCGAGCGCATCGAGCGCTTAGCTCACGAGCGCATCCCGCGTCTACTCACTCACTATGGTGTCCCAGCTATTGTGGGGACGATGGTCAACGCGCTCTACAGCGTCGTCGACCGCATCTTCATCGGTCAGGGCGTCAGTGAATTTGCTATCACAGGGCTTGCTCTGACCTTCCCTATCCTGATCTTCCTCCAAGCCTTCGGTATGCTTATCGGCGTCGGGGCTTCATCTCGTGTGTCCATCCTCCTCGGCGAGAACAAGCACGATCAGGCCGAGCGTATCCTGAGTAATGCCCTCCTGCTGACTCTGGTCACGCAGGTGCTGACCTTAGTGCCGGTGATGATCTGGCTCGACGATATCCTCCGTGCTCTGGGGGCTAACGACCGCACGCTCCCCTTCGCTTACGACTATCTGAAGATCATGATCCCGGGGAATATCTTCTCGACGCTCTGCTTCAGCTTCAATGCGATCATGCGTGCTTCGGGCTATCCCTACAAGGCGATGGTCACGATGCTCATCGGGGCAGGGCTCAATACGCTCCTCGATGCGCTCTTCATCTATGGCTTTGACTGGGGTATTGAGGGGGCTGCTTGGGCTACGGTAATCGCTATGGCTGTGTCGTCAGCGTTTGTGATGCAGCACTTCCTCAGCAGCAAGAGCGAGGTGCAGTTCCGCCGACGCAATATGCGCCTCTCCTCCGAGCAGATCCTGGCGATCCTCTCTATCGGGATGTCGCCCTTCTTCCTGCAGCTCCTCAGTAGTGGCATCACCTTCCTCATCAACTCCACCCTGGCACGCTATGCAGAGAACCCTCTGATGGCTGACCGCGCGGTGGGGGCTTATGGGATCATCAATAGCGCGGCCCTTGTGGGCTTCATGTTCATGCTCGGTATCGCTCAGGGGATGCAGCCCATCGTGGGCTACAACTACGGAGCCCGTGCGATGGATCGTGTGCGTCTGACCTTCAAGATCTGCTCGATGACGAACTTCGGTATCGGTGCTTTCGTGACTGTCGTGGCGGTGGTGGCACCAGGCTTGATCGCCTCGCTCTTCACCAGCTCGCCTGAGATGATCGAGGCCTCTGTCCATGCGCTGCGCCTCTGCCTCTATGGCTTTGCCTTCGTAGGCTTCCAGGTCACGGCTACGCAGTTCTTCCAGAGTATTGGCTTCGGGGGTAAGGCGCTTCTCTTGAGTCTCTCGCGTCAGATCCTCTTCCTCCTGCCTGCGCTCTTCCTCTTCCCCCTGCTCTGGGATGCTACGGGTGTATGGCTCGCCCTTCCCTTCTCGGATATCGCTTCGGGTGTGCTGGGGATGATCCTGATGTACTATCAGTTCAAGATCTTCGACCGTAACTTCTCCTCCGAGGGGCTCTAAGGTCGCACGACACTTTCCCTTTATACTATGGTTTATTTGTATTCGGTCCTCTGCTGCCTCTTCCTCTTCCCGTACCTCGGGTGGCGCGCAGGGCAAGTGCTGGGGCCGCGCCTGCGCCGCGCCTTCTGGGGCTTGCTGGTGCTGATCTTTGTCCTCTTCTCCATCGCGCTCCTCATCCATCGCCGCTTCGAAGCCGACTGGATGAGTGCCGTGATGAATGGTAGCGTGTACATCTTCTTCTCCACGATGTACGCCACGGCCGTCGTCGTCGGGGTGAATATCCTACGCTATATCGATGCGCGCACGCTCAAGCTTTACGCTTCGGCTCGCCCTGCGGTAAAGCAGGGGATGAAGGTCATTGCCTTCATCGCTGCCCTTGCGGTCTTCTTCACGACGATGGTCATCGGCCACCGCAATGTGCGCTACCCGCGCGTCATGTATCAGAAGTACACCGTCAAGCGTCTAGTGCCCGAAGGGGCACAGCCCGAGAAACGCATGCGTCTGGTCTTCTTCTCCGACCTGCATATCGGCGAAGCGATGACGCCTGACTATATCGCTCGTGCGGTGAAGCTCATCCAAGACCAGCAGCCTGACCTCATCCTCTGCGGTGGGGACTTCATTGATCACCGCGCCGTCTACGCTTATGATCCGCGTGTGATGGCTTCGCTTCGCTCACTCCATGCGCCTCTGGGTGTGTACTACGTCTTGGGAAATCACGAATATCGTGACGATCTGGAGGCCAATATCCGCTGGGTCTCCGAGGTCGGTGGCACGCTCCTTCGCGACAGTATCGCCTTCCCTGGGAATGGCCCGCTTACGCTCATCGGGCGTGATGACTGGGTGAATGGCAACCGAAAGCCCTTCGAGGTCATCGCCAACGAAGCGGATCCCTTGCGCGGACCCGTCGTGCTTATGGAGCATACGCCCGCCTCGATAGATAGCATCGGCGATAGCCCCGTGGACCTCATCCTCTGTGGTCATACCCATGGCGGACAGATCTGGCCCGGCCAACTGATGGTCTGGTGGCGCTACGGTATGGTCTCGGGTACGCGCCCTGTGGGTGAGCGTGAGGTGTGCATCTCCTCAGGTATCGGCTCGGCGGGTGCGACCTACCGCGTAGGTACGCGCAGTGAGATCCGCGTCTACGACCTCTACTGGTAGCGGGCTATAGCTCCGCTCCATCCCAATACCGCCAAGCGCCAGCTCTCTCAAGAGGGCTGGCGCTTGGCGGTATTCTTTGTCTGTGTGGAAGGGGTATCTCGCTTTGTTGTAGGAGGATGTGGTGCTCCTGTGCTGCTGTAAGATAGGGTGCCTCGTAGGTGGGTGGTATGAACCACTATTGGTCCGTGAGCGAACCAGTAGTGGTTCGTTTTCTGACCAATAGTGGTTGGCGCGTTGACCAATAGTGGTTCGCTCACGGACCAGTATAGGTTGATATTCCATTCCTTGGCTTCTCCTTTTCTTCCTCCTCGGAGAGAAATGCCACCTTGCGGGGGTAGAGAAGGGAACATTGTCTTCTGATTATGTGTCTGGTACTCTTGGTCGGGAAATCATGTGGGACGTGTAAGTGTTTGTAGGGTAGCTGATTGTTTCATGGGGTGAAGTTGCCTATATTTGCCTGCCGAAAGCGGAGGTTGATGACCTGGTGTTCGCCATCATACCTCTGCGAATTTCCCCCAAGTATAGATTATCGATGTAGAAGAGATGAGTGAGGCCAGAGTACTGTCCATTGATCAGCTGCTGGGCAGAGAGTTGCAGATCCCTCCCTATCAGCGTCCGTATAAGTGGACGAAGAAGAATATCACAGACCTACTTCTCGACATAGAGACGAGTATCCGCGAGGCGAAAAAGTACAAGGACTTCAAGTATCGCGTAGGTACTGTGATCCTCCATACGAATACCGAGGAGGGGAAGCGGACGTATGACATCGTCGATGGGCAGCAGCGTATCCTCTCCTTCCTTCTGCTGTCACGTTACTTGAAGTGTGGTGTTGACAGCAGTCTGTCGAAGCATAAGTTCTCCAGCAAGGTCACGCAGAAGAATCTTCATGAGAATTATAAAGCCATATGGGAGTGGTTCGCCTCCGCTCCTGCGGGGATGCATGAAGACTTCAAGCACGCTCTGAAGAAGCACTTGGAGGTCGTCGTCATCACGGTCGATGAGATTAGTGAGGCTTTCCAGCTCTTTGACTCGCAGAATAGTCGAGGTCGAGCGCTGTATCCTCATGACCTGCTCAAGGCCTACCACCTCCGGATCATCTCGGGGAAGAAGGGGGAGGAGCGTGCCGTCGAGGAGTGGGAGGCAAAAGATCCGAAGGCGATAGCAGAGCTATTTAGGGATTACCTCTTCCCGATTTGGCATTGGGCGAGGAGGCGTAAGTGTGGGGGCTTTACTGCTGCAGATATCGATCTCTATAAGGGCGTTGAGCCTGACTCGGAGTACGCATACGCGTACCGAGTGCGTCGCACAGGCGCACGCTATCAGATCACAGAGCCTTTCCCTGCGGGGCGTGACTTCTTCAAGATGGTGCACTACTATATGCAGATGCTGAAAGATCTCAAGCGGGAGATCGCAGTGAACCCAGCATTGCAGGAGGTGAAAAAGATTCTCATCGCTTCCTCTGGGAGGGATAAGAAGAAGGATTCTATCGCGTCTGTTGAGCAATTGGACGAGGCTTTAGATCGTCACCCTGTCGGCTTCCGCCATGCGTGTCGCCTCTTCTTCTGCGCCCTGCTCTGCTACTATGATCGCTTTGGAGTCCTGGATGTACGGGCTGTGAAGAGGCTCTTCACGTGGGCAATGATGCTTCGCGTGAATATGCAGCATCTCGGCTTTGCCTCCATCAATAAATACGCCATCGGAGAGCGTGATCCCCAGAAAGACCAATACACCAATGTGATACCAGTCCTTTCAATGATAGTCTCTGCGCGTAAGCATACGGAGATCTCAGATATATCGCTCAAGGTAGATGCGGGGCCAGGACAACGTGATGAGAAATGGGAGAGGCTACGAAAGAGGCTCCGTGCGCTAAATTAATGTGACGCTACTATCATAGAATAAGCGGGTGCTATGAATAAGAAAAGAACAGAGATCGACAGGCTAACGATACTGGCAGGAGGGGGGAAGACGCTCTTCAGCGAGGTGGGTGTGCGCTACGTGATACCACGCTATCAGCGCGCCTATGCGTGGGAGGAGAAGGAGATCGAGCAGCTGATAGATGACATCTGCGATGACAATGATCCTAAGAGGGATTACTACATCGGTTCGCTCATCGTCGCTCGTCGGAAGGCGGATGACGGGGGGGGTATGAGGTCATCGATGGTCAGCAGCGCCTGACTACGATCTACCTGCTACTGCAGTGCTTGCTGGATGAGGGCTACTTCTCGCGAGGGGAGGTGAGCGTAGGAGAGGCGCTGTCGTTTGACTGCCGCTCTAAGTCGAACTGTACGCTGGCTTATATCCGGAGTGATGCTCGGAAGTCTGAGGGCAAAGAGGAGCTGCTGGATCAGTCCATCCTTTTGGCGGTTGATATCATTAAAAAGAAGTTGGCGAGGCAGTTTGGTGATAGGGTGGAGGATCAAAAGAAGTTTGTCGATCGCCTAAAGCATGTGGTGCTCTACCGTATTGAGGTCCCCGAGCATACTGATCTCAATCGCTACTTCGAGATCATGAATACCCGAGGCGAGCAGCTCGAGCAGCATGATATTCTCAAGGCTCGCTTGATGAATTACCTGGATGACGCATGTGAGCGTGAGGCCTTCGCTCGTATTTGGGAGGCTTGTAGCGATATGACGGGCTACGTCCAGATGCACTTTTCTGTAGAGGATCGGGAGAAGCTCTTCGTAGAGCAGTGGTCTTCTCTTTCCTCAGAGGATGCTCTTAGGGAGCTTTGTAGAGGCAAGAGACGGCGTGAAGGCAAGTCGGAAGGGCTGGATATCAGTAAGATCATCGACCCTAAATTCGAGGTGGATGACGTGGATGGTGCTCTGGAGAAGAGTGATGCCGAGGTGCGATTCGAGAGTATCATAGACTTTCCATACTTCCTGCTGCATGTGCTCAGGGTCTTCTGCCGTGTCAAAAGGCTGTCTATGGATGGTGCTGAGGAGCTTGGTAGTCTGCTTGATGACAAGCTCTTGCTCAAGGACTTTGATAAAGTGATCGCCTGCTGTGAAAAAAGAGGAGATAAGCGCAACACGGATGTCAAGAGGTGGTTTGCCCGCAAGTTCATTCAGTTCTTGCTGCGTTCACGCTTCCTGTTTGATAAGTTCATCATCAAGCGTGAGCGTGTCGAGGGTGATCAGGAGGGGAGTTGGAGTCTGAAGGAGCTACGTGCCCCTAATAAGAAGCCTTACTATGCGAATACGGGAGGGGTGAAGAAGTCGGAGACTCTGGAAGAAGCTCATGCTGAATGTCTAATGATCCAGTCTGCCCTTCGTGTGTCGTACACCTCGCCCAAGGTGATGCACTGGGTAACGCGGCTGTTGGAGTGCTTGTTCGATGCCAAGCTCAAGCTACCCAAGTTGGCTGATAAGGCAGAGCATATCGCTGCTGAGGCTGTGGCGGAAAACTTCTTTGGTCAGACACTTTCTGAGTATAGTGAATATGACATTAAGGAGTATGAGTTTGGAGACTATGCCTTTGGGGTGGGGACTCCACACATTGTCTTCAACTACTTAGACTACTTGCTGTGGAAGAAGGCAAAGAAGACGCACAAGGACTTTGTATTTGAGTTTCGTAATTCTGTCGAGCACTGGTATCCACAGCATCCCTCCGATGGTAGCATTGAGCCATGGGATGAAAGAGATGTCTTCGGGAACCTGTGCATCATCTCTCGAAGCGTCAACTCCAAGTTCTCCAATCTCTCGCCAGCATCGAAGATGGATACCTATAGGGGTATGGTGCAGAAGGGTAGCCTGAAGCTCCGAAAGATGGGGGAGATAATAGATAAGTTGCGTAAGACAGAAAAGCCTGGAGTGGCGGCGAAGCTGTGGAGGCAGTCAGCGTGTGCCAAGCATGAGAAGGAGATGATCCGCCTGCTCTGTGGGGCTCTGCAGGAAGCCGTAGAAGAGGAATAGGCTATAGGGCTCTCCGCTTTTCGCGCACGCACCTTGTGATAGTAATATGCACTGTTAGTTTGCCGCCCTCGGGATTGTCTCCCGAGGGCGGCGTTGTTCTTTAGTCTTGCTTCTGCGGGGGAGGAGTGCAAACAACTATTGTGTGGGGGGCAAACGAGTAGTGGTATGCGGTGCAAACCCATAGTAGGTTGCTGCTCCGCGCGGGGATAAAAGTTGCGGACGAGTGGTAGATAAGTTGGGGCTACGTACGTGGCTCTAATATCTACGTACGTGGATATTTGGATTTGCGTACCTGGTCTTTAAGACTACGTACGTAGATACGGAAAAATCACTGCGGGAAGGT
>ERZ773007.924-NODE-924-length-14250-cov-3.965763_pt1 | contig 14250 bp, 20 predicted proteins | sample MGYA00580665_ERZ773007 | MGnify/ENA primary metagenome ERZ773007 (study PRJEB29015, sample SAMEA2738122) | human oral metagenome | biome: human oral; feature: human-associated habitat; material: saliva | place: China | collected 2167 ... | reverse complement strand
TCTTTAAATTTATTCATCTGTACCCCCTTATATTGTAAACTTCTTTATATACCTAATATCATCATAGAAAATAAAATCTTTCCTCAATGTAGGGTGTGATACATGAATACCATTTGAACTATAACCTATAAACTTAAACAATTCCCCTTCATCATCTTTCACATACATACCTTTAGTAAGGACTTCATCAGGAGGAACTAGTTCAAAGAGTTTAGTAGCAACGTCAAACGTTGACCCATTACTTCCTAAACACCTAACATCTATTTTATCATCAGATAGAATCTCCACAACCTCACAAGGGCGCTTATATGTGGTGATTCCATACTTATCAGTTATACATCTTACAATATCTCCAACTTTAAACATGTAACCCTACCTTTCTTACTAACTTAAATAAAGTTAAATTTGCGTGCTTTCTCTCACCAGTAAAATCCTTACATTTATGGGATTCTAGTATTTTAACCCAACCATAATTCCCTTCTTCCAATTCCACAACCTGACAAATTAAGCCTTTATCACAAAATAAAACGTCTTGAGTTAACTCTATAATATCCCCGATATTAAATACCATTATACACCTCCTAGAATTTTATCAATATAATAAAACTTTGTGTTATACCCTAAATCTAAAGCTTTTTGTAAATCCTTACCTAGTGTAAACGGAGGCTCTGATAGATTGTCATAACTATACATGACAAATATTTCAATCATGAAATTATCAAGAATTTCATTTGTGATTTGAGACTTTTTAGTGTCTTTCCAAAGATTTTTCAATGCCTTTTTCTTATTATATACTACAATACTCATAATCTGTCCCACAATTCCTCTAAAAGGAATCCCTTCAATTTTCCATGCTTATAAATAGTATTCCCATTAATTAGCAATCTTGTACCATTTTCTGCAATTAATTCCATTTTAATTCCTCCTTAGTCTGTAATAAAGCTAAACTCATAGGAAAATACCCCTAAAGCCCCTAAAATACAAGTCAGGGAAAAAGTTTCCTGCTTACTAATGATTGAACATACCACAAAAAAGGTAGGTAGCCCAAAAACTTTAATAATTTTCTTTAATTTCATTGTGTTTCATTCTTTCAATTTCTACAATGCCCCTAGAAAGCCATAGGAGGCTCTCTAGTGCGTTTTAAATAGTTCCTAGTATGATTATACCCCTATAGCTTAAAACCTTACTAGAGGCTTAATAATAGTCTCCTACGCTGTATTGATTCCACTCATCAAAATCAACTTCATAGACAATGACTTCACCCTCAATTCTATCATATACAGCTAAACAGTATTTACCATATTTAACATACTTACTTAATACAGTATTATGCTTAATCCTGTATAAATCTTGCCCTATCTGCTCTGTATAGTCTTCTAGTTTTGGTTGTGTATTCTCAGTATAAATCATACCAATCCACAAGCCTATATATAAAATTACAAGGCTATACCCCAATAATTTCAGTACCTTCATTTCTGTACCTCCTAAAAATATGCTATACTCTTTTTGTTTAGGTTAAGAGTAGGTAAAGGATTCCCAAAGGGCTATTTTTAACCCTTTAGTCTTCCTCATGGTCTTCTACACAATCAGGGCAGTAGTATTCCCCATCTTCTCCCCATGCTCCATTCTCATCATGGAAAACACAACCACAATCAGGACAAGAACAAGCATAGTCTCTATCTATATATTCACTTTCATAGTCAGCATAGATATATTGATGAGTAGCACAATCCTTAGAACAGAAGATAGTACCATCTGAGACTTCAAAGTAGCCACCTCTAGGGCTTAAGCATTCACCACAATGGTCACAAACATTAATTTCATCTGACCACTCATAATCTTCAATATTTGAACAGTATATAAAATCACTATTATCTGTATTTATATAGAGCTCTAGGTTTTTGCTCCATACTTGACCAATAGACTTATTAAAATCATTAATAACCCCTTCATAAGGTTCAATAGGTTCAATTTCACCCGTTACATAATGGCTATAGCTATCTGCTGATAGGTTTGACCAGTAACCAGAATCATTTGCCATATACACAATTTTATCTTCATACTTCACAAAGTCAGCTAATTTCTTACCATAAGCAACACAAAGAAGAATCTGAGGAGCAAGATAATACCCATGTCCATTATCACAATAGAGGTCAGCAACACCAAGAACACCATTGCAGTCTTGAACATAGTAAAATCTTGCTGAAGGGTCATCCCATGTATCATAAATATAACAGTATCTAGCTTCTTCTAGTGTATTTAATACAAAACTTGTAGCTTGCCTACATTCGCCTTGAGAGTTACAAGAGCCATCAAAAGCCCAATCGTCAATCTCTTCATAGTCTGGTAAAATGTTAGTAAAGAAAAATCTATAACTTTCTTCTTTTTCACCGTTAAAAACAGCGTTTAGAAGCTCTTGGAACGCTTGTAGCTCTTTATTTGTGTAACCTTTACCAGCTTTTGAAAGCTGTTTAGATAGTTTAGGGGCGTTTTCCCCTATGGTAAATTCAATCCCAAAATATTTCTCCACAAGGTCTTTATATGAAAATTGACCTTGAAAATCTACTTTTTCAGTCTTTGCCATGACTTTATACCTATTTATAGCTGTTTAGCTATTTCCTCAGATTTTATAGTTTAAATAGAAGGAGCATTTTGTAACAGTTGTCTCCAAGTTACCAAAGCGATTATAATTCTATACAGAATAGGTTTGGAGTTCACCAAGACCAAAGTCTGCTGTAATATATAGCTTGTCTTGACTAGGTTTGTAAGAGGCGCTATATCCTGTAGTGAGTTCGTCAAAAATAAATTGGATTCCATCACGGTCTGATTTTGATTGCCCATAGTAGGCTTTCACAATAGGTTTAGAAGTTTTAAGGCTACCAATTTCAAGGATTTTAGTTCCCCAATGATATAGCCTTAAATCCCCTGTTTCTTGATTATACTTGATAGCCCATTTACTTTCTAAATCTCCAATGTAGCCATACTCTCTTTTACGACCGTTTAGGTTTGCATAACCTGTTTTCAATGCTTTTGTGTAAAGATTTTTCAATGTTTTAGACATGATTTTGTACCATAAGGCAATAGCCTTTTCCTTTGATTTTATTTATTAATTAGAATGAACACAAGCGCTATATATTCCCAATCCTGATAAGGTTATAGCTTCCCCTATCCTGATATTCCTGTATTATAGAAGGTCTGAGTTTTACAATGTTTCAAGCTAGTCCAGAAAAGTTTTTCATGCTATAGATGAGGCTTTTAACTGATTCAATAGTCTGATATGATTGTCTCACATTTTCTATAGTTTAATTATAGCACAATTATATCATTTTGTAAAGAGTTTTTATCTCTATTTGATATATTTGTGATATATTTTCTATAAGTCTATTATACCATTTTTAAGGTAGATGTCAATAGTTAAATGATATAAAATGATATATTTTAATAAAAGCCTAAAGTCCTTTAAGGTGTATTTTATAAAGGGTATTTATTGGGCTTTATATTTTAGTATGATTGGGTATGAGAGTATGATAGTATTAGTATTTTGTATGGGTACAGTATGAGAGTATAGGGTAATTTATTATAGTAAAATAGGTTTTGGTTGATGGTGATTTTGGGGTATATGTGGTTTTTGTACTTTCTGTACATTTTTGAACACCTTGTTCAATTACACTATTCCCAAGGCTCTAGGCATATTTATAGGTATTTATATAAGGGTATAGGATATGAAAAAATGTTAGCTATCAGAGATAGCGTTGCATAGCTTTAGGTATTATACAATTATATTATAGGTACAGTTGGAATTTGGGAATTGGTACAGATTGCAATTAAAAATAGGTAATAGGTAGGGTTGATTAAAAAATAGGTGTAGAGGGAGTGGGCTCAGATTTGACTATTCACCAATTAAAAATTTACTACAAAAACATGTTACCCATATTTACCTATTCACCAATTAATTAATCAATTAAAAACGTGTTAGTAACTATACACTCCCATACAACTATTCACCAATCAAAAATACACCTCAAAAACATGTTACATGTAAAAATGTTGTATAAAATAAAAGACCATAGGTCTGTTCGCTGAGTATGCGAAGCTAATCATCCTACAGTCTCTTTAGGTGTATTTTCTGTTCTCTTAGGTACTCTGTAGTAACATTACGCTTATGACTAGGCTTCTTGGCATAATAGTCTACAGAATTAAGGACTATGGTATATAGCATATCATAAGGGTCATACCCTACCTCTTGAGCTATTGTTTTTATGTACTTGGTCATTTTAGGTGATGTGGTATTATACATACCAATATAGGACTTATAGCATAGACCCATAGACTCTAGCTTGTGTGATATAAGTACACCATACCTCTTAAGCCTTACTGTGGTTCTTTGCTTGATATTGGTAATGTACATAGGCTCTTTACCACTTAGGCTCTGTATATAGTCTAAGAGCATAGAGGAATAGGTATTGTATACTTGTTTATATTCATCCCTGTGTTCATAGATATAGTCACCTACCATCATACCACTAGGAATTGACTTACCTGTGATAAAGGAATTGAGCTTTGTGTATCTACTGTCCTTGGCTAGCCACTCATAGAAACTCTGTGGAAGAGTATCTGGGTGAAAGACTAGTGGTTCTCTTGTGTCATTGTATAAATTATACACTGTGGAATAAAACCAATTAGCAAACTCTTGGTCAGTTAGCACAGGAAGCAAATAGTCGATTAGGAGCTGTGATTTAAGGTGTGGATTGGTAAAGTTAAAGCTAAGGTCACACAGAATATCTTGACTAATATTTAGTTGTTCACAGAGAGCCTCTACACCACCAAATTTCTTACACACAGCATAGAGTGGTTTTTCTCTGTAGGTAAGTTGGTGCACAGATACTTTATATCTTGATTTAATAAAGGCTTTTACTTGTCTCTTTAGGTCTTGTTCTACTTCTTCTCTTGGTTCAAATTTTAGCGCTAATAGGTACTCATCTTTTGTGGCAAAAATAGTACCTCTTTTTTTCTTCTCTTGGTTAAAGTGCCATAAAATAATTGTGTCCATAAATTCACCTCACAGAAGATTATATCACACAGAGCTGATTAAGTCAAGAACTAGGGGTAAAAATTTTCTATTATGTATCCTTTTGGTGGAAATAACCCTAGTCCTAATATACTATATACTTTATACTAATATATATATTATATATAGCTAAGTATATCACAGTATATCAAGGAAATATATCACATATCAGAGAATGATATACTTGATATATGTAACAAATTGGTGGTAATAACCAGAATACTTTATAATATATATACTCTTTACACTATATATACTCTATACTAGTATATAGGGAATATATCACACAGAATGATATAAGGATATTAGAGTATGTATTCTTTTGGTGGTAATAACCAGAATACTTTATAATATATATACTCTATAATAATTATTCATAATATAATTCCATTATATTATTCATAATTATATTTATATGCACAGAAGACTATATCACTAAGTAAAAGTCCATCAGAAAATGTTCGCAAAACAAGTTGCAAACATTTTATGGGGACAATAACATTTTTAGTATTGACATTATTTTCTCTGTGTGTTATAATTAATTCATGGTTAAAGTTTTGGCATTAGATTTGTCTACAAAGAGTTCTGGTTACTGTGTGATGAATGCAGGTTCTGTTGTGGATTTTGGCACAATTAAGTCAAATGACAAAGACTTTTTGGTGAGAGGTCAGTATATGGCAGAATTTATTAGACTCCTGTGTGAAAAGTATGGGAAGTTTGATAAAGTCATTATTGAGGAATTGAAAGTTATATCAAACCAGAAAACTCTTGTGATGCTTGGTATTGTTCAGGGTATGGTTATCAGAGAGGTAAGAGACTCTGAGGTTGTATTTGTTACTCCATCAAGTTGGAGAAAGCAATTTCACCTGAATGGTAAACGAGCAGAGGCAAAGAAGAAAGCTATAGACCTTTGTGTTGTCAAAGGATACTCTGTGAAGAATGATGATGAAGCAGAGGCTATACTAATTGGACTTGGTTCGTTTGACAAAGTATAATCTCTGTGGTATAATCATTGTGTGCATTATAGTTCCGCTATAAGAATCGCCTCCTTTGAATTTTTCCTGTGGAGTTGGTTAGCTCCATAGGTTTTTGTCCTCATAGCCAAGTTTGGTAAGGCATCAGACTGCAAATCTGCTATCGTTGGTTCAAATCCGACTGGGGACTTTTGGTTGATAGGTATCACATTTCTGTGAATACTAAATGGTGGTTATACCCACCATATGCACCCTTAGCTCAACTGGATAGAGCACACGCCTTCTAAGCGTGGTTTTGTGAAGGTTCAAGTCCTTCAGGGTGTATGGCCCTTTGGTGGATAAATCGGAAAGGGGACACGAATAGACATATGGGATACTCTGCGACAGTACATTTGGACTGTGTAACCATGAAACCTATGTCGAATTTTATGTTTCACACAACTGCTGTTATTTGAGAGGGTTGGATTCCTTCTGTGTGAGTAATTTATTGGAAAGGTAAAGATAATGGCTACAAAATCTAAACTATATTCAGAGACTATGAGAGAATTGAGTTTGCTTGATGAAAAGTCACTCACTCTTTACCAAATGCGTTGGGGTCTTATTGATGTTGATGAGACATTGCTTAGTGAAGTAGGTTTTGAGGTATACTCACAAATTCCTCCTTGCACTCCTGTGGCTAGAAATGCTATGTTGCAGATTATGGCTTCATTTGAGGATAGCTATGAGCGTAAGGAATGGGCTGACCGTATTGAAGGTAAGGCTACTCAGACTACTGTTAATGTGAATCACGATACCAAAGATGGTATTGATGAGCTTAAGAACTACACTAAAGCTAAGCTAGATGAACTTTTTGGAGAGAAATAATGGCATCACATAGCCCTAGAGAGGATTTGTTTGAAAAGCACTATGCTGAGATAACAGAGCTACTTGAGGGCTTTGTAATCTCTGTGGTTAATATGGGTGATTATGAAAGTGCTGAGAATGCTTTGATTGGCTATCTTGTGGATATGTACTCTGAGGTTTTCCTTGGTGAGATTGACTATATCTTGGATGCTTTAGGTGTTGACCTAATGCCAGAAGAGGTTATTGAGCTTAGAAATGGTGTTAATACCTCAGCTTTTGCAAGAAGCAACTTTGGTAGGCTTAAGGAGATACTTGAAGCTCATGCGCAAGACCTAAGAGCAAAAGTAATTGACTCTGTGGATACTGTGAAGCTAGAAGATATTATTAAGGACTTCAGAAGTAATCTTGAAAGACTTGCCTTAAGTGAAATCCAAATGGGTATTGAGAAAGCCTCTGTGGAAAGTGCTAAACTGTTTGAGATTATCACAGAGAACATTATCTTAAAGACTTGGAACTGTGTAGGGGATTCACACACATGCCCTATATGTCTAGCTATGAATGGTACAACAATTCCAGTAACGGAGAGTTTCTCCAATGTAGCACCTTCTGTTGGAATTGAGGAAGACTTTAGTTACACTGGAGGAGATATTGTTTATGCACATCCAAGATGCAGATGTTGGGTTACTTACTCAAAAGCGTAAGGTATTATCAAACAAAGAAAAGCTATCAATTCTACTAGACCAAGTCACTCCTCAAGATGAGCTTAGAGATGCTGTTAAGGGTAAGATACCTAAGCATTTTAAGCGTAACACTATCAGAGAAAGAGAAGGTTTTGAGAAAGAACTAGAATACTACAAGCTAGGATTCACTACAGCCCTATCAGAGTTCAATATAGAGCTATGGTGGTCACAAGCAGTACAGTTTGGTGCTTTCCTAAGTGGTAAGTATAAAACAGGTTACTGTGTGGCTACACCTCGTTATGGTAAATCATTCCTGTGTGGTATTATGTCTAACCACTTTGCTTATGATGGAGAGAACTGTTACGCTGTTGGTTCTACTCAAGAGTATTCAGGAATCATTATTCAACATGCCAGAGAGATTCTTGTGAACTCTCACCCCGATGTAAAGGCTATGCTATCCTTTGATGAGAAGGATGTAACTGCTGTGGATAAGAGACTTAAACGTGGTTTGTCATCATTCTCAAGTGAGGGTTTCTCATTCAGAAATGGTGGTAAGCTAGAAGGATTATCGGCAGGTTCTAACTTTACAGACCCATCTAAAATCCATGTCATTGGTAGAGGCGGTAATATGTTTGGTGATGAAGCATCAGACATTTCCCCTATTGCTCTTGGTCACATGGGTCGTAGAGAGTTTGAATCAGATGATGGTCGTAAGCTCATTATGTATCTAATCTCTAACCCACGTTCTCTGAACAACTTCTATGACTTTATGACAAATGAAGACCTAGCAGATGATGAATTTGTTATGTGGCTTGACGTTGTGACGGCTATGGAAGAGGGTAGCATCAAGTATACAAAAGAACAGCTTATGAGGTCTCAATTCACTATCACAGAGGACTCTATTAGAGAGAATCTCTTGTGTGAGTTTCCTACAGAGCGGTCATCATTCTTTGATTCATCTCCCGATATTTCAGATAGTTTTGACCCTGTGGGTAAACAACTAGATTACTTTATTGGTGTAGATAGTGCCTACAAAGGTTCAGACAGTATTCAAGTTACTGTATCTGTTGTTGATGAGAAGAATCATTTTACTGTAATAGATTCACAGGATATTAAGCCTGCTGAGTGGATTGATGGTATAACTGCTATCGAGATAGTTAATAAGATTGTTACTATTGCTAATAGGCTTAATGCTAAAGCTATAGGAATTGACTCTGGTGGTGGAGCACACATTGTACAGCCTTTGAAGATGAGAAGGTTAAGTGGGCAATTAAAGTGTCCTGTGTATGATATAAACTTTGGTGGTAAGCCTACAGAGATTAAAGTCATAGCTAAAGACCCTAGTGCTGAATATGCTTCTAATAGACGTGCTGAGATGCACTTAATGTTAAGAGGTATGATGGAGGCACAAAGGGTAACATTTGTAAGAAAAGTATGGGATGCAATAAGTCGTCAAATGTCCTTTGTTTCTGAGGTTCAAAGACCAGAGGAAAGACTTGTTAAGATTCGCCCTAAATCTGAAATTAAGAAATTACTAAAACACTCACCAGATGAATTAGATAGTGTACTCCTATCACTTCATGTGGCTGAGTTATTCTACCTTGGAGGTTCTTAATGAGCTGTGGAAAATGTCGTAAAGATGACTGTGGTGGCTCTTGTGCTATGGATAGGTACTTTAATGCTGAATACAAGGACAGGTTAGTTTTCCAAAGTTCAGGGTTTAAAGGAACACCAATTAGAGAGACACTTGAAGATGTTGAGAGATTAGCTCTTGACTTACCTGATGTTGATTATATTCTTGATAACATTGTGAACTACATGTTCACTAACAGTCTTACTACAGATAACTTTGAAAAGGATTCTGAGCTAAGAAAATACTTGTATAGTCACAACTTCAACGGTCAACGTAACTATGATGTGTTGAAGCAAGTTGCTAAAGGTTATAGAAAATATGGGTATTACGGTCTGCTTAATACAGGAGAGGGTCTTGTAGGAGTACATCCAAAAGATATTCTAGCCTGTGTGATTGACTACCCTAAAATGCCTGTGATTAGACAGACATTGACTTACCTAATCAAGAATAACAATATATATCAAACACCTTATGACCGTAAGACAGGGAATCCTAGAGTAGCTAGTGACTACTCAGAGGATGACATCAAAGAAATTCTCAAGAATCCTAAAGATTACGAGAATGAGGTAATGGTTGTTACAGAGGAACAGTTCGCTTGTGTTAGGCTGGATACCTCTCAAGTATTCTGTGCATCTCCTTTGCTTAAAGACCGTAAACGTGTAGAGCTAATCTTGAATATACTTAACCGTATGAACTATGATATTTCACGTAATGGTATTGGGACTATTGCACTACAAGCTAAGGATACCCTTGAAGAGCAAATTGAGGAAAGTGTAGAGCAAGGAACAGCCTTTAGTGGTGGTGAATTGCTTGATATGGGAAGAACAGCCAAAGAGGAGCGTACTAAGAAGATTATTGAAGACATGAATGCCTTTGCTGAAAAGCTCTCTGAAACAGAGTTTAACGATGCTATTGTGTATTCAGGTAACTTCCAAAATCTTGAGCAGTTAGAGCGTGATACAAAGGCTACAGACTTCCTAGACTTCTTGTCTCAATATGTTCCTGCTATAGTATGTCAAATGTTTGGTGTACCTGCAAGACTATTTGACCTTAATAAGACTGTATCTAACATTGGTACATATAGTATCATTGATAATGCAATGAAGAACACTATTATACCAATGCGTGACCACTTCTTAGGGCAGATTGTTTTGTTATTACAGAATGCTACTGGTTTATCAGACCACATTAAGTTTGATAGTTATGAGTTCACTAATAGTTATAACTACAACAATGATATTTATATCCTTGATGTGTATGAAAGACTTAAGAACATTGATGAGAATATGGCAGAAGCCTATTTGAAGAAAAATTTAATTGTATAGGAGATATAATGAGCACAAAGATTCTTAGCATTGATGAATTGGCAAACCTACAAGCTAGTCATCAAGAAGCAGTTCAATCAGATGCACCAGTGGCTATTCAGACACAAACACACTCTGTGCTAAATGGGGATAGCACAAAGGTAGGAAGTATTTCCCCTAAAGATTATGTATTGACACTATGGTTACCTATTATTGGTAAAGCTCCAGAAGGTGCTGAAATTGTACAAGATGGTAAAGCCTATGTACAACAAATTACAGCAAAAGAGAAGTATATCACTCCTCGAATTGCTCGTAAAGTGCGTAACTATGCCTCTGTTATTTCCATTGCCTTTACTGAGTTTAAAGAGGATGGTAGCACAGAAGTATACACACCAGAGGATTTGTTCAAGCTCTATGAGTTGTTTGATGATGATGTCATTGATGCTTGTGAGAAAATGGTAGTAGAGGTTCTAGGAGTTCCTTCACACTTAGCTGAGTATATCACTGATATGTCTCTTATCAGCGCTTGTGGAGATATTCTACGAAACAATCCATCATTTTTTCAAATTGATTAGTTATCTAGTAAGGTATAATTGGGCAGTTGTTCAAGGAAAGGTGAAACCTAAGGATGAATACAAAGGTTTAGCCTATGAGGATGCTGTGATTATACAACTAGATGATGTAGAAGAAATGACATTGACTCTGTGTAAGGAGTATAACATGCAGTATGAGTACATCATGGATAAAATGTATTATCCTGATGTCACCGTACTATATGCAAGGTTGATGAATGAGAAAGCATTTAGTTCTTACAATGAATATTTGAACATGGATGCTGAATCCCAAGGTAAGTATGTAACTGACTATGGAAAACCTTCCCCTTACATATATGAGATACTATCTGTGGAAAAACAGAAAGCTAACATAGAAGAAAGCAAAGATGGTCTTAGAGCTATGTACCGTCGTGGAGGAAAACTAAATGACTAATATTATCAATGATGTGTTGGGTTTCTTAGATGAGAAGCGTAATAAAATCACTCCTGAATATGTACGTTCAGGAAAACCTGTATACACATTGAGAAAATATGCTGAGGTTACTGACCTAGATGCAGAAGTGCTTATCAATGGTGGTTCAATGAACGTAGCGCAAAAAGTACCTGTATTTGGTGTAAGTGGTAATATGTTACGAACACCTCGCACATCATATGCTGTGAATGTGGATGTTGCATTTGACAATCGTGTGAAAGTATCTACACAAACACTAGAAGATGGTAAAGAGGAAAAGGTTTACACATTTGTGGTAGACCAACGTGCCTTGATGGAGCAATCTTCTGGTCATATTTATGCTAACTATGTAGTTGGTTATGTAGTTGGTAAAGGTGCTAAGAACAAACCAGAAGTTCGTGGAATTGTTCACGTTAAAGAAGATGAGTTCCTAAATGACTTTGATACAACATTTGATACTTCTGCTATGGAAGAAATCATGGAGTTGATTAATAAGTATCGTTTGGAAAATGGTACTGCAAAAGTCATTGATAAGATTGCATTCTAACTTTGTGACATGAGAGTTGATAAACTCTCTTTTTTTGTTATACTAAATATAGAACATTCAATGAAAGGAGTACCTACATGGCTACAATTAAAGTTCCAGTAATGAATCTTAAGATTACAGTCGGTGGGGAAGCTAAAACATTTACTTCACCCCTTGCTGAAACAATTTTGGCACAAGTACGTAAAGTAGTTGTTGGTCAAGAACAGGTTCAATATTTTGACGTGGCTGAGAAGAAATTCAAGTCATTCACTTACTGCTGTGGCGATAAGTATGAGTTTAATTATACTACTAAGGAAGTAACCCTCAAGGATACTGAATTTGATTGCTATGGCTTCCCTATCACATACGCTGGAGATAAATAATGGAAGTTAAAGAGATTGAAAAAACTTACGCAGAACACCTTAGAGAAGTTCGTGCTAAGCAATTTGGATATGAGTTAGAAGAAGTATCTAAAATTACTGAGGGCACTGATGTCAAGGTAACAGAAGATGAGTAAGTTTAGAGTATCTCGCTTTCTCCAACGTGACCTAGTAGTTCGTGTAAACTTCCTAACAGATGGAGGTATCATTCAGAATAAGCGTAAGTTTTTTGAGTTTTACCCTGACAATAACCAAGAGAGCGAAGGTTGGTATGAAACTGCTGACCAAGTTCTCCTTGGTAGTCTTAAGGAAGCTACAGAGGAATTACCTTTCACACCAGAAGCAGAAGCAGGTCTTAAGAGAGACAATGTTAAATATGAGTATTCATACTGTGCCTCTTGTGGTGGTAAGAAAGTGAGAAAACTAAAATATAATTTGTTTGAGGTTGTTGAATAATGCCTATTAAAACACAGATTGCAGAGCGAATTATGGATGAAATCCATGACTATATGGAGAGAAAAGATAGCTTGGACTCTGTAATGAATCTAACTAAGTCTGTTAAAGAGGCTGAGAGATTGTCTGTGAATAAGGTAGATAACAATGATGGGTATATGACTCTCCTTTCAGAAGGTTCTATACTATATCAAGACAACACCATAAGACTATACATCTGTAAAGGAACACTCAAGAAATGGTATGACAGTATTGATGGTACTTTTGAAGGATATGTATCTACAGGTCATAGAGACCTCAATGCCTATCCTGTGAGAGAAGGTTATTTCAAGAAGTCAGACCTTAAACTTGTTAAGGATGAATCTGGAAGATATGACTTACTAGTTAAACCTCATGTGAATTTAGAACTAAGTAATGTCAAAGACCTTATTATACAAGATGAACCTTTTGCTATATCATCAGAGTTTATGTGGTATGACAAAGAGTTTACAGATGATGACATTGAGGAATATGCTAAACTTGTAGTATACAATGTTGAGCATGGTGGAAGTGTTGATGTGCCTATCACAGACAACATTGAACTAATGGGATTCTCTTTTGTGGGAAATCCCGGAAATGCTAAGAGTGGTGGGTATGAACCTTCACTACTTAAACGAAATGAGGAAGAACACTTGAATAGAAAAGAAATGCTAGATAAAGTGCTTGCTCACCTTTCAGCAGGAGCGCAAGAAACTACTCCAGAGGAAGTTACAACAGAAGAAGTAACTCAAGAGGAAGTGGTTGAAACTGTTGAAGAAGTTGTTGAAGAAACAGCTACAGAAGAAGCTACAGAAGAAGTAGTAGAGACTGAGGGTGAACCTACAGCACTAGAAAAAGCTATTGAAGCTATTGAACAGCTTACTACAGAAAAAGAAAGTCTTATCAAGGAAAGAGATGAGTTGAAAGCTAAACTTGCTGAGAAAGAGGCAGGAGAATCTGAATTGGATGAACAACTTGCTAAGCTATCTCAAATTCTTGAAAAAGCAAACCCTACTGTAGAAAAAGCTACTAAAACAGAAGAAAAACCAATGAACCGTTTTGGACGAGTTCGTTTTGGAGGACAATAAATTGAGTACAACAAATTTTGATATTTTGTTAGGCGAAGCTATTGACACTCTCCATGAGCAGACTGTTGCTCATTTGGGTAATGCTGAGAACTTGTCTAACACAGATGGTAAAATTCCTTTTGGAATCTCTCGTGACTGGTCAAAAGCTGTACCTTCTCTTCGTGAAGTTGGTATGGGTGATGAGCTTGTAAATGACATTCTTAAACGTTTTGAGCAATCTAGTTTTGGTGCTTTGAGACAAGCTAAAAATGGTGACTGGATTATGGAAGGTCTTACAT
>ERZ773007.918-NODE-918-length-14287-cov-7.181141_pt1 | contig 14287 bp, 14 predicted proteins | sample MGYA00580665_ERZ773007 | MGnify/ENA primary metagenome ERZ773007 (study PRJEB29015, sample SAMEA2738122) | human oral metagenome | biome: human oral; feature: human-associated habitat; material: saliva | place: China | collected 2167 ... | reverse complement strand
CAGAGCCAACAATCCAGGACAAGGTAGAGGCTCTTATCCAAGCAATCGAAACGACAAAGAACGAGTACGTCGACGGCGTTGACCGCGAGATGATTAAATTGTCTTTGACACCAAAAGCTTACGGTAAACTACGCAACTACCTAGACACTGTAAAAATCGGTGTAACCACAGATGTAGAAGAAATCCAAATGTTCCACGGCGTTGAAGTAGTAAGCAACGTACGCCAGACAAAGGACGCAATCGCTTTCGTTGAGGGCGCAATTGCACAGCCACTAATGGTCGCACAATACGACGCAGAGAAGCTACCTTTGTCAAACGACTACGCCGCAGAGATGTTCTACAACTACGGCACCAAGGCAGTAACACCTGACTTGATTAAGTTCGCAACAGTAGCGTAATAAATCAAATCAAAGGCAGAGGCGGGGGAAACCTCGCCAAAGCCACAAGGAGAACAAAGTGAGAACTTTCGAAAACGTAACAACAGGCACGCTCGAGCGAGTAACCAACGAGGCAGTCATCGAAATGATGATTAACTCAGAACACTACGTCGAGGTAACCGAAGAGGCGGCACCAGAGCCAAAAAAGGCTAAGGCAGAAGCGCCAAAAGTGGAGGCTCCAAAAGCAGCTCCGGCTAAGAAGATGACGTATCAAGAGAAGAAAGAATGGGAGACGATAGAAGCGACCATTCAAGAACTCGAAGAAAAACTAGAATTCTTGCAAGAGGAAATGAGTGTTCATGCACAAGATTTTGCCAAACTACAAGAATTACAAGAGGAATTAGACAAGACGGAAGAAGCGGCAAGTGAAGCTTACGAACGTTGGGAATATTTAGCAGAATTAGCAGGGAATTAAAGAAAGGAACAGACATGACGAAACAATATAAAGACTTACTAAGAAAGATTTTAGAAGAAGGAACCATCAAAACGGACCGTACTGGTACAGGTACAAAGAGTGTGTTTGGATACCAAATGCGTTTTGACTTGCAAAAAGGATTTCCACTTTTAACAACAAAACGTGTGGCGTTTGGGTTAATTAAGAGTGAATTACTATGGTTCTTACACGGAGATACAAATATCAAATACTTATTAGAACATAACAACCACATTTGGGATGAATGGGCCTTTGAGCGTTATGTCTCTTCTCCAAAATACACTGGTCCTGATATGACAGACTTTGGACGCCGTTGCTTAGAAGATGAAGCCTTTAACGAAGTATACCAAGAAGTGAAGAAAGACTTCTGTGAGAAAATCTTAACGGATGATGCGTTTGCTGCAGAATTCGGTGAACTTGGAAATATTTATGGGTCACAGTGGCGTCACTGGAAAACAACAAAAGGGGAAACGATTGACCAAATCGCAGACTTACTGAACTTATTGAAGAATTCTCCAGATTCACGTCGTATGATTGTTTCAGCATGGAATCCAGAAGATGTGCCTAGCATGGCGCTTCCTCCATGTCACACAATGTTCCAATTCTACGTTGCTGACGGTAAATTAAGTTGCCAATTATACCAACGTAGTGCGGATGTGTTCTTAGGAGTTCCTTTTAATATCGCAAGTTACGCCTTATTAACACATTTAATCGCAAATGAAGTAGGCTTAGAAGTTGGTGAATTCGTTCATACATTAGGTGATGCGCATATCTACTTAAACCATATGGAACAAGTGGAAACGCAATTAGCACGCGAAGAAAGAGAATTACCAACACTTGTATTAAAACATCCTGAAAAATCAATGTTTGAAATCGATGTTGATGATGTGATTGTGGAAGGATATAATCCACATCCAACAATTAAAGCACCGATTGCCGTTTAATACTGGAGGAAACAGATGTTAATTTATATTTGGGCTCAAGATGAACAAGGGCTTGTTGGAAAAGACAATACGCTTCCTTGGCGATTACCGAATGATTTGAAGTTCTTTAAAGAAGTGACAATGGGGCAAACCATCCTCATGGGACGTAAAACGTTTGAAGGGATGGGGAGCCGCTTGCTTCCAGGGCGTCAAACAATTCTTCTTACCAGAAGTGACGATTATGAAGTGCCAGGTTCTGAAGTCGTAACAGATGTAAAAGAAATTATCGAAGATGCCAAACACGAGGATATTTATGTGTGTGGTGGTGCCAAAGTGTATCGTCTTCTTAAGGATCATGTGGACCTGCTATACTGCACAAGAATCCATCATACCTTTGAGGGAGATACGTATTTCCCAACCGATTTTCCTTGGGGCGATTTTATTAAAGTGAAAACCCTCGAAGGAGAAGTGGACGAGAAAAATGTCTATCCACATACGTTTGAAATCTACGAGAGAAAAGAGGAAACTCTATGACAACGTGGCATGATGTGATTGGTGGGGAGAAGGAAAAAGAGTATTTTCATGCAGTACGTTCCTTTGAACAAAACGAGCGAAATCATCATAAAGTATTTCCGGCTGCTGAGAATGTCTTTAAGGCGTTGGAGTTGACACCGTTTGATAATGTGAAAGTGGTGATTCTTGGTCAAGATCCTTATCATGGCGACAACCAAGCACATGGTCTTAGCTTCTCCGTTCAAAAAGGTGTTGCACTACCGCCTTCATTACTCAATATTTATAAGGAACTTGAAAGTGACCTTGGTATTCCGATTGCAAAGAGTGGGGATTTAACCGCTTGGGCAAAGCAAGGCGTGTTATTGCTGAACACGGTGTTGACGGTTCGAGCTCACGAGGCGAATAGCCATCGTGGTCAAGGGTGGGAGACTTTTACCGATGCAGTCATTACTTCTTTAAACCAAAGTGACCATCCAATTGTATTTGTATTGTGGGGGAAACCAGCGCAATCGAAAGAAAAGCTGATTACCAATCCGAATCATTTGATTTTAAAGGCACCACATCCAAGTCCGTTATCCTCATACCGCGGATTTTTTGGAAGTAAGCCATTTAGTCAAATTAATGAATTTTTAGAAGAAACAGGTCAAACACCGATTGATTGGAGACTCTAATGAATTCAAAATTGATAAATTCGTAAAGCGTATATCTCTTTATAAGTTTTTCTTATAAGATTGAATTGTCTTAAGGGAAAGAGCACTATATAAATAGAGGAAAGAAATGAGGAAGAGGGGGAAGAAAATGAAATTTAAAAGTAAATTATTTTATATTGCTTCATTTATTTTATTTCTTTTAGGATTTTACCTAAGGAATGCTGTCGTTGAAGCAGCTGAAGTTCAACATGGATTCTCAATTAGTGAGTTCATTACGAAGAAAGAATCACTAGAATTAGTAATGACCGGATTGAGCGGAAACGATATTTATCACATTATTGGGATTTCTTGCATGGTTATGACTATTGGTTTCATTATCTATGTGAAAATCAACGAAAAGAATAATAAAAATAAATAGATATTATGAAAGCTAAACGATTTGGTTTAGCTTTTTTTGCATCTGTTGAACAAAGAGAACATCCAGAGTGGAAAGGACAACTAGTCATTGTAGGAGGAAAACCAAATCAAAGAGGAGTTGGATCCACTTGCTCTATTTTTTTGCTTTTAGTATGAATTTTGTGGTACGATAATGAAAACGGTTAAAAGAAAGAAGGGTTTTTATGAAGAAAAAGAGTAAATGGTTTGGTTTGTTCGCAACTTTATTGGTGATTTTATCATTGGTGTTTTTAGGAAACACTTCAGCAAAAGCAGCTGAAGGAAAAGAGCTTCAAAACGTAATTTCAGGATTAGAACTTCTTGATCAATCGGATACAAAATTAAGTCCAGATGCAAATGGAGTCTATCAAATCCTTACAAATAGAGCCTATAAATTAAGAGCGGTATTTGACTTAGAGCATTACAATGGAGATATTCAAAATGGTGATTTCTTCAAATTAGAAGTTCCTGCTGAGATTACATTCTACGATAATCATGATGTGGAATTAGTGGACTTAGCAACAAACGTTCCAATTGCGGATGCGCATTTTGAAGGACATGGAGATAACCAAGGTGGAACGATTACTGTAACGCTAAAAAATCTTGACCAATATTTGGCAGCAAAGGGTGCGGATACGGTGAAAGAGGTCAAAGGTACTTTAGCTTTAAACTTCTTATATAAGAAGAATGTATCTAACCAAACAGTAACGTTTGATTCACCATCCATGCAAACAACAATTACACAAACGTATAATGTTCAAACAGTTGCAGAAGAAACAGATCCAATTGGTAAAGAAAACTTTGCCAAAATTGGTGGACAAGCAGCGAATAAAGCTTGGACATCAGCAAAATTAGAAGCAGCTGGTTCAAAAGGTTCTGGCCAATACGTTTCTGAATGGAAAGTTCGTGTAAATACGAGTGGTGAGAATTTAGGAGAAAACTTAGTATTAAATGATACATTACCAAGTGACCCTTCAACAGCATCCATTCAATATATTCCTGAATCATTAGTGGTGTACAATGCACCTTCAATGAACGAAACAACATCTGGTAAAGAATCGGATTTCGTACAATTAGTAGAAGGAACTGACTACACAGTAAACTGGAATGAAAACTATACAAACTTTACAATCACATTCAAAGATGGAACTAAAAAATACTATGTCACTTATGACACAACAACTCCAAATGATGGAAGTAAAGTTCAAAATATGGTTTCTGTAACAAAAGCAGACGGCACACCAGTCACTCGTCGTACAAATACGACTGAAACAACATTCACAGCAAGTGCAACTTCACTCTTCTCAGGTACAATCGAAGCAACGAGTGCTTATACAGTTAAAGTGAGCAAAGTTGATGAGAAAACATTGAATCCTGTTCAAGGTGCTGTATATGTCATTACAGACCCAGATGGAAATACAGTTGAAGTGACTACTGATGAAGAAGGTCATGCTGTTTCTCCACAATTCGATGAAAAATACGCTGGAAAAGAATTCAAGATTAAAGAGAAAACTGCTCCAGAAGGTTACGAATTAGATGAAACTGAATATACAGTAACTCTTGGTAAAGATGGAAGCATCTTACATGTGAAAGATACTCCTAAAGAGGAAGAAACAACTACAACGACAACAACTACCTCTACAGAGGAAGAAACAACTACAACGACAACAACAACTACCTCTACAGAGGAAGAAACAAATACAACGGCAACAACAACTACCTCTACAACAGAAGAAACAACAGTTACAACTGCTGAAGAAACTTCAACAACTGTAACAGAAGAACTTCCAAACACAGGTACTGGCAACCAAACAATCTATATGGTGATTGGTGCACTTTTAGTAGTTGCAGCAGTTGGAGTGTTAGTATTCGCTAAGAAAAAAGATTCTGACGAAGAAAGCAAAAATTAATTTAAATAAGTAAGACTGGCAGGTTCTCTGTCAGTCTTTTTTTATTTCCTTAATGAATAAGAAAATGAATGATTGAAGTCCGCTTTTAGGAGGAGTACAATAGAAGTAGATAGAAGAGTTGAAATGGAGGGATAATGATGAAAAAACTGATGTTAATCTACTATAATATTGTCGCTGTTTTAACCATTCTCTATTTAGTGCTGACAGCAACCTTAATGAACTTAGGAAATGCGTATATTACAACTCAAGGATGGCACGTTGTGATTCTTGGCGCGCTGATTTTAGTCATTGTATTTGGAATGGAATTTGCAAAGAAGAAGTTCCCAGATGATTTTTTCGAATTTATTATTGAAAATGCAGGACTACTTTGTATCGCATGGCTTACATTAGTTGTTCGAGCGTTTGGGGTCACTGTTTTAAAACATGCCACAGATTTAGCGATTGATGAGTGGATGCAACAAGTTATCGCTCGAGCAGGAGTCGTACAGATTGGAATATTTGCCATCACGAACGGTATCGTGGTCGCAAAAATCATTCGGTATTTTGCAAGAAAAAGAAGTTTAGCAAATCATGAATAATGACGAAGCGGGATGCCATTGTGCATTCCGTTTTTATTTTTTACTAAAAATCGATAAGATATAAGTAACTCAAGAGTAGAAAGTGGGGGTATGATGCGAAAGATTTTACATGTGGATATGGATGCGTTTTTCGCATCAGTGGAACAAAGGGACCATCCTGAATGGAGAGGGAAGCCTGTGATAGTAGGTGGAAAACCAAATCAAAGAGGGGTTGTGTCTACTTGTTCCTATGAGGCGAGGGCTTTTGGAGTCCGTTCTGCTATGCCAACTGCAAAAGCTATGAAACTCTGCCCGCAAGCGATACTCACTCCTGGTCGATATGAGTTGTATAAAGAAGTTTCCGCCCAGGTGCATGAAGTCTTTCGAACCTACACGGATTTAATTGAGCCACTCTCGATTGATGAAGCCTATTTAGACGTCACCGATAATAAGAAAGGTATCCACTCTGCAACAGTAATTGCACATTCGATTCAAAAGGACGTTTACGAAAAAACAGGCCTCACTTGTTCCGTTGGAGTATCTTTTAATAAGTTCCTCGCAAAAATGGCTTCGGGTTATCATAAGCCATCTGGAGTGACAGTCATAACACCCGAAAATGCAAAAGAATTTATTAAGAATATTCCGATTGAAGATTTCTACGGGGTAGGGAAAGTGAGTGCAGAGAAGTTAAAAAAGGCCGGAATCGAAACAGGAGCAGACTTGTTCCCTTTGACGGAAGAAGAATTAGAACTAAAGTTTGGAATTCTAGGGCCACGTCTCTTTAAACAGGTACGAGGAGAGTCAAATGATCAGCTGACACTTCATCGTGAGCGAAAATCGTTTGGGACAGAACGAACCTTATTAAAGGACACAACAGACCATGGAATTCTGACAGGGTATTTAGATAGTTTTTCAGAAGAATTAGAGCGGATGCTTAAGAAGAGAAGTTTAGCAGCTAGAACCGTCACACTTAAATTAAGAGATTCGGAATTTAATACAATCACTAAGAGTGTTACACTACGTGATTACTTTAATAAAAAAGAGGAAATCTATCCTATTGCAATACAATTATTCGAAGAAACAATGGAGGAAAGCCCGATAAGGCTGATAGGACTTACTGTTTCGCATCTTGAAAAGACAGATAGAATCTATAAACAACTAAAACTGTTTTAAAATAATAGTACAGTTTTTACGTGAGTACTAGTACAGTTTTATTGTGAAAATAAACAATCTTGTTACTGAAAATAGATGAAAACAGAAAATTGATTGAACAAATAAGAATAAAAGAAGACTTTATTTAGCGTAAGATAGTGGTAGTTTTTTCACAAAGTTTACAAAAACGCTCTATAAAGTCTTCTTTGCTTGCATATTTCACAAAAGTTTGTTAAATTATTATACGATAGCAGAGGAAATAGTACAGTTTTAACTACCTGTTTTGTCTGTTAAGCACAATTTCTTATAGAAAAGGGGAAAAAAGAAGTATGGCAACGAAGAAAAAATTCAATCTCGATGCACTTTTCACACCAAATAACACGAACTTTGAAATGGTTCAAGTGTTAGACGCAGAAGGAAATGTTGTAAATCCTGACTTAGTACCAGATTTGTCTGATGACGAATTAGTTCAATTAATGACTGACATGGTATGGTCACGTATCTTACACGAACGTTCAACTGCATTAAACCGTCAAGGACGTTTAGGTTTCTACGCTCCAACAGCTGGACAAGAAGCTTCACAATTAGCTTCAATCAAAGCTATTGAGAAAGATGACGTTCTTTTACCAGGTTACCGTGATGTACCACAATTAGTAAAACACGGTTTACCATTATCACAAGCATTCTTATGGTCTCGTGGACATGTTGCAGGTAACATGTACCCAGAATCATTAAAAGCTTTACCACCACAAATCATCATCGGCGCACAATATGTACAAGCTGCTGGTGTTGCTTTAGGTCTTAAAAAACGTGGTAAGAAAAATGTTGCAGTGACTTATACTGGTGATGGAGGATCTTCACAAGGGGACTTCTACGAAGGAATTAACTATGCTGGTGCTTATAAATCACCTGCAATCTTCTTTATCCAAAACAATGGTTGGGCAATTTCAACTCCTCGTGAGTTACAAACAGCTGCTCCAACATTAGCTCAAAAAGCAGTTGCTGCTGGTATTCCTGGTATCCAAGTAGATGGTATGGACCCATTAGCAGTTTACGCTGTAACTAAAAAAGCTCGTGAATACGCAGTTGCTGGAAACGGTCCTGTGTTAATCGAAACAATCTGCTTCCGTTATGGTCCTCATACATTATCAGGTGACGACCCAACTCGTTACCAACCAGAAGGAATTCAAGATGAATGGGCTAAGAAAGATCCATTAATTCGTTTCCGTAACTACCTAACAGCTAAAGGCTTATGGTCAGAAGAAAAAGAAAACGAAGTAATCGAAGCAACTAAAGAAGAAATCAAAGAAGCGATTAAAGAGGCTGACAAACAACCTAAACAAAAAGTTTCATTCTTCTTAGAAACAATGTTTGAAGAACCAACAAACGTTATTAAAGAACAAATCGAACACTTTAAAGCAAAGGAGAATAAATAATTATGGCACAAATGACAATGATTCAAGCCATCACAGACGCTTTGGCTGTTGAATTAAAACGTGATGAAAATGTCCTAATTTTCGGGGAAGACGTTGGTAAAAACGGTGGGGTTTTCCGTGCGACTCAAGGGCTTCAAGATGAATTCGGTGAAGACCGCGTGTTCAATACTCCTTTAGCAGAATCTGGTATCGGTGGTTTAGCTATCGGTTTAGCATTAGAAGGTTACCGTCCAGTTCCTGAAATCCAATTCTTCGGATTCGTATTCGAAGTAATGGATAGCGTGGTAGCTCAAGCAGCTCGTACACGTTACCGTATGGGTGGAACTCGTCAAATGCCTATCGTATTCCGTTCACCAATGGGTGGAGGGGTACATACTCCAGAATTACACTCAGATAACTTAGAAGGTTTAGTAGCTCAATCACCAGGTTTGAAAGTGGTTATCCCTTCAAACCCATACGATGCAAAAGGGTTATTAATCTCAGCTATTCGTGACAACGACCCAGTTGTTTACTTAGAGCACATGAAACTATACCGTTCATTCCGTGAAGAAGTTCCAGAAGGAGAATACACAGTTCCTCTAGGAGTAGCTGCAGTAACTCGTGAAGGTAAAGACGTATCAGTAATTACTTACGGTGCAATGGTTCGTGAAGCAGTTAAAGCTGCTGAGAACTTAGAAAAAGAAGGAATCTCAGTAGAAGTTATCGACTTACGTACTGTTTCTCCATTAGACTTAGACACAATCTTAGCATCAGTTGAAAAAACTGGTCGCGTAGTGGTTGTTCAAGAAGCACAACGTCAAGCTGGTATCGGCGCAATGGTTATGTCTGAAATTGCTGAACGCGCAATCTTAAACTTAGAAGCTCCAATCGGACGTGTTGCAGCTCCAGATACAATCTTCCCATTTGGTCAAGCAGAAAACGACTGGTTACCAAATGCTAGCGATATTGAAGCTAAAGTTCGCGAAACAGTGAACTTCTAATTCAACAAATTTCATTCTAAAGAGCCTCTCGCGTGAGTGTGCTCTTTAGAGTTTTATAAAAATAAGAAGGGATGTACAAGCATGGCTTTCCAATTTAAAATGCCTGATATCGGTGAAGGTATCGCAGAAGGCGAAATCGTAAAAATCGACATTAAAGTCGGAGATACAATTCAAGAAGATGATATTTTATTCGAAGTACAAAACGACAAATCTGTAGAAGAAATTCCTTCTCCAGTAAGTGGTAAAGTATTAGAAGTTAAAGTTCAAGAAGGTACAGTAGCTCGCGTAGGCGACATCATCGTAGTTATCGACGATGGTTCTGGCCCAGCAGAAGCTTCTGCACCAGCAGCGGCTCCAGCGGCAGCACCTGCACCAGCTGCACCAGCAGCATCAAACACTTTCCAATTCAAATTACCTGACATCGGTGAAGGAATTGCAGAAGGTGAAATCGTTAAAATCGACATCAAAGTAGGCGACAAGATTGCTGAAGATGACATTTTATTCGAAGTACAAAACGATAAATCAGTAGAATCTATTCCTTCTCCAGTAGCTGGAACTGTTACAGCAGTTTTAGTTTCTGAAGGAACAGTAGCTCACGTTGGTGATGTAATCGTTGAAATCGCAACAGAAGGCGGTTCTCACGCACCTGCAGCAGCGGCTCCAGCTTCCCCTGCAGCACCAGCAGCAGCTCCAGCGGCACCTGCAGCTCCAACAGGAGTTCCTGCAGCAAGCAACCCTGGTAAATTAGTATTAGCAATGCCTTCAGTTCGTCAATATGCACGTGAAAAAGGTGTTGATATTACAGCAGTAGTTCCAACTGGTAAAGGCGGACGCATTACTCGTGAAGACATCGATAACTTCGGTGGCGCACCAGTAGCAACACCTGCAGCTCCAGCGGCTGTAGAAGCTCCAGCAGCACCAGCTCAAGCATCTGCACCAGCAGCTCCAGCTCAAGCATCTGCACCAGCAGCGGCTCCAGCTCCAGCTAAACCATTCGTTGGATCAGCTGAACGTGAAGAACGCGTTAAATTAACTCCAATGCGTAAAGCAATTTCTAAAGCAATGGTTAACAGCAAACATACTGCACCACACGTTACATTACATGACCAAGTTGAAGTTTCTAAACTTTGGGATCACCGTAAGAAATTCAAAGATGTTGCAGCTGCACAAGGTACTAAATTAACATTCTTACCTTACGTTGTTAAAGCTTTAGCAGTAGCAATGAAGAAATTCCCAGTATTGAATGCTTCTATCGACGATGCATCTCAAGAAATTGTTTACAAAAACTACATCAACATCGGTATCGCTACAGATACAGATTTAGGTTTATTCGTTCCAAATATCAAAGATGCGAATACTAAGAGCATGTTCGGTATCGCAGATGAAATTAACGCATTAGCTGCAAAAGCTCATGAAGGTAAATTAACAGCTGCAGAAATGGGACAAGGAACAATTACAATTTCTAACATCGGTTCAGTAGGTGGCGGCTGGTTCACTCCAGTTATCAACTACCCTGAAGTTGCGATTTTAGGTGTTGGTACAATCGTTCGCGAACCAGTTATCAACGAAAACGATGAAATCGTAATCGGACGTAACATGAAATTATCATTAAGCTTTGACCACCGTATCGTGGATGGAGCAACTGCTCAAAAAGCTATGAACGAATTGAAACGTCTATTAAACGATCCAGAATTATTATTAATGGAAGCTTAATTCATTAAACTGTTAGGAACGACGTAGACATGGGTTTACGTCGGTTCCTTATTTGAAAACTTTTAAGAGGTGAAAAAAATGGTAGTAGGCGATTTCGCTATTGAACTAGATACAGTCGTAATCGGTGCCGGCCCTGGTGGATATGTTGCAGCTATTCGTGCAGCTCAAGAAGGTCAAAAAGTTGCGATTATCGAGAAAGAATATTTTGGTGGTGTCTGCTTAAACGTTGGATGTATTCCATCTAAAGCGTTAATTTCAGCTGGACATCATTACCAAGAAGCACAACACTCAGAAGTATTTGGTGTGACTGCTAAAGAAGTTGTTTTAGACTTCGCTAAAACTCAAGAATGGAAAGATAACCAAGTTGTTAAGAAATTAACTGCTGGTGTTGAGTACTTATTAAAGAAAAACAAAGTTGAAATTATTAAAGGGGAAGCGTTCTTAGTGGATGAGCACACTTTACGTGTAGTTACTGAAGACAGCGCTCAAACTTATTCTTTCAACCATGCTATCGTAGCTACAGGTAGCCGTCCAATCGAAATCAAAGGTTTCAAATTTGGCGGACGCGTTATCGATTCAACTGGTGGTTTAGCACTTAAAGAAGTTCCTAAAAAATTAGTTGTTATCGGTGGTGGGGTTATCGGTTCAGAACTAGGTTCAGCATATGCTAACTTAGGTTCACAAGTAACAATCCTTGAAGGTGCTCCAAGTATCCTTTCAATGTTCGACAAAGACATGGTTAAACTTGTTGAAGACGACATGGCTAAAAAAGGCGTTACTATCGTAACAAATGCAATGGCTAAAGAAGCTGTTGACAATGGTGATAGCGTAACTGTTAAGTATACAGTAGACGGCAAAGAAGAAGCTGTTGAAGCTGACTACGTAATGGTTGCTGTAGGTCGCCGCCCTAACACAGACGAAATTGGTTTAGACGTTGCTGGTGTTGAAATGACTGAACGTGGTTTAGTTAAAGTTGACAACCAAGGACGTACAAACGTTAAATCAATCTTCGCAATCGGTGATATCGTTCCTGGAGCAGCTCTTGCTCACAAAGCAAGCTACGAAGGAAAAATCGCTGCAGAAGCAATCTCAGGTAAAGCAGTGGCTGTTGACTACCGTGCAATGCCATCTGTTGCCTTCACTGATCCAGAATTAGCTTCAGTTGGTTACACTCAACAACAAGCTAAAGATGCTGGTTTACAAGTTAAAGCTTCTAAATTCCCATTATCAGGAAATGGTCGTGCATTATCATTGAACGCTACTGAAGGTTTCGTTCGTTTAATCACTACTAAAGAAGATAACGTAATCGTTGGTGCACAAGTTGCCGGCGTGAACGCTTCAGATATTATTGCTGAATTAGGTTTAGCAGTTGAAGCTGGAATGAATGCGGAAGATATTGCATTAACAATCCACTCACATCCATCATTATCAGAAGTAGTTATGGATACTGCTGAATTAGCATTAGGTATGCCAATTCACGTATAATTCTAAAAAATACGAATGAGGACTCGATTTTTCGAGTCCTTTTTTTATTGTGCTAAATCCGAACGATTAATGCGCATAACTTTGAAATATCTATGTCTTTCTTCAGAATAGCTTGCTTGAGGAAGGGGTTATCCCTTATAATGAGGCGTGTAAGACCGAACCGAATGGTGGGAATTTTAACCCTCATTCAAGAGAACCTTTATGTAACGAAAGGGGATATTTCATGTCAGAAGACAAGAAATTTAAAGATTCCTACGTACTTTGTATCGGCGGAATGAACGTGGATAAGAAAGTTCAATTGCTCGAAAATCTCGTGCTCGAAACAAGTAATCCTGTAATCTCGTCTCTGAGTGCTGGCGGTGTTTCAAGAAATATTGCTGAAAACCTTGGTCGTCTGGGGCTACCTGTGAAGATGTTATCGGTAGCAGGAGATGACGAAAGTTTTACGTGGCTTGAAAAAGAGACGGAAGGCATTATCGATTTTTCACTTGTAGACCGATTAAAAGGGAAAATAACGTCGAATTACACTGCAATTTTGGACCTTCAAGGAGATATGTGTCTGGCTTTGGCTGATATGTCTATTTGTGAGGAAATGACGCCTTCGTGGCTTTCTTTGCACGAAGAAGCGGTGAAAGAGGCAGCGCTAGTGATTGCGGATCTGAATCTTCCGCAAGAAACAGTACAAGCGCTCATAGAGCTGACTAGTCTTGAGAAGATTCCATTGGCGATTATTCCAGTGAGCGGACCGAAGATGAAACGAATCCCAGATAATTTACAAGGAGTGACTTGGATTGTCGTCAATGCGGATGAGTCCAAAACGAGGTACGGAGAGCATACGCTAGCTGAATTAGCTACTTTATGGCAGAAAGATGGCGTAGAAAATATCGTTATTACTAAAGGAACTAAAAATGGTGTCTTTGCGGATGCTACAGGAGTCGTAAAGACTTTTACACCAATCAAAGCAGAGCAAGTCAGTGATGTGACAGGAGCAGGAGATTCATTTTCTTCTGGAGTGCTTTACGGAACTCTTAAAGGAGCAAGCTTGGAAGAGTCGATTGGATACGGATTAACGAATTCGTACTATACGGTCCAAGCCATTGAAACAGTTCGAAAAGACTTAAACGCTAAGTCATTTGAAAAAGAATATCAACAATTAAAGGAAAGAGGTTTATCATGAATCCATTATTATCAATCAGCAAGGAAGTACAACACGCATTAGACAACAACCTACCAGTCGTGGCGTTGGAATCAACAATCATTTCACACGGGATGCCATATCCACAAAACGTTGAAATGGCTAAAACGGTAGAACAAATTATCCGCGACAATGGTGCTGTTCCAGCAACTATCGCTATCATGGATGGAAAATACAAAATTGGGTTAGAAGAAGCAGACTTAGAACGTCTTGCGAAAGAAAAACCAGTCGCAAAAGTATCTCGCCGTGACTTAGCAGAAGTGTTTGCTAAAGGTGTTTTAGGAGCAACTACAGTAGCGACAACAATGATTGGTGCGCACTTAGCTGGAATTAAAGTATTCGTAACTGGTGGTATCGGTGGGGTTCACCGTGGCGTTGAAGAAACAATGGATATCTCAGCAGACTTAGATGAATTAGGACAAACTCCAGTAACAGTTGTCTGTGCTGGTGCTAAAGCGATTCTTGATT
>ERZ773007.914-NODE-914-length-14313-cov-6.486674_pt1 | contig 14313 bp, 9 predicted proteins | sample MGYA00580665_ERZ773007 | MGnify/ENA primary metagenome ERZ773007 (study PRJEB29015, sample SAMEA2738122) | human oral metagenome | biome: human oral; feature: human-associated habitat; material: saliva | place: China | collected 2167 ... | reverse complement strand
ACGAAATCAACCACAACACTGAGTTGACCTTTAAAAATCTCAAGGCAACTTTCTTTAGAACGACTCACTCTATTCCAGAGCCTTTGGGGATTGTCATTCATACTCCTCAAGGAAAAATCGTCTGTACAGGTGACTTCAAGTTTGACTTTACACCAGTTGGAGAACCTGCGGACTTGCACCGTATGGCTGCTCTTGGTGAAGAAGGCGTTCTCTGTCTCCTATCTGACTCGACAAATGCGGAAGTACCAACCTTTACCAACTCTGAAAAAGTCGTTGGTCAGTCCATCATGAAGATTATCCAAGGCATTGAAGGACGTATCATCTTTGCATCCTTTGCCTCAAATATCTTCCGTCTCCAGCAAGCAACAGATGCTGCTGTTAAGACTGGACGCAAGATTGCGGTCTTTGGTCGTTCTATGGAAAAGGCCATTGTCAACGGAATCGAGCTTGGCTACATCAAAGCTCCTAAGGGAACCTTTATCGAGCCAAATGAAATCAAAGACTACCCTGCAGGCGAGGTTCTGATCCTCTGTACAGGTAGTCAAGGCGAGCCAATGGCAGCCCTCTCTCGTATCGCTAACGGAACCCACCGTCAAGTGCAACTCCAACCTGGCGATACGGTTATCTTCTCATCTAGTCCAATCCCAGGAAACACCACTAGCGTTAACAAGCTGATTAACATCATTTCTGAAGCTGGTGTTGAAGTCATCCATGGTAAGATTAACAACATCCATACATCTGGACACGGTGGTCAGCAAGAACAAAAACTCATGCTCCGCCTCATCAAACCAAAATACTTCATGCCTGTTCACGGTGAATATCGCATGCAAAAAGTCCACGCTGGACTTGCCGTAGATACTGGAGTTGAAAAAGACAATATCTTTATCATGAGCAACGGTGATGTCCTTGCCCTTACTGCAAACTCTGCTCGTATCGCAGGTCACTTCAATGCTCAAGATATCTACGTCGATGGAAATCGGATCGGCGAAATCGGTGCGGCAGTCCTAAAAGACCGCCGAGACCTATCCGAAGACGGTGTCGTACTTGCTGTCGCAACGGTAGACTTTGAGTCTCAGATGATTATTTCTGGACCAGATATCCTTAGTCGTGGTTTCGTCTACATGCGCGAATCTGGCGACTTGATCCGTCAAAGTCAACGCATCCTTTTCAATGCTATTCGTATCGCTTTGAAAAACAAGGATGCCAGCGTCCAATCTGTCAATGGTGCTATCGTAAACGCCATTCGACCATTCCTTTACGAAAATACTGAACGTGAACCAATCATCATTCCGATGATTCTCACACCAGATGAAGAATAAGAAAAAATTCTCTGAAATCCTATGACTTCAGAGAATTTTTATTATTTCACGACAAGTTATGTCAAGTATTTTTCTTTAATCAACTATTCTATAAGACTTATAACTCTTACCGCTGCTTACTCTCAATAGCTTTTTTCACCAAAATCTGTTGATAAGCTTCCATATCTCCACGTTTCAATGATTCTTCTTCATGAATGGATAATCGCCATTTATAAGCCTGAATTTCCTTATCCAACAACTCCTGAGGTGCCCCAATCAGATTCAAAATAGTCAGACGCTCTTCAATACTCTTTAAAGGATAAACATCTGCAAGATTAACTGTTCTCGTCACACTTGTAGAGCGTTTTCTATGAATATAAATGGCTTTATTCATATAGGCAATCTTATCTGCTTGAAGGTAAACCTTATAGGTCGTATAATCGTCCTCTACCTTCTGATCCGTTGGATAGACAATATCCTTGAAAAGCTCTGCTTTATAGAGTTTTGCCCATGGAACTGTAAAACACTGGCTAAGATTATACTTGCTATCATATTGATGATGGAACCAGTCAAAAGGGCTGTACACTTGTTCAAAATAGTTATCTGCACCTACATGAATTAAAAAACTTCCCTGATCTTCAATAAACTGAGTGAAATTACCAATTGCAATATCTGCATCCGTTTTTTTCAATAAATCATAAAGGCTTTGGATATGGTCTAACTCTAGCCAATCATCATTATCCACAAAGACAATGTAATCACCTGTCACAGCTTCCAAGGCACGATTGCGACTGGAAGCAACTCCTCCATTTGGCTTATGGTAAACTTTAACACGCGCATCTTGATTTTTATATCGTTGACAAATAGCTGCCGAACCATCAGTTGAACCATCATTGATTAAAATAACTTCAAGATTTTGATAAGTTTGTTGAAGAATGCTATCTAAACATTTCTCAAGATAGGCCTCTGACATATAAACAGGGACGATAACACTTATTTTTTCCATTTTTATTTCTTTCTTTATTCAATTTTTAGTCTAAGTTCTTCAAATATTGCTGGATTGAGGCAATCATATCCTCAACTTTATCTACACTGAAACAGTAAGCATTATTTTCATTCTCACTATGACTATGTTGGGTAACATCAAAAGAAAAGATAGGTTTTTCCAGTGCAGTTACCTTGTTAATAATATCGTAAATTTCTTCATGGTAATTAATATCCAGATAAAAATCCATATGCTCTAACGCTACCTGAGCGTTATAAAGAGTAAATCGAGGGTAGAGAGAAACGTTTGGATAAGACTCCAAAGCAATGACACCTGGTGCAAAATTTGTATGTGCTAAAATTTCAAACTGAACATCAGGTAGTGCTTCTATCAAAGTTTCAAGTTGTTCCATCGCAGCTGAATTTGTGAATATCGCTGTATGATAACGAGGCCTCTTTACCAGATCCTTAAACCCATGTTTGAGAACACTCTTTCTAAGTAAGACTTCAGACCATTCTAATCCATAATAGAACCACCAAATATCGCGACAACGATTCAAATTCCACTGATTCCATGGCTTATCTCCTGCATAATGAATGATAACCGCTTCCTTTTCTAACTGATTCGCTCGATCATACCACTCAAAAGCATTAAAAGTATGAGCAAAGGTATCCATACCAACCATCACATTATATTTTTCTGGTAATTTTTTCCAGCGTCCTTTAAAATGTCGATTTAAGATCCCTTGATCACCAAATTCTTCCTCATGATAACGATTGGTTAACTCCAATAGTTGCTGACAGACATTTTCTTCTCTCCAAAGAGCAGTATCAATCAGTAAAACACCTGCATTGAATTTATTCACATCTAAACCATCAGTTACAGCTGCTAAAGCATATCCTTCTAAATCCATCTCAAAGAGAGGAGTTAAATCGCCTGTAACAACGATATCTGCATCTATATAAAGAGCTCGATTCTCTGCGACTACTTCACCAATAAAATAGCGATAAAAAGTTGCATAAGAAAGATGATCCATAGGCAAGGAATAGCCCTTTATCTGATCGGAAGAAATTTTAACATTCTGAATTTCTGACTGAACAGACTCTAAGCGATTATTCATCAACCAGAACCACTCCTGAGGAAGATTATCATTGATAACATAAAAATTAATATGACTGTTTGTTGCAACAATAGATTTTATGGCAACTTCTAACTTCTCCATATAACCATTATCACCTGCAAGTACGATTGCCCTTCTCACTACCCCATTCTCCTTTTCTTTTCTCAATTATCCTATCTATTAAATACTTATTTATTTTTAAACGAATAAAGTAAACTTGAACCCTACGAATACATATCGGACAAGATCTAGATTTTATTTAGTACTATTCTTCTATATTATCCCCAGTATAACAATAGATGCCATAAACATATTTGGAATTCACGATACTTCCCTTATTTATTCGTCATTTAAAGAAGTAACTTCAATTCTTCCCTGGTCACTAAGTACGGATTCATCTTTTGTTTATCATAAGCAGATTGATATTTTTCTGGATTTGCAAGTTGGGATAGTTCGTCAATCATATCTGCGATACAATCCCTTGGAAACACATGGTCAGTGGCATAAAACTCTGGCTGGTGGCACGTTTCCTTAAAAGCATAAAGGATCATGCCATTTTCAAGAGCTGCACGGTTGCCATCAAGTATTTCCTGCGCATGAGAAATATCCAGATAAATGCTACACGTTTGTAAAAGTTTCTCATATATCTCTCTAGACAGACCTGGGTAGAGATGAACATTTGCATGACAATCCAGATCTAGCAGGCGCCCTCCCATTACTGTTAAAGCAGCAATATGAAATTCAAAATCTGGTAGGGCAGATACAAGGACTTCAATTTGCTCTAGTTCTTGCGTATCTGTCAAAATTAAAATATGCGGACGAAACTCCCTAAAGGCACCAAGAAACGTTGGCAGATAAATCAGGGGAAGATTCATATTGTCTGTCTTTAATTTCAAATCTCGGGTCAGTAATTTCCCACAACGCTCTTTTAGATATGAAATATCTTTCGCGGATAACTCTTCTCTCATATAAAATACTAACTGATTAGATGAGAGGTTAGGCATATCCCTAAGTAAGCTTATATCTGATAATACTAAACAATCACCTGTAGATAATTGTTTATCTAAAATCAGTTTTCTTGCTTCATCAATTGAAGAAAAGCCCTGTTCCCGACCATTTGCTTCTCGATAAAGTGCACGATCATGAGATGAAAAAAGATAGAGTTGCTCTTGATTTTCCTGACCATAAATGTCTATCTCTTTTTTTCCACCACTCCAAATTTCTCTATGAAAACAAGTTCCCGATAAATCGTAATGATCTCTTGCACAACAAACACCTTTGTTATCATACCATTCGACTACCTCCACCATTTGTGGCCACTGAGGATAGCAGTAAATCTTCCCTTTTTTATTTCCTTCCGCTATGATATCTCCTGAAGAAAGAACCTCCCAAAATCGAGGTAAGGGAAGTTGGGTCATGTGTAAGGGACTTGAATTTTCATGATTAGAAAAAAAACTAGTAAAAATATTGTTAATCGTTAATGGTTTCAGAGCCTTCCCCATGAGTTCTAAATCTTTTTTTAGGCGATCGTCATCTGAAGACCATTCCCTCGTCAGATAATAATACATCATTTCTTTTTTATTCCCATTCTCTAGTCAAAAATTCATACCATTGTTTTGTTATGCAGTCTGATAAATATTCTTCAGCCAAGCGGTAAGAGCCTTCCCTCAGCTGTTTGATCTGTTTGAAGGCTTTCTCTAAAGCTTTTGTTAAATCAACCACAATTTCCTCATCCGAACGAGCATCAAAAGGAACTAAATAACCATTTTTACCCTCCTGAATAAAGGTCTGATTTCCATAAGGTACATCTAAACCAACAAGAGCTTGTCCAGAACCAATTGCTTCTAACAAAGTTATACCAAAAGTTTCCCATTCCGAGGTAGCCAAGTAAAGTTCATACTCTTTGAAACGGTTTGAAATTGTCTGATGCCCCTTAAGATGGATATAATTTTGTGCTCCTAGATTGGCAATCTCTGCTTCAATATCCTGCCATAGCATCCCTTGACCATAGATATCTAAGTTGACGTCTGGACAAATTTCATGAAAAGCAACGATGGCTTTGATTGCTAAATCTAACCGTTTTCGGCGTTCAAACCGCGCGGCAATCATCACAGAATAAGGTTTCCGTTCATCAGCTAATTGCAACTGCTCTAGGGCAGCTACTGGAAGAACGCGAACTTGACCAGTTTTTCCTAGTAATCCTAAATGCCCTTCTAATTCTTCCTTCTGTGCTTGTGTTGATACTAAAATATCATCAAATTCTTCAGCATATTGAAAAAGGTGATAATATTCAGAATTGATCTGATCTCCCCAATGATGGATGGAGTGCACAACACAGGATAATCTTGCTTCTCCTTTTAAACGTAAAAGAGGTGATGTGAAGGGAAGATTCTCTAGACGATCAAGAAATACATGATCCTCTTTACTAAACTGCAACTCTGAGATGGCTCGCTCTAAAAATTCAGATTCACTATAGAACCACTCCGCACCACACCGATAAACTGCTTCAGTATTCTCACCTGGTTCTTTCTTAATCTCTTCAAAGGCTACTAAACCATCTCTATTATGAAACAGTCGACGAACAACTTTAGCTTCTAGACCAAATCCAGTATCCACTGCTGTAAAAAATTCTGTGAACAGCTTTTTCTTACCATAATGTTCTCTACGAAGTAAACGACCAAATACATAATAATCTACATAATCTACATAATCCGGTTTTAGACTGTTTTTATGTAGAATGGTAGTCACACCATCTTGTTCTTGAAAACTCAACTCGTGATTATTTTCCTTATATTCAGCAGTCAGCTGTAAGAACTGCTTCATATCATCTATACGGATCCCTAAGCTCATATCACGCTGATCTGTCAACAACATATGTGCTAATAGGATTTCTTCCTCAAGATGACCCAAAGAAAGGTAATAGTCCCATTTAAATCTAGGAGGGACCTGTGTAAAAACAAAACTGGCAGGAAGGTTCAAGTCGCGAAAAACCTTCCCACGATATGCTTGAGCAACATCTACACCATTTGGTTCTAAACCAACCATAAGATTAAAAGTGTAAAGCATTCTTTAACTCCAAACTAAACTCTAATCACAAGCATCAAATCATAGACTCCACAAAAGAAGTGAACTAGCGAATGATTAGATTATCTACTAAAACTTTCTCATTTATCTAACGAATTGAGGTAAGCTTTTATCGCTACTACCATCGTTTCAGGAGTTTGTGAAGAAAAAATCTGACTTCCTCCTGCTTGATCCTTACTAGTATTATCAAAAGCAAAGATCGGTTTCCCTAATTTATGAATCTCCTGAGTGATATTCATAATTTCGTTAAAATGATTGATATCTAAATAAAAATCGATTTTGCTAAGAACATTTTCAAAATTATAAGGATTGAATTGTGGATAAATGGACACATTTAGATATCGTTGCAAATCGACCACTTGGGAAGCAAAACTGGTATGAGCCAAAATATGAAAATGAACATCAGGTAGTGCTTTTATCAAAAATTCCAAGTGTTCCATCTCGCAAGCATTTGTAAAGATTGCAGTATGATATTTTTCTTTTTCTGTAAGCTCCTCTAAACCATGTCTGATAATCTCTTTCCGCAAGATAATATCTGACCAATCTAAAGCATAGAAGAACCACCATCTATCTCCCAAGCGATTCTTATATATAGCTGACCATGGTTTCCCGTCTGTATAATGAATAACAGAAACCGCTGACTCATATTGATTCGCTTTTACATACCATCCATCTTTTTGAAAACGTGTCGCAATAGTATCCATTCCAACCATAAAATTGTAATTGACATCTAGCTCTTTCCATTGCCCTACAAAAAATCGATTTAAAATTCCTTGATCACCAAACTCAACCTCATGGTACTGATCCGCCAATTCAAACAATTTTGTTGAAATCGCATGCTCTCTCCAATGGGCATTATTTATCAATAAAACTCCTGAATTGAAATTTGTTTGCTGCAATTCATCTCTAACTGCTGCGACTGGGCTATCACCTAGATCTATTGCAAAAAGGGGTGTTAAATCTCCATTGACAATAATATCCGAATCAAGATATAAAACCTTATCTTCCTTCAGTATGTCTGGAATAAAAAAGCGAAAATAAGCTGCGTATGATAAATGCGCCGTTGGTAAATTATATTTTCGGAGATGATTGTCAGAAATCTTTACATTAATAACTTCCGAATCAAGGGGCTTTAACCGCTGATTCATGACACGAAACCACTCAGACGGCAGATCATCATTAAATATATAAATCTTGAATTGATCATTAAAGGCAGCTATTGATTTAATCGTTGTCTCTACCTTATTCATGTAGCCATTATCGGCTCCCATAGCAATTATTTTATGCATTTTTCTAATTTCTTTCTATTGTAGCTAGATGGCTTCTAATATCTTCAATCATTTGCATCACTTCAGAAACTGCATACACTTTATTCTGTCCGCTGTCATCATGATTGGTAACATCAAATGAATAAATTGGCTTCCCTAATGCATGTACTTTATGGATAATGTCAGCAATCTGATTTCCATTATTGATATCCAAATAAAAATCTAGCTTATTCATCACCTCATCGAAATTGAAAGGAATAAAACCAGGGTACACAGATACATTGGTAAAACGTTGCAAATCAATAACTGATGAAGCAAATGAAGTATGGGCAAGGATTGAAAAATGTATCTGCGGAAACTCTGTTAACAGTTTTTCAATCTGCTCCAATTCACATGAATTTGTAAAAATTGCAGTATGAAAGCGAGGAGGTTCAATCAGAGTGTTAAAATCCCCTGCTTTTTGAGATTTTATTGGGTTCTTTCTCAAGAGAATATCTGACCAGTCAACACTATTATAAAACCACCACGTAGATCGATAACGATTCTTTGATAGATGATACCAAGGCTTCTCTCCTGTATAGTGAATAATTACAGGAAAAACACCATCTGGAAGAGCAGACTGATACCAAGATTGGTCATTGACAACTTGAGCCAAGGTGTCCATTCCAACCATAAAATTATAAATGCGTCCTAGTTTTTTCCACTTATCCTTGAACAAGATATTTAAGATCCCTTGATCTCCAAAAACTGTTTGATGGTGTTGTTCTGTTAATTGTAATAGCTGAGTGGATACATCATTATCCTTCCACTTTTTAACAGGAATCACCATCATACCTGAGTTAAAACCACCTGTATAGGCTCCGTCAAAGTAATCTGCTACTCCTGCCAACCAATAGTCTTCCAAATCGATTGCAAATAAATCATCCAAGCAACCTGTTACTATCGTATCGGAATCAAGATAAATCGCTCGATCTTCCTCAACAAATTCTCCTATAAAATAGCGGAAATAAGCTGCGTACGAAAGATAACTAATCGCCAAACGGTAGTTTTTAAGGGTGTGGTCAGAAATCTTTACATTTACAATTTCTGAATGAATAGCTTTCAATCGCTGATTCATAATACGAAACCATTCCGAAGGTAGATCGTCATTAAAGACATAAAATTTTATATTATCGTTATGAGCACAAACAGACTTGATAGTAGTTTCTACCTTATCCATATATCCATTATCTGCTCCAAGTACGATTGCTTTCCTCATTTTTCAATTCCTTTTGTCTAACGTTCATTTTCTTCTCTATTTACCTGTAAAATTTGTCGAATCTCATCTACCATTTTTTGAGGTTCTTCATGAGAAAACACTTTATCACGGAGTTCTGCTCGATGGGCTACATTATCAAAGGCCAGCACAGTTTTTCCCTTAGCAATGGCACGATCGACAATCTCATCAACCTGTCCCCAGTGATTGATATCTAAGTAAATATCTGCTTTTTCCAATAAATCTTCGATAATGTCACCATGGTGAACATTTGTATAAAGAGTGACGTTGTCATAAGCATTAAAGGCCTCTAAACGATCCGAAACATTTGTTTTTGCTGCAATATGAAAGGCCACCTCAGGCAAATGTTCCACAAGATATGTTAGATTTTCTAGGGTATCCGAAGCCGTTAACGTAAACACATGGTAATCCAACTGGGGACGTTCCTTTATCACCAACTCTTCCTTACTGACTACGATTGAATTACTTGGAATATCCTTATGGATAACTGCTCCTGCACCGATGATAACATTATCACCAATTGTTACCCCTTTAAGAATGACAACATTAGAGCCAATCCAGCAGTTTTTACCAATGATAACTGGCCCTTTATTAAAACTAATTTTTTCAATATGATAATTAGAATACTGGTGATTATGATCAAAAATACGCACACCATCTCCAAACATGGTATCTTTCCCAATCTCGATATGATGTTCACAACGTATACTACAATGATTATTGAAAAAGACGCGATTTCCTAGTTTGAAAGTTGCTTCACTCCCCACTTCTAAACATACAAATGAGCGTAAAGTAACATCTTGTCCCAATTCAACCTGAGCTGTAGGAGAAATAGATATATATTGATACTCACCTGCTTTATGAAAGTCCACCATCTCTAATTCTCTCCTTTTCTAATCTTATCAATAGCCCTTGCTAGCTCCTGCCAGTTCTCTCTTTCAAAAAGTCGTTGGCCATGCTCAGTTGATTTTAAGTCTTGGAATGCCAAGATTGGTTTATGATCCTGACTAAAACGATCCAGAATTTCAATTGTTTTTTCCCCTGGATTGATATCTAATAGAACATTGCTTGTCATAACCAATTCATCATCTAGTCCATGCAATTCACTAATTCCAGAATAAACTGTTACATTAGAATACCTTATCAATCTTGCTAAACTGTCTGCTACGTGCACACGAGCTGCTATTTTAAAGTTTACTTGCGGAAGTGCTCGAATGAAGTCTTCCAAATGTGGAATCTCTGCCATGCTTGTGTAAATGAGGCAGGTAAAAGGTCTGCCATTAGGATAAATCATCGTCTCACGAAGAGGCTCTAAACCAATATTCTCTGATACTTCTGACCAATCTAATTGAGCATAAAACCACCAAACATCACGATAGGTTTGTGCGGCTAGTGGAAACCAAGGCTTTCTGTGAGATAAATAATGGATAACCTTAGGATAAGACTGCCCATTTGGGATCTGGTAGTTTGTAAAATGACTATGAAGTACCACATGATTAAAATCAAAAGGCAATTCCAACCAATTATTTTCAAATACCATATTGAGAATAGATTGGTCTGCCTGATCTACCTTATCATGCCATTTATTCGTCATCTCAATCAGATATTGACTCATTTGATGTACCTTCCAATAAGCATTATCAATGACTAAAAATCCTGCATTAAAGATCTCACGATTATAAAAAACACGTCCTCCGTAGTCTCTAACTGCCGCGATAGGATGACCTTCTAAATCAAGTGAATAGAGCTCATCTAGAGGTCCTGTTACCACCATATCACAGTCCATGTATATGACACGGTCCTCCTTAACAAAATCAGAAATAAAATAGCGAAGGAAAACTGTATAGGAGATATCCGTCTTGTACTGTTGAATCTGCTCCATACTGACTCGGCAGTTGATAATTTCACTATCCAGACCTTGTAAATGTCGATTGATTCCCGTAAACCACTCCTGTGGAAAATCACCGTTAATCAGATAGAAACGAATATTTCTATGATGATAGAGAACCGATTTAATGGTTGCTAGCACTTGATCAACATAAGGATAATTAGCTGCAAGTACAATGGCTTGTTTCTGTTCACTGTAGGCTTGTGGTCTAGTTTTTAAAAACTGTAATTTTTCCTGAACACGAGCATAAACATCTTTATCCTTCAGGCCTTGATTCTCAAGGTTTGCCAAGATAGACTCTAAGGTGGTACGATAGGCTTTTATATGTTTCTCTAATGGATAAGCCTTGCTAGCTAAAAATACTAGTCGTTCTTCCATACTATCTATCAAATCCGATATCCTATCTTCCGTCCTTTCCTCAAGAGCTCTTCCAGAATATTCACGGCAAGTATAGAGAGCTTTGTTGAGATATACTATTCTTTGACTCATAAGATAGGCTTTAAAATTAAAAAGTCCATCTCTCTCAACTCGATTATTTGAAAAAAGTAAGGATTCCAAAATGGAACGCTTATAGAGTTTTCCCCAAGCAGATGTTAAAGCAATATGCTTATTAAATCTTGTTTCATAAAGTTCATCTAAAACCTGATAAGGCAAATAGAGACGCTCATAATAATCAGTTTCACCTATGAAAAAATAGAAAATCTTCTCTGATTCCTTAAAGAGTGAATAGTTAGCTATAGAAATGTCTGCATCATGAACTTTTAAGCTAGCATAAAGTTCTTCAAGGTAATTTTTCTCTAACCAATCTGCAGGATTCACAAAGGTTATGTAGTCACCTGATGCTTGTTGAATTCCGAAATTCCGCATATTCAAAAGACTACTATTCCCCTTAGTAAAATAGCGAAGGCGCTCATCTTTTGCTTCGTATTCTCGACAAATCACATCACTTCCATCAGTTGAGCCATCATTGATGATCAGGATCTCTAGATTTTGATAGGTTTGTCTTAGAATGCTATCCAGACATTGTCTCAGGTATTTTTCAACGTTATATACGGGTACAATTACACTAATTTTTTCTGTCATTTTTTTATATTTCTATTTGTACTTTTCTTAAATTAGGGGGAAACAACTCTCCAATAGATTGCCAACTCACTACTAGCTTTCTCTAGTTTGTGGAAGAAATTCTTTGATGAAAGCTGAAATATCTTTACTCATGATTTTGTCCAGCCTCTCAGCAATCAATTCCTCTGACCAGTTCCACCAGGCAATTTCTTGCATTTGCTTACGGGCAGTAGAATCTGCTATGCGATAACGAATAAGCTTAGCAGGATTTCCTCCAACAATAGCATAGGGTTCCACATCTTTAGTCACTACAGCACCTGTTGCTATCACCGCTCCATCTCCAATAGTTACCCCTGCCATAATCTGAACATTGTTTCCAATCCAAACATCATTTCCAACACGAGTAGGATTCTTCAATATGTGGTCATCCGTCATATCCAGGGGCTTGTCTGTGTAAAACAACTCCAAACTCTTAAATGGATAAGTAGTAATCAATTCCACATCATGATTTGCTGTTACAAATTGAACATTTTGTCCAATAGAACAATAATCACCAATAATGACCTGTCCTCCATGGTCATAGTCAACTAATTGAGGAATACCATAAGTATGATTGCCCACTGTTAAGGCCCCGTAGTCAATCAAATAGCGACTAGTAAATTTCGTAAGGTAATCAAACAGATCCGAACGCGAATCATAGACACGAATTTCCAGAGGAATCGTTCCCTGATGCAAACCTTCCCAATAGGAATAGCCGACTTCCTCATAGCAACAGTCAAAAATCGCCGTCAATTCTTTCGAGCTAGAAAATAGTTGAATTTTATTCTCCTGCATATGCCAAAACCGCTCATTATCATGACCGGTTCCACCAATATCCTTGATTTGACCATCGGGTAACAGTTGAAAAAAGCGCTGATGTTGCTTATTTTTATGTGAAAATATACAGAATTTTCCAGATACTGATACCATTGCTAATCTTCCCCTTATAACTTCGACCAAGAACACGAGTCTCTATAGAGAGTTTTTTTCCAAAAATCTTTATAAAAATCTAGTATTTTTTAGTCAAAAGCCTAGATTTATTCCATTATAATTATACCTTATTTTTAGCAAAAGAGCTATCATATAAATATATCTATTAGATATTATTGACGCATTCAACTATCAATATAAGTCAATCATCTTTATTCAGTAAAAATATTTGATATATAGAATTATCTTCTAAACTTGAGATTATTTCCTTATTTTTCAAGAATCAAAAAACCTAGATTCTAACAGCTAGTAAATAACTAACGGTTAAAGTCTAGGTTTACTCAAAGAATAATCATTATTTCACGACAAGCTCGTAACGTGTTTTGCTGGTGAAAGTTTGGCCTGCTTTGAGAATGACTTGATCTTTAAGGTCACTATGAATAGCATCTGGCAAAGCCTGTGCTTCAAGAGCAATCCCATTGTGCTGCATCATTGGTTGACCAGCGATGATGACACTCTCATCCACAAAGTTTGCGGTGTAAACTACAAAGCAAGGAGCTTCTGTCTTGAAGAGAAGGAAGCGACCTGAATCTTGGTCATAGAGGAAACCAGCATTGTCATGTCCTGCAGGCAGAGCAAATGGGTGGTCCAAACCAGATACGAGTTGGATTTGCTCATCTTCTTCTGCAAAGATATCTTTCAACAAAGCACCATTGTAGATATGTTTGACCACATCACGGTTAGCATCTGGAGTTTTAGCTGGGACACCGTCAGGAGCGATTGGATAGATACCCTCTGTATTCAGTTGGAAGACATGGCGGTCAATCGTCTGAGTGAAATCACCAGACAAGTTAAAATAGCTATGATTAGTTGGATTGACCAAGGTATCCTGGTCTGTCGTTACCTTGTAACTAACTTCGTAGGCACCACTTTCTTCCAAGTTGTAGCTAATCCAGATCTTAAGATTTCCAGGGAAACCTCCAGTCCCGTCTGCTCTTTCTGTGTAAAGAGTCAAACCATGATCATTCACTTCGACTAGCTCAAACAAGCTAGAATCCCAACCAGTTGAGCCACTGTGGTTACAGTTGCTAGCGTTGTTGACTTCTAGTTCATAGGTCTTCCCATTGAGTTCAAATGTTGCACCTGCGATACGACCTGCAACTGGACCTACACTTGCTCCATGTTTAGGGCTATTTCCCACATAGCTTTCGAAATCGTCAAAACCTAGGATAACATTGGCAAAATTGCCAGCCTTATCTGGAGTTACATAGCGTAAAATTGTTGCTCCATAGGTCATGATTTCCAGTTGGTATCCTGCCTCCGTTTCAAAACGGTAAGCGAGGACATCCTTGCCATCAACTTT
>ERZ773007.912-NODE-912-length-14320-cov-4.545952_pt1 | contig 14320 bp, 16 predicted proteins | sample MGYA00580665_ERZ773007 | MGnify/ENA primary metagenome ERZ773007 (study PRJEB29015, sample SAMEA2738122) | human oral metagenome | biome: human oral; feature: human-associated habitat; material: saliva | place: China | collected 2167 ... | reverse complement strand
GCGACAGTAAGTTTGCGGAGAAGAACGGCGGCAAGAAGCCGACCACAGCGCAGGGCACTGCGCTGCAGGGCAGAAAGCGCCGTCTCCCGAAGACCGGTGAGGCGCCGCTCGCGCTGAACTACGCAGGCCTTGCGCTCGGCATGCTGCTCGCAGGCTTCGCGGTCGCGAAGAAGAAAGAAGAGCGGTAAAAGCCGGAGAGCCGAAAGAACCGGCACCTGCAGGCAGAAACAGCTAAGAAGAAAGGCGCTGTGCGAAAGCACAGCGCCTTTTTGCGTGCGTAGTCAGGATAGTTTGTCCACTTAGCCTCAATAGTCGTTGATACGGGCACTTCTTTGTCTTAAATCAGCCTTTTGTCGAAGCAGAGATGCATTTCGTTCGGCAACATCGGTCAGGCTTTATAGACGCTGTTTCTGTGTCCGACTTCGATGACAAGAATGATTAGTTCCTTGTCCTCGATTTCGGCAAGGATGCGATAATTTCCGACTCGATATCTCCATTGACCGCTGCGGTTTGAAGTCAAGCCTTTTCCGTGACGCCGCGGGTCATCGGTATCGACTAAGTTCTTTTCAATCCAGGACTTGATCAGAATGAGGACAGAGCGATCTAATTTTTTGAGTGACTGAATTGCCTTTTTGGTATAGCGCACGCTGTAGCTCATAGGCCGAGTTCAGTCCAAGTTTCTTCATGGGAGTAGCTTTTCACCTTGCCGCGGGCTTTTGCAGCTTCGTACGCGGAGAAGACTTGCAAATCGTATTCATCCTCCAATTTGGATAGCATGGTGCGGCGAATCAACTCGGATAAACTGGTTTGATTTAACTTGGCAAAGTCTTGGAAGAGTTTTAACTCTTCTTCGCTGACGCGCAAACTGATTGTTGACATAATAGCGACCTCCTGTAATACAATTGTATTGACAAGCCGGAGCTTTGTCAAGCAAACACAAATAGCAAGCGCTAAATGTATCTATATAACAGAAGGTAGAAGGTGGGAAATGCAATGAAACATAGAAAAACTGTCTGAAATTTCCCTGAATCGTGCCTTGCGAAAAACACTGTTTCATCGCAAAATAATAAAAAAGGATAGCAAAGTGAGGAAACAGGGTTGAGAGGAAATACCGCGAAGGGAATTTTATTCATTGTGCTCGCTGCGGCGGGCTTTTCGCTGATGGCGGTCTTTGTGCGGCTCGCGGGGCCGCTGCCGGTCATGCAGAAAGTCTTTTTCCGGAATTTGGTTGCCGCACTGGTTGCGATTCTTATGTTGCGGCGCGCGGGCGAGCCGTTCCGGATCGGTAAGGGCAATCGCATGGCTGTGTTCCTGCGCTCGTTTGTCGGCATGCTCGGCGTCATCGCAAACTTCTGGGCCATCGATCATCTGCCGATTGCCGATTCGACGATGTTAAATAAGATGTCGCCATTTTTTGCGATTCTGATGTCGCTCTTTATTTTGCGCGAGCGACCGGTGAAGCGGGACTGGTTTTGCCTGCTGGTCGCGCTCACGGGGGCAATTCTGGTCATCAAGCCCGGGCTCGGTCTCGCCTCGGTGTCGGCGCTGGTCGGTCTCTTCGGCGGTTTTTGTGCGGGCACGGCCTATACCTTTGTCCGGAAGGCGGGACAGGGCGGTGTCAAGGGGCCTGTGATTATCCTCTCGTTTTCGGTTTTCTCCTGTGTCACGGTGTTGCCGCTGATGCTTGCGCAGTATGAGCCCATGGGGACACGGCAGCTCGCGTTTTTACTTCTGTCCGGCTGCGCGGCTGCGCTCGGGCAACTCGGCATCACGATGGCTTACACCTATGCGCCGGCCAAGGAAATTTCGGTCTACGACTACATTCAGGTGGTATTTGCGGCGCTCTTCGGGTTTCTTTTATTCGGAGAATTACCGGATTTGCTCAGTGTGTTCGGCTATGTGCTGATCATCGGCACGGCAGTGTACCGTTTTCTCGCAAGCAAAAAGACTGCCTGAATCAGGCGGTCACGGTCATATATTCGTCGAGCAGGTAGCGGCGCAGACGCTCAAAGAGCGCGGGAGCCTTGCCGCCGACGGCTTTGCCGTCGATCCGGTCGGCGTGAATGCAGAGGTTTGAGGAGCTTGTCACAATGACTTCATCTGCCCCGAAGAGTTCGGAGAGCGTAAAGGCGGTCTCATCGGTGGGAATCGAGAGAGCACCGCAGGCGCGGAGCAGATGGGCGCGGGCAATGCCGCCGAGAATCAGGTTGTCGGCCGGGTGGGTTTTCAGAACGCCGTCCTTTAAGATGTGGACATTCGAGTGCGCGCACTCGGTCACGAGTTCGCCCGGGCGGTACAGAACCGCTTCGGCGGCGCCCGCATCGCGCGCTTTTTCGGAGGCCATGACGGACGGAATCAGGTTCAGCGTCTTGATGTTGCAGTGCAGGAAACGGGTGTCCTCACAGGTAATCAGGGACACGGGCTCAGCGCCGTCGGAAATTTTGTTCGGCGTCAGGGTGACCCAGAGTTTGCCGGGCACGCCGTGCTCGTAACAGTGGGAGCGCTTCTGAACGGTGGGATTGCCGCGCGTCACCTGGTAGTAGACAAAGAGTTCATCGTCATCCATTTCCCAGAGCAGGCGCTGTAAGAGCGCTTTCAGCTCGTCTTTCGTGAGCGGCATCGTGATGTCGAGCAGTGCCGCGCTCCGGAAAAAGCGATCCACATGTTCATCGAGTGCGAAGATAACGCCGTGCCGCGCGGGACCTGCGTCGTAGACGCCGTCGCCGAACCAGGAGGCGCGGTCACACATGGGAATTTGCATCTCGCTGAGGGGCCCGAAGTTGCCATCATAATAGCCTAGTTCTTTCATCTTGTTTCCTCCTGTAAAAGCGGGCTGCCGCCGTATTTTGACACTTCTATTTTAACACAGACTTGCTCACAATGCGGGACAGAAGTGCACAAAAACGCGACAAGAAGGGGCTTGCGTGTTACACTGAGAGAACAGTTTCTTCAAACGACGGAAAGGATACAGGGAGAGATGAGACGGGCAATGCGGGTGGAGCGAAAAACAGAGGTGCGAAACGGCATCAAGCGCGGCTTGTTTGCGGTCGTAGCAATTCTGCTTGAGCTAATCTGGCTCTATGTGATGATTCGGGATCTGACGGGCGATTACCCCTGGATTCCGGTCCTGATTCATACCCTCGCGTTCATCCTGGTGCTCGGAATTTACGGGCGGCACATCAACGCCGCGATGAAGATGCCCTGGATTCTGCTGATTGCCGTTGCGCCGTTTTTCGGTGTCCCGCTGTATCTCTTGATCGGTTTTAACGGCGCAACACACCGCATGCGGCTGCGCTATGAGAAAATCGAGGAGCGGCTGTTTCCGGCGATGCCACAGCAGGGCGGCATTTTAGAGGAACTCGAGACGGTGGACTACGGCATCGCAAACCAGTTCCGCTACCTCTCGGACCGGCTCGGCTATCCGGTGTACCGCGACACCGATATCTGTTTTTATCCGACGGCGGAGGAAGCCTTTGCGGCGCAACTGGAGGCGCTCAAAAAGGCAGAGCGTTTTATCTTCATGGAATACCATGCGATTGAGGAGAAGAGTGCGTTCGAGCGCCTCTTCGAGGTTCTCTCGGCGCGCGCGGCAGCGGGCGTGGAAGTCCGGCTCTTTTACGACGACATCGGCAGCATCTGGTTCATCGACCACGATTTTATCCGGCGCATGGAGGCGGCCGGTATCCACACGAGAGTCTTTAATCCGATGACCCCCTTTTTCAATGCGTTTCTGGATCACCGGGACCACCGGAAAATTACGGTGATCGACGGAAAAGTCGGTTTTACCGGCGGCTACAATCTGGCCGAAGAGTACTTTAACATCACGCATCCCTACGGGCATTGGTTTGACACGGGCATACGCCTGACCGGTGAGGCGGTGCGCAGCCTGACCGGCATCTTCCTCGAGAACTGGAATGCAATCCGGAAGGGCGGGGGAGAGCTTGAGGCGTTCGAGCAATACCTCGCGCTGCCGGACTACTGCGCGGCGGAACCCGGCTACTGCCAGCCCTATGCGGATTCACCGCTGGACCACGAGCAGACGGGGGAAAATGTATATATGAACCTCGTAAACCACGCGAAGCGTTATGTCTACTTCATGACGCCGTATCTGATTATCACGGACGAGATGAGTCAGGCATTTTGCCTCGCGGCGAAGCGGGGGGTGGATGTGCGCATCGTCACGCCGGGCATTCCGGACAAGAAGATGGTCTACCAGGCGACGCGCTCCTACTACAATGTGCTTGCGCGCGCAGGCGTTCGAATCTATGAATACACGCCGGGCTTCATGCACGCGAAGCAATGTGTCGCGGACGATGAAATTGCGACCTGCGGGACCATCAACTTAGACTTCCGTTCGCTCTATCATCACTTTGAGAACGGCGTCCTGTTTTACCGCTATCGCGCAATTCTCGACATCAAGCAGTGTTTTCTGGATACCTTTCCGCAGTGCCGCGAGGTCACAGAGCGGTATCTCCACGGCAGAACGCTGTTTCAGCGGGCAGAGCACTGTCTGCTCCGCCTGATTTCGCCGCTACTGTGAGGAGGCAATCATGACAGATCAAGTCGGACAAGTTTCGAACGCGGTCTCGGAGGCGGTCACGGAGAAGGTGACCGAGCATGTGACGTTTGTGCAGTGGTTTTGGCACAATGTGCTATGGAAACCGGGAACGGGGGAGATGCTCTGGGGGATGCTGTTCCGCGCGGTCTTTGCAGCGTTGCTCTGGTGGCTCGGCACACGCCTCATCCGGAAGATTCTGGGGCTCTCGCTCAGATCGAAGATGCAGCTGCCTATGGACAGAACCATGCGGCGCTTTCTCCTGAATGCGACCCGGACGGCACTCTATGCACTGCTGGTACTCGCGGTCATTGTAGTGCTCGGCATACCGATGGCTTCGGTCACCGCGGTCGTCGCTTCGACCGGTGTGACCTTAGGGCTCGCGATGCAGGGCGCGCTCTCGAATCTCGCGGGCGGTATCATGCTGACACTCACGCGTCCGTTTGCAATCGGCGATTATATCGAGGCAGCGCAGGTCGGCGGTACGGTCGATGAAATCGGACTCTTTTACACGGTTCTTGTCGGCATCGATAATAAGAAGATCACGGTGCCGAACGGCAGTCTGATGAATGCGAACATCACGAACTACAGCTCCATGGCAAAGCGCCGTCTGGATCTCACATTTCTGGTCGGGCGGGGTGAGGATCCCGAGCGCGTCAAAGAGATTTTACGGGCGGCGATTGCGGCGGAGAGCGCGGTCTTGCAGCCGCCGGACGCCGTCGCAGCGCCCTTTGTCGCACTCACGGAACTGCAGGAAAAGGGGCTGCTCTTTACACTTCGGGTCTGGTGTAAGAACCCGGATTACTGGAACTTAAACTATGCACTCACGGAGCGCATTGCGAAAGCGTTTCAACAGGAACACATTTCCCCGCCCGCGCAGCCTTACCGCGCCGTGGTCGAGAATGAGGAGAGGTAAATCATGAAGACAGCGATTGTGACAGATTCCAACAGCGGTATTTCCCAGGCGGAGGCCGAGCAACTCGGTATTTTTGTGCTGCCCATGCCCTTTATTGCGGGCGAGGAAGTGTATCACGAGGGAAAGAACCTCACACCGGATCGCTTCTACGAACTTTTGCAGAGCGACACGGTGCTTCGCACTTCGCAGCCTTCACCGGGCGAGATGGCGGCGCTCTGGGATCGTTTGCTCGAGGACTACGAGGAACTGCTCTTTATTCCGATGTCCTCGGGGCTCAGCGCCTCCTATGCTTCCGCATGCCTGCTGGCCGAAGACTACGACGGCCGGGTCGTGGTTGCGGATGCGCACCGCATTTCGATTACGATGAGGCACAGTATCCGGGATGCACTCGCGATGCGGGAGGCAGGGCTCTCGGCGCAGGAGATGAAGGAAGAAATTGAAAAACTCGCGTTTCTCTCGATTGTCTATGTCGGCGTGGAGGATCTGAAATATCTGAAGCGCGGCGGTCGGATTTCAGGGGCGGCTGCCACGGTCGGCAGTATTCTGAACATTAAGCCGCTCCTGGTCATCAAGGGAGAGAAGGTAGAGCCGTTTGCGACGGTCCGCGGCACAAAGCACTGCAAGAAGCGGGAAGTCGAGGAGATTGTCAAGGCAGCCGCGGAATTCCGCGCAGAGGGCAGAAAGATATGGGTCGGTCAGACCGGAAGTTTCTTGGAAGCGGCCGATGTCGCCGACTGGCAGGCGCTCGGACAGGCGGCCTTTCCGGAGGAGACCGTGACCTACGACCCGCTGTCCTACAGCGTCGCCTGCCACACGGGACCGAACGCCTTCGGCATGGGGGTCTCGGTGCGCTGGGAACCCGGCATGCGGAACTGAGGAGGAACGGAACATGTATTCCTGCAAGGTAACGGTGAAAAAGGGAGCGGCCCGGAGTTTTAAGAGCGGCGGCGCTTGGATTTATGACAACGAAGTGGAGCGGGTCGAAGGAGACTTTACAAACGGCGATTTCGTGACTGTGCTGGATTTTGACGGCTATCCGCTCGGCAACGGTTTTTTGAACATGCACTCCAAACTGCGTGTCCGCATGATGACGCGGCACGCGGAGCAGCAGATTGACGAGGCGTTCTTAAGACAGCGCATTCTGGACGCCGTGCGCCTCCGGAAGCAGGTCATTGACACCTCGGCCTGCCGCCTGATTTTCGGAGAGGCGGATTTTCTGCCGGGACTCACGGTCGATAAATTCGGCGATGTCCTGGTGATCGAGAGCCTGGCGCTCGGCATGGACAGGATGAAGGAGACCGTGCTTCGGCTCCTGCTCGAAGTGCTCTCCGGCGAGGGACTGCCGATACGCGGTGTCTATGAGCGGAGCGATGCGAAGGAGCGGCTCAAAGAGGGGATGGAGCGGCACAAGGGCTTCCTCTCGGCTCCTTTTGACACGAAAGTCGAGATTCGGGAAAACGGCGTGCGCTATCTCGTGGATGTCGCAGAGGGACAGAAAACAGGCTTCTTTCTGGATCAGAAGCTGAATCGCCGCGCGATTCAGCGGTTTGCGCCGGGCGCCAGGGTGCTGGACTGCTTTACGCACACGGGTTCCTTTGCTTTAAACGCGGGTCTTGCGGGCGCACGGGAAGTGCTGGGGGTCGATGCCTCGGCGCTCGGCGTCGCACAGGCTACCGAGAATGCCGCGTTAAACGGACTCTCGGCGCGCGTGCGCTTTGAGACCGCGGATGTGTTTGAGCTGCTGCCGAAACTGGAGGCCGCGAAAGAGCGCTTCGAACTTGTGATTCTGGATCCCCCGGCCTTTACCAAGTCGCGGGAGACGATTAAGCGCGCGGTCAGGGGCTATCGGGATATTAATCTCCGCGGGATGAAGCTTGTTCGGGACGGCGGCTTTTTGGCGACCTGTTCCTGCTCACACTTCATGGATCAGGAGTTGTTTCAGAGAACACTTCAGGAAGCGGCGCGCGGCGCGAGAAAGCGCCTCCGCCAGGTGTACTTTTCCACGCAGGCGCCGGATCACCCGATTCTCTGGGCGGCCGGGGAGACCTATTACCTTAAATTTTTCATTTTTCAGGTGCTCGACGAAAAATAAAGGCGCGCACGGATTGACAGCCGGGTAAGGCTTTGCTACTATCAATATGCAAACAGGATGCAAATACGAGTGCCTCAAAGTCGCAAGAGCCTCCCTGTTCCACATCCTGTGTCCGCTCCGGTGCACTGCCGGAGCGTTTTGCTGAGAGGAGAAAAGCCATGGCAAATTCAGGAAGATCGCGCGTTACCCTTGCCTGCACGGAGTGCTGGGACCGGAACTATACCACTACGAAGAACAAGAAACTCCACCCGGAGCGTATGGAGGCAATGAAGTATTGCCCGAGACTTAGACGCTATACGCTGCACCGGGAAGTGCGCTGAGCGCGAAACAAACCCCTTGCACGGCAAAAAAGCCGCGCAGGGGGTTTCGTTTTATGCTATGATTTAGGCATATTTTTAAAGAAAAACAAATAGTTACCGCGAGGAGAGGAAGGTGAGGTTTTGTGGCAGCCATTCAGAATGACTGGCTCCCGGCGCTTCGGGCAGAGTTTAAAAAGCCGTACTATGCGAAGCTGTATCACTTTATAGAAGAGGAATACCGGACGGGGACGGTGTACCCGGCGGCGGACAGGATTTTTGAGGCTCTGACGCTGACGCCGCTCGAAAAGGTCCGCGTCGTGATTCTGGGGCAGGACCCCTACCACGAGCCGAATCAGGCGCACGGACTCGCCTTTTCGGTGTTGCCGACGCAACCGGTGATTCCGCCTTCGCTGAAGAACATTTATCGCGAACTGCACGACGAGCTGGGCTGCTATATTCCGAACAACGGGTATCTCAAAAAATGGGCGGAACAGGGCGTACTGCTTTTGAACACGGTTCTCACGGTGCGTGCCCACGCGGCTTTTTCCCACCGGAATCAGGGTTGGGAACAGTTTACAGATGCCATTCTCGCCGCGGCGAATCGGTCGGACCATCGCTTGGTCTTTCTGCTCTGGGGACGCCCCGCGCAGGAAAAGCTCCCGATGCTTGACACGTCGAGACATCTCGTATTGACTTCGCCCCACCCCTCGCCGCTTTCGGCGAGCCGCGGTTTCTTTGGCTGCGGGCATTTCCGGAAGACCAATGAATTCCTGCGGTCGGTCGGCGAAGCGCCGATTGACTGGCAGATTGAAGATATATGACGCCGTAAGGCGGAATAACAAAAAAAGGAGAACAGAGAAGACGCATGCGCATCATAGAAATCCTGAAAGTCATAGTGCTCGGCATGGTGGAGGGGTTCACGGAGTGGCTCCCCATCAGTTCGACCGGCCACCTTATTTTGATCAACAAATTGATTCAGCTGGATGTATCGCCGGAATTCATGGAGATGTTTCGCGTTGTGATTCAGCTCGGCGCGATTCTCGCAGTCGTGCTGCTCTATTTTGAGCGGCTGAATCCCTTGAGTCGCTCGAAACGAGGCGACCAGAGATGGGTAGCGCTGACGCTCTGGAGTAAGATTATTGTTGCCTGCATACCTGCAGCCATCCTTGGCAAGCTTCTTGACGACTGGATGGACGCCCATCTCTACAACGGCCTCGTGGTTTCGATTATGCTGGTCGTTTACGGTATTCTCTTCATTCTGATTGAGAACCGGAATCAGACGAGCAAGCCGCAGATTACTAAGATGTGGCAGCTCAACTACCAGACCGCGCTCTACATCGGCATGTTTCAGGTGCTCGCGCTGATTCCCGGCACCTCGCGCTCGGGCGTCACGATACTCGGCGCAGTGCTTCTCGGCTGTTCCCGCGCGGTGGCGGCAGAGTTTTCCTTCTTTGTCGGCATCCCGATTATGTTCGGCGCGAGCCTCCTGAAGTTTGTAAAATTTATAAAATTCGGCATCCCCTTCGGCAATACCGAGATTCTCTACCTCGTGCTCGGCATGGCGGTGGCCTTCCTGGTCTCGCTGTACTCGATACGCTTCCTGATGAGCTGGGTTAAGAAAAACGACTTCAAGGTCTTCGGTTATTACCGGATTGTGCTCGGCGTCATTGTGCTGATCTGGTACATCATGTCCACGCTGATGGGGCGGAGCATGGGGGCGGCGTGATGTGGTACTATCGCCTGATTGCCTGTCTGACGGCGCTCGATCTGATCGGAAAAAGCGCAATCGAGGGCCTGCCGGATAGCTCGTTTCCGCGGGAAATGCCGGGCAGAAAACCGGTGTTGCTGCTCAAAAAGTTTCGGAATCGCGGCCTGCCACTCGGGTTTCTGGAAAAACGCCGGGAGGTGGTAAAATACGGGCCGCTGCTGGTCGAGAGCCTCGTGCTGCTTCGCTTCTCGCGCCTCTTGCCGAAGCGCGGGCGGAGAAGCGAAAAGACGGCGCTCGCGCTGGTGCTTGCGGGCGGCGGGAGCAATTTGTTTGACCGCTTTTTCCGGGGCTATGTGGTTGATTATTTTTCGTTTATGCCCAAAAAACTGCGCCATCTGGTCTTTAATCTGGGAGACCTCTACATTGCCGTCGGTATGACTGTCCTATCGGCGACGGAACTTGTGCGAGGCCTCCGGCGCATCGGAACAAAAGGAGTGAAACATTGAGTCATCAGGATCTTGTCGAACTATGTATGCTGATTGCCCTGCTTGTGCTCTCGGCGCTGTTTTCTTCTTCGGAGACCGCGCTCACCACGGTGAACCGCATCCGCGTCCGGACCCTTGCGGGCCAGGGGGACAAGCGTGCCATGACCCTGCTCGCGGTGTTACAGAACCCCGAGAAAATGCTCTCGGTCATTCTGATCGGCAACAATGTCGTGAATCTCTATGCCTCCTCGCTCGCGACGACCGTGACCCTCTCGCTCTTCGGCAGCAAACTGGTCGGCGTCGCGACGGGCATCCTGACCCTCGCCGTGCTGGTCTTCGGTGAAGTCGCGCCGAAGACGATGGCAAGCCGCAATGCCGAGCATCTTGCACTTCGCGCGGCAGGACCTGTCAAGATGCTGATGTGGCTGTTTACGCCGCTGGTCTTTGTGGTCAACAATCTGGCGCGGCTCGTGATGAAGCTGTTCGGCGCGGATCGTCCCGGCAAGCGGGAACTCATGACCGCGGAGGAGTTGCGGACCATTGTGCAGGTCGGGCATGAAGACGGTGTGCTTGAGAACAGCGAGCGGAAGATGATTGACAATGTGTTTGACTTCGGCGACCGCAGTGCGCGCGACATCATGATTCCCCGCATCGATATGACCTGTATCGATGTAGAGGCCGGTTACGACGAGCTCATGGAAGTGGTGCGCGAGGAAAAGTATACGCGCATTCCGGTCTACAAAGACAGCGCCGATACCATCGTGGGCATTCTGAACATCAAGGATCTTTTGTTCCGCGAGCAGGATAAGCCCTTCCGCATCGCGGAGCTCATGCGGAAGCCGCTCTTTACCTATGAGCAGAAAAAGACTTCGGAACTCATGGTCGAGATGCGGAAAAATTATACGAATCTCGCGATTGTGCTCGATGAATACGGCGTGACAGCCGGCATGGTCACGATGGAGGATATTCTCGAGGAGATTGTAGGGGAAATCCGCGACGAATACGACCGCGACGAGGAGAAGAGCATACGGCGCATCGCCCCGAACACCTATCTCATCGAGGGCAATGTGAAGATTGACGATGTGAACGAGGTCCTGCAGTTGCACCTCGCCTCGGAGGACTATGAGTCGATCGGCGGCTATGTGCTCGAGCAGCTCGAACACTTTCCGAAGGAAGGAGAGTGCGTGACGAAAGGCGGTATCAGCTTCACGGTCACGCGCATGGAGCAGACCCGAATTGCCGAGGTGAAGCTCTCTTTGACACCGGAGAAATCCGTTGTCAAGTAATTTTTCGTATGCTATACTTTTTTCAGTATCACGGAGAGGAGGATTAAGAAGATGAAGCATGTTATGACGCTGAATGAGAAGCCTCTGAAGGCAAGCATGGCGCACGGTGGTTGCGGTGAGTGCCAGACTTCCTGCCAGTCCGCGTGCAAGACTTCCTGCACCGTTGGAAATCAGAGCTGCGAGAACGAGAACAGATAAGATCCCGGAGACGTCGGGAGACCCCTACAGTCTGAAGAGGATTGTAGGGGTTCTTATCTTGCAGAGTATTTTTGCGGTCTGCGCGCGGCGGAGACCGTATAAAGATAGAGAGAAGTTTGTATTTGAGCAGAGATAGAAAGCAGGTAAAGGCTTGATTCATCAGTTTATTAACAACGGCATTGCCATCGTGATGGATGTAAATTCCGGCTCGGTGCATGTCGCAGACCCCGCATTTTACCGCGCCGTACAGGTGACGGAGCCTCTGGTCGGAGAACTGGAACGGCCGGAGCCGCTTCCGGAGGCTGCCAAGGAGGCGGTCCGGAAGGAACTCGGCGGTGAGTTTCCGGCGGAGGAAATCGAAGAGGTCATCGAGACCATGCAGGCGCTCATTGACGGCGAAGAGCTGTTCACCAAGGACAGCTACCAGACGTTTGTGCGTGACTTCAAGGCAAGAAAGACGGTTGTCAAGGCACTCTGTCTTCACATTGCACACGACTGCAACCTCGCATGTCGCTATTGCTTTGCAGAAGAGGGTGAGTATCACGGCAGAAGGGCGTTGATGAGTTTTGAAGTCGGCAAGAAGGCACTGGATTTTCTCGTTGCGAATTCCGGCGCAAGACGGAATCTCGAGGTCGATTTCTTCGGCGGCGAGCCGACCATGAACTGGAAGGTCGTCAAGCAGCTTGTCGAATACGGGCGTTCGCTCGAGAAGACGCACGACAAAAAGTTCCGCTTTACGCTGACCACGAACGGCGTGCTCTTAAATGATGAGATCACGGAGTTTTGCAACCGCGAGATGTCGAATGTGGTCCTCTCGCTGGACGGTCGGAAAGAAGTGAACGACCGCATGCGCCCCACGCGCGGCGGGCAGGGCAGCTATGACATCATTGTCCCGAAGTTCCAGCGCTTTGCGGCGGAGCGGGACAAGGAGCACAAGGATTATTACATTCGCGGCACGTTTACGCACAACAATCTGGAGTTCTCGGAGGATGTGTTGCACTTTGCGGATCTCGGCTTCAAGAAGATGAGCATGGAGCCGGTGGTCGCGGATCCCGCGGAGCCCTATGCGATTCGCGAAGAAGACTTGCCGATGATTCTCGAGCAGTATGATAAGCTCGCGGCCGAGTATGTGAAGCGTCGCCGGGAGGGCAAGGGCTTTGTCTTTTTCCACTTCCAGATTGATTTGAAGCAGGGCCCCTGTGTCGCGAAGCGCCTCTCCGGCTGCGGCTCGGGCACCGAGTATCTCGCGGTCACACCCTGGGGGGATTTTTACCCCTGCCATCAGTTTGTCGGCAAAGAGGAATTTTTGCTCGGCAACGTCGATACCGGCATTCAGCGCAGCGATATTTGCGACGAGTTCAAGCTTTGCAATGTCTATGCAAAGCCGAAATGCAAGGATTGCGAAGTGCGTTTCTATTGCAGCGGCGGCTGCGCGGCAAATTCTCAGAACTTCCATCACAATCTGACGGATGCCTATGAGATCGGCTGTGCGATGCAGAAAAAGCGGATTGAGTGTGCCATCATGATCAAAGCGGCTGAAATGCTGGACGCCGCGGCGGCGGAGGAAGCAAAGGCAATCTGACAGTTTAGGGAGGGTAGCTAGTATGAAGAGCGAAAAGGGAAAGGGTGCGTTGCGCCTTCTGGTGCTCCTGGCGGTGCTGGTCGGCTTCTTGTACCTCGCATTCGACAGTATGCGCGGAAACAAGATTAAGCTTGGCCTCGATTTGGCGGGCGGCGTCAGCATCACCTATCAGGCGAAGGAAGAGAATCCGAGCTCGCAGGACATGAAGGATACCATCTTCAAGCTCCAGCGGCGTGTGGAGACCTATTCCACTGAGGCACAGGTCTATCAGGAGGGACGGAACCGTATCAACATTGATATTCCGGGCGTCTCCGATGCCAATCAGATTCTCGAGGATCTCGGCCGGCCGGGTTCGCTGACCTTTGTGGATCCGAGCGGCAACACCATTCTGACCGGAGATCAGGTGAAGAGCGCAAAACCCGCGCAGATACAGAATAAGACCACGGGACAGAGTCAGTATCTCGTGGAGCTCGTCTTCACCGAGGAGGGCTCGAAGGCCTTTGCCGATGCGACGAGCAAACTGGTCGGCCAGCACATTGCGATTATCTACGACGGCAGAACCTATTCGAATCCCGTCGTCAAGGAAGCCATTACCGGCGGAACCTGCCAGATTGACGGTATGCAGAGCTACGAAGAGGCAGATCAGCTCGCATCCACAATCCGCATCGGTTCGCTGCGCCTCGAGCTCGAAGAACTCCGCTCGAATGTGGTCGGCGCACAGCTCGGTCAGCAGGCGATTCACACCAGCTTGAAGGCCGGTGCGGTCGGCTTCCTCGCGATTGTCGCGATTATGATCGGCATCTTCTGGCTGCCGGGTCTCGCGGCTTCGCTCGCACTCGCACTGTATATCAGCCTCACAGTCTGCCTGATCAGCGCGTTTGATATCACGATGACCCTTCCGGGTATCGCAGGTATCATTCTCTCGGTCGGTATGGCGGTCGATGCGAACGTCATCATCTTTACCCGTATCCGCGAGGAAATCGGGCTCGGCAGAAGCGTGCGGGATGCGGTCAAGGCCGGCTTCCACAAGGCGCTCTCCGCGATTGTCGACGGCAATATCACGACCGGCAAGGGGCCGGCAGCAGCGTTTATCTATGGCTTTTGTCTTTTGGCTCAGCTCACTTCGGAGGAGAAAGCACAGGAAGTAAAAGAAGGAATGCTGATCAATGAACTTATCACCTGCCACTGATCAAATGAAT
>ERZ773007.910-NODE-910-length-14348-cov-5.212132_pt1 | contig 14348 bp, 9 predicted proteins | sample MGYA00580665_ERZ773007 | MGnify/ENA primary metagenome ERZ773007 (study PRJEB29015, sample SAMEA2738122) | human oral metagenome | biome: human oral; feature: human-associated habitat; material: saliva | place: China | collected 2167 ... | reverse complement strand
GCCTGGGAGATGAGCCCTTCGGCTCCGTCCTGGGTGACCCGCTCATGGGCTCACCACTCTTCGACGACGACGGCTCGGGCCACCAACCCACCGACGTCGATCCCACTGAGCCCACCGGTGCGGCCGCTCGCAACGGCAAGGGCGGGCGGCGGGCGCCGTCGAGCCGGCGTACGGCCAAGCCGCACACCGCCTCCGCCCATACCGCTCCGGCCCGCACCGCCTCGCGCACAGCCGCGGCCCGGGTCACGCAGGCCCCCGCCCCGCCTCCGCAGCGGCCGGCGGTGACGATGCCTGCGCCCCCGGCCCCGATGCCGCCCGGACGCTTCGCGCCCGCGGCGCCCTACCCGGTGCCGGGGTTCGCCGGGCCGGTCGGGATTGCCGGGCCTGTTGGAGCCGCCCCGGGCCGGGGAGAGGGTGACCCCTGGGCCGTGGGAGGAGCGCCCGCCGTCGGTCTGCCGTCCGCACCTCCGCCGCCCTCCGGTGCACCGGGGATCCCCGGCGCCTCCTTCGGGATGGGGCGCTACAACGCCCCGGCCTCCTCGCGCAGCGCCAGGAGGTCGGCCCCGTCGTCGCCGTCCAGCACGAGCCCGGCCAAGATCATTGGCTGGATCCTCTTCGTCCTGCTGTTCATCGTCATCCGGGCCCTCAACGGCTGAGACGCAAGGGGGTCAAGGGGGCGGGGGTGCGACCCCAGGGGCGGGCGCGCCTCAGGGTGCGGCGGAGCCCGGGGTCGAGCCGCTCGGGGCGCCGGCGGCCGGGATGGTGATGGGGCTGTTGGAGGCGTAGCCGTGCTTGAAGGCCCACACCACGATCTCCAGGCGTGAGACCGTCCCCGTCTTGTGGAACAGGCCGGTGATGTGGGACTTGACCGTCGCCTCGGCGATGGCCAGCAGGGAGGCGATCTTGCGGTTCGAGGCCCCCTCGCACAGGAGGCGGAGCACGTCGCGCTCCCGCTGCGAGAGGTGGACGCTGCCGTCCGCGCCGCGTACGGAGGCCAGGGCGTAGTCGATCAGGCGCGTCGTCGGCGTCGGGGCCACGACCTTCGCCCCGGAGTGGACCGTGCGCACCGCCGCGATGATCTCCTCAGCCGGCGCGCTCTTGAGCAGGAAGCCGCTGGCTCCGGCTCCCAGGCCCTGCAGGAGGTCCTCGTCGGTGTCCACCGTGGTCAGCAGAATGACCCGGGTCGACGGCGAGAGGCGGAGCACCTCCCGGGTCATCTCCACGCCGTCCATGTGCTCCATGTGGACATCGGTGATGAGGACGTCGACCTGATGGGACTGCACAAATCGCAGGACGGCGCGAGGTGAGCGCGTTGCGGTGAGGATCGTGAAGTCCTCGACGTCGGAGAAATAGGACTCCAGATGGGCCAGGGCCATCGCGTCGTCGTCGACCAGGGCCAGGCCGACACAATCGGGAGAAATCTGGGAAGACATGAGTCTCCTTGGGCAGATGTGTGCAGTCCGCGATCAGTGGGGGGCGCGGTCTGCTGGGAACAGTGAACAAACTACCTGAAAAAAGATGATCGCCGTGTAAACACCCTCAGACGCGCCCCGACGAAAGGTGGAGGGAGCCATCCAAACGGCGAGGAAAGCAATAGATCAAAGGGCGATGCGAGGCCCCGTCGGATTCCGGCAGGCTCATGTCCAACGGCACTTCCCCAAGTGTGCCTCCTCTGTCGTTCCCAGGAAGGAGGGTCCGTGTATCGCTCTGCGCTCATTGAGGGCGTCGCGCCATCACTGGCTCGTGCTGCGTCACTCGAGTCTCCCTTCGGCCTGGTTTCCCGTTCCACCGAGCTGCCCCAAGCGGCCGGAGAGCCGGTCTTCGCGATCTGGACCGGTCTTCTGGGTGATCCCTCTGAGGCGCTGAGGTCACAGCGCACCTGGAATCACCGTGCCGAGGCGGGCAACTTCGACGGGGCCGGCGGGGCCATCGACGCCGATCGCGCCAGACACATCGCGATTGTGGAGACGATGGAGCGCTACTCCAGCTGCTCATGGACGGAGGAGGAGCTGGTGTGGGACACCCCCGCCGGTCTCGGCGAGGCCGCGATCGGACCGGAGCGATGGCCGGCGTGCTCGGCCACCGAGCTGGCCGACCCCGACTGCGGGCTCATCGCCTCAGACCCCCGCGTCCCCCTGCGTTGGGTGCGCGGCTGGTCCCTGACCCGCGGCCGTGAGGTCTTCGTCCCAGCGGTGCTGACGTACCTCAACTTCCCGGTGCGCACCCCCTCCGAGCAGTTCGTCAACCCCATCTCCACCGGCACCGCCGCGCACTCCGACCTGCGCGAGGCGGTCCTGGGCGGCCTGCTCGAGGTCATCGAGCGCGACTCCATCGCCCTGACCTGGCTCCAGCGCCTGCGCCTGCCCGCGGTCGCCGTCGACCCCTCCACCCTGGGGGAGGAGGTCGCCGAGTACCACCGGGTCGGCACCTCCACCGAGCTGGAGACCCACCTGTTCGACGCCACCACCGACTACGGCGTCCCCACTCTCTACGCCGTCCAGACCTCCCAGGTCGACCCCGAGCTGGCTCAGGTGGTGGCCGCCACCTGCGACATCGACCCGCAGCGGGCGCTGGCCAAGATCTACCGCGAGCTCGCCTCCCTGCGCATCGCCCTGCGTAGCCACGCCCGCGGCCCGCGCGCCCAGGAGATCAAGGGCCAGGACCTCACCGTCGTCGGTGGCGCCCTGGCCGACGCCGAGCTGTCCATGCGCCACGTCTTCGACTTCCTCCTGGAGGGGGAGCGGCCCGTCCACGCCCTCGATGAGATCGGCACTCTCACGGCGTCCAGGCCCGCAGCCGGCAGCGGCAGCCCCGACGGCGCCAGCGGCAGTGCCGGCCCCGACCCGCTGGAGCAGGTCGTCGCCAACCTGGAGCGGGCCGGCGCCGAGGCCATCGTCGTCGACATCACCACTGACGAGGCCCGCCAGGTCGGCATGCACGTCATCAAGGCCCTCATCCCCGAGGCCATGCCCCTGTCCTTCAGCCACCACGCCCGCTACCTCGCCACGCCCCGCCTCTACCAGGCGCCCCGGGCGATGGGCCTGACCGTCCACGACGAGGCGGGGATCAACCCCGTCCGCCAGCCCTTCGCCTGAGCCCGATGTCCGCATCTCCGTCCACCTCGCTGACCGACACCCAGGAGCCCCGACCCGACATGAGCACGACGCTGCCCGCACCGGCCGCGCAGCCGGCACAGCACCCGGCGCCGCAGGCCCCCACGGGGCCGGTGACGGCCTACCTGCCCCAGGGCGGGTTCGCGCGCGCCGTCGCCACGCGCCTGGCCGGGACCGGCGACGTCGTCATCCCGGTCGACCAGGGGCTGGTCAGCGCCTACATCCCCTACGCCGACCGCGCGGTCCTCATCGCCGACCCCGACCAGACCGGCCTGCGCGAGGACCTCGACACCCTGTCCTTCACCCGGGGGATGCCCTCCCTGGGCCTGGAGCTCTTCCCCACCGAGTTGCGCTGCGGACCGCTCGTGGTCCCCGGCCGCAGCGCCTGCTACCGCTGCTACGACCGGCGCCGCCGCCAGCACGGCTACCGCCCCCTGCCCCCCGAGGTCTCTTCCGAGCACGGCCCGCTGGAGCAGGCCTACGCCCACCACCACGTGCTCCTGGGCGCCGGCCTCATCTCCCTGGCCCTGCAGACCCTTGACGCCCCCGGCCCCCAGGACCCGGCTGCGCAGAGTACCGACGGCGTCGCCCCGATCGGTGGCCGGGTGTGGACCATCGACCTCGTCTCCGGCATCACCACCTGCTCGCCGACCGTGGCCGTGGACCGCTGCGAGACCTGCTCGGGACGCTACGAGGGCCGCCGCGACGGCCTGCCCGCGCTCGCGGCCCTCCTGCCCGAGCGGCGTGGGGAGGTGGCCTGAGATGGCCGGGGACGCCACAGGCTCCGTCATGCGCGCCGGCGACGTCGGCCGCGCCGCCCGCCGCGACCTGCAGTTCCGTATCCCCCGCAAGCCGGTGGTGCGCCTGGGCCTGCGCGCCCGGCCCGACGAGACCGGCTGGATCATCGACGGCGCCCGCAAGAGCCAGGTCCTGGGTGGGGCCTTCGCCCGCGAGCACATGGGCCCCCTGCTCCAGGCCTGCGACGGCACCCGCACCCTCGAGGAGATCGGCGAGGTCACCGGCGTCGGCCCCCAGGCCGCCTTCGAGGCCGTTTCCCTGCTGTGGACCGGCGGCATCGTCGAGGAGGGCGACACCGAGCCCGCCCCCGTTGACCCGCCGCCCGAGCTGGCGCGGCTGCTCTCCCGCCTGGGCGACTCCACCGGCGTCAACGACTCCTGGCAGGACGCCGCCCGCCGCCTGGCCGCCGCCCGGGTCGCCGTCGTGGGGGACGCCGAGCTGGCCGGGGAGATGGTCGCCGCCCTGGAGCCCACCCTGCCCGAGGTGCGGCTCGACAGCGCCCCCCGCCGCGGGGACACCCTCACCGTCCTGGTCGAGACCGCCGACTCCGCGGCCCGCTCCCAGGAGGTGGCGCGCCGCTGCCGGGAGGAGGGCATCGCGCTGCTGCGGGTGCGTGCCGAGCAGGAGGCGGTGACGGTCGGCCCCTATGTCGACGAGTCCTTCTCGCCCTGCCTGGCCTGCGCCTGCGCCGACGAGCCCGAGATCGGCCCTCGCCCCGAGGCAGCCCGCCACGACATCATCGTCGGTCTGGCCGCCCGGGCCGTGGCCGCCCTCCTCGCCCGCGCCACCGTCACCCACCTTCCCGGGGACGCGCGGCGCACCGACCTGGCCACTTTCACCTACTCCGACCGCCCGGTCGTCTCCCGCCCCGGTTGCCCCATCTGCTCGGTGGCCGGGGCCGGCGAGGAGCCGGTGCCGGTGGCGCCCTCGGCCCCCGTGGGGGCCCGCTACGAGCAGTCCGTGGCCATCCCGCCGGCCGCCTTCGTCGACTCCAAGGGCCACCAGCAGCACTACAAGCCCTCCAACCTGCGCCTCCAGCGCGAGTTCCGCGACTGGCCGGTCTGCCCGCGCACGCCGCTGCCGCCGGCCGACCTGGAGCGCCTCGACCAGCCCTGGCCGATCATGCACCCGCTCACCGACGACGGCGCCGAGCCCGACGTCCTCGCCCGCCCCACCCTGGGCGAGCTCGCCACGATCCTGGCGCTGTCGGTCGGTGTGCGCGAGCCGCTCGGCGCCGAGCCTACCGGAGCGGAGCCGGCCGAGGCCGCCCAGGCCCCGCTGAGCGCCAAGCTGCGCCGCTGGACGGCCGCCGGCGGCAACATCGGCTCGGTGACCGCCTACGTCCTCGTGCCTGAGCACGAGCAGAGCGGCCAGGAGGTCACGGGAACAGCCGAGCAGCGGCTCGCCCCCGGCACCTACGTCTACATCGAGCGCGACCACGCCCTGGCCCTCATCGGCCCCGCCCCCGCGGCGGTGGATTCGGGGGGAGACGCGAAGACGGACGCAGCGGCGGAGGCCGGGCCGGATCTCCTGCCCGACGGCGTCGGCGCCCGGATCGTCCTGACCGGCAACGTGGACAAGGTGGCCCGCAAGTACTTCTCCTTCGCCCTGCGCATCGCGGTCCAGGACTGCGGCTGCTCCTTCGAGGTCATCCGCCTGGTCGCCGAGGCCCTGGGGGTGCCGCTGCGCGCCCGGGCCCGCTGGGACGAGCAGCGCATCGCCCGGGCGCTGGGCACCGACCCGGCCCGGGAACCGGCCTGCATCGTCGTCGACCTGGGAGGCCGCCGTGCGCACTGACTTCGAGACGCTGCGCGAGCTCATCTCCGGCTTCTCCGCCGGATCGGACACGCGCCCCGCCGAGCCGACCTCCGACGGCCTGGCCGCGCGACGCCCGCGCCCGCCGCTGGACTGCCGGGTGCCGGACGCGCTCGTCCCCGGCCCCCAGGGCCCCTACCCTCACAGCCTGCACGAGACCTTCGAGCGCCGCTCGTCGTCGACCAGCTACGGCACCGAGTCGCTCGAGGCCGAGGCCCTTCTGGGCATGGTCCGTGACGCCCTGGCCGACGACGCGCGCACCTGGGGGGCGGACGCGGCGGCCTGCCCCCTGGAGCCCTTCGTGCTCCTGCTGCGCCCGCGCGGCGCCGAGCCCGGCATCTACCGGGTGCGGCTCGACGGCGTCGACCTCGTCCGCCCCCTGCCGCCGGCCGAGGAGATCGAGGGCATGGCGGTGCAGAAGGAGTTCGCCCGCGCCGGGGCCATCGTCTCGGTGGCCGCCAACCTCGATGAGGCCGACGCCTGGGGCGGGGCCGCCGGCTACCGCTTCACCATGAGCCGCAGCGCCGCCCTCATCTACTCGCTGCACCTGCGCGCCGCCGCCCGGGGACTGGTGGGGACGGTCTTCGCCGGCTTCGCCACCTCGGCGGTGCGCCACCTGCTGGACTCCGACGGCGTCAGCCGCCACCAGATGTTCGCCGTCACCATCGCCAGCCCGCAGACAGAACCGCCAGGTCAGGCGGCCGGCTAGTCCCGGCCCGCCCGCCGGGAGCGCCGTCGGCCCACCTGCCAGACGGATCCAGAACTGCATACCGCGTCACAGAGTTCCACAGACCACCCCGTTCGCGGGGTTGGGGCCCGGTCCCGGCAGACCGGACCCCCGGGGCCCGAAGGGGTCCCGCTCCTGCCCACCAGACACCTGAGAGAAGGAGGTGAACAGCATATGACGAACAGCTCGATTGATCTCACCCTCGCCGACAGTGACTTCGGCGTCGAGGAGCTGCCCGAGGGCAACGCCCTGGGTTGTGCCTTCAGCAGCGCCAGCGCGTCCTGTCCGGCCAGCGCCGCCTCGGCCTCGTGCCCGGCCAGCGCGGCCTCGGCCTCGTGCCCGGCCTGCGCCGCAAGCGCGTCGACGACGTCCTGCTGACGACCCCATGGTGGCGGGTAGGGGACCGGGGTCCCCTACCCGCCACTGGTGGTACCCCGGAGCCCCGTGAACCGACCTGAGGGAGCCAAGAGCCCACGATGAGCACGGTGATGAGTACGGCGAGGACAACGCCGACGATCCCTGGTAGCCGCCCGACGAACCCGATCCCGCGCCTGCGCCGCGGGGTGAGCCTCATCGTCGGGATGGACGACCAGCCGATGCTGTTCGACTCCGACTCGGGCAAGTACCACCGGCTCGGCGCGGCCGCCGCCTTCATCGTGGGCCAGTTCGACGGGGTGCGCCCCCTGCCGACCATCATCGAGGAGCTCCCCCAGGACATTGACGAGGCGGGCGCCAAGCGCATCACGGGCCTGGTCGACAACCTGCGCGACAAGGGCCTCCTGGCGGGCGGCGAGCCCGCCTCCGCCAACCCCGCCGCACCCGACGCTTCGGCGGCCCCGGCGCGCACCAGGCGCAGCCGCGGACGCCACACCGCCCAGCCCCGCCGGGCCCGTCACCTCAAGGTCGAGAGGCCCCGCCGCAGCGGGGGCTGGTGGCTGCCCCGCATCATCATCGCCCGCAAGTACCACCGGATCGTTGCTCCTGTTGTCACCCTGCTCCAGCGCCTGCCGGCCCCCGCGCTCAGCTGGGTCTTCCTGGCCCTGGCCGCCTGCGGGTACGCGGCCGGGGCCATGGCGCTCAGTTCCCTGGCCGGGGGCCCCCGCCCGGGGGTCCTGGTCTTCGTCACGGCGGTGGCGATCCAGCTGGTGAGCATCCTGCTGCACGAGTCCTGGCACGCCATCGTCGCCGGATACCTGGGCACCCCCATCCGCGGACTGGGGGTGGCGCTCATGTTCTGGGCGATCCCCATCGCCTACGTCGACCGTACCGACTCCTACCGGGTGCGCTCCCGGCGCGGGCTGACCATGCTGGCCCTGGCCGGCATCTTCTCCGACGGCGTCGTCTGCGGACTGGAGGCGGCCGTCGCCTGGGCCTCGACGGGAACGGTGCGCCAGGTGGCCCTGACCCTGTGCGCCTTCCAGCTCACCATGCTCGTCACCAACCTCAACCCCCTCACCCAGTCCGACGGCGTCGCCGCGGTCGAGGCGGCCACCGGCTCGGTCAACCTGCGCGGGCGCTCCATGTTCGTGCTGCGCTGCATCCTGACGCGCCAGCCGCTGCCGCCGGGTCTGGCCGTCATGCGGCCCGCGGTGCGCTGGGGCTACTTCATTTACGGGCTGGCGTGCTCTCTTCTCGGACTGGTGGCCTTCGTGATGAGCATTGTATGGATAGGCTACTGGCTGTACGCCCTCTTGAAAGGTTTCCTCCTATGACGCAGCCGGTTCTCTCTCGTGCCGGTGCCTCCCCCTCCCAACAGCCACAGCCGCAGCCCGTATCCGCCGTGACCCCCGGGGAGCCCATCCCATCCGCTCCGACCTCCGCCGTACCAGCGCCGGTACCGGCACCGGAGCCGGAGCCCCCGGCCCTGGCCCAGCCCGCCGTGGCCCTGCCGACCCTCGTGCGCCTGGGCGGGCTGCCGGTGCGGGCCGTCCCCGAGACCAGCGCCGCCGTCATCGGCACCCTGGACTACCTGCGCCGGCTCGACGAGGTGCTCGACGGCGCCGCCGACCAGCTGCTCGACCCGCTCTACGAGATCGTCCCCACCCTGGACAAGGCCGAGCGCCGCCCGGTCCTGCGCGCCAAGCGCTGCGTCTTCCAGGGGCGCGCCACCGACCTGTCCGAGGAGGTCCTGGCGGCCCTGCCCGCCGAGCTGCGCGCGCTGCTGGAGCGCTGGGACGCCCTGGTGGCCCGCAAGGAGGAGACCCGAGCCCGCCTGGCCGTCCTGGTCGACGTCGACCTGGACCGCAGCCGCGAGCTGCTGGCGGCCGGCCTCGACGAGCCCGGCTACCAGGAGGCCCTGGCGATTGCCGCCCCGGCCCTGGTCTCCACCCTGGCCGCCCGCGGCCGCCGGCTCGAGGACCCCCGCGTCCTGCGCACCCTCTACACCCTGGCCACCCGGGCCGCCCTCAAGACCAGCCCCTTCTCGGGACTGACCACCGTCAACGAGGCGGGCCAGCCCTCCAGCGGGCGCAGCCACCGCATGGTGGCCACCCACCTGGCCTACCGCATCCTGAGCGCCACCGCCCAGGACCTGGCCGTCGACGGCGCCCTCTACCTCGAGCCCGCCCCCGTGCGCCGCTCCTACAGCGCCGCACCCGGCCCGGACATGGCCGGCGCCTACGGCCAGTACCCCTCCCGGGAGGTCGAGGCGGAGGCGCTGACCGTCGTCGGCGAGCACGAGTACGGCAACGGCATGGTCTTCCGCCAGGAGACCATCCAGCCCGCCCGCTGGCTCCAGGAGACCCACGACGCCCTTACCGGCGGCGGCATGCACGCCGTGCTCAGTGTGCGCGACGCCTGCGAGCGCGTAGGCGGCGCCGACCCGCGCCTGCGCCTGGAGCGGCTGCTGGCCTCCGGCGCCATCGTGCCGCACGTGCCCTGGTACCGCGGGGAGAACCCCTTCCCGCTGCTGGCCGCCTCGCTCTCACCGGAGCAGCAGCGCCAGTGGGGCAAGGACCTGGCCTGGCTGGCCCGGCTCGACGACGCCGTCGGCGCCGCCGACGGGCCCGGCCGCGCCGAGCTCCTCAACCGCACGGTGCGCCTGGCCGAGCGCGTCTTCCCCGACGGCGAGCTCGGCGAGCGCCCCAGTGGCTTCCTCTACGAGGATCGCGAGTCGACCCGCAGCTGGGTCGACCCTCTCGAGGACGCCCCCTTCGAGCAGGACGTCAAGACCCTGGGCGAGCTCGCCGACCCCTGGGTGGCCCGCTCCCACATCTACGACCTCATGGTGGCCCGCTTCGTCTCCCTGTTCGGAAACGGCGGGGTGTGCAAGGACCCGCTGGCCTTCTTCATGACCATCGCCCACGCCCCCGACGGCGATCAGGAGATGCTGCGCGCCGCCGGGCTCGACTACGCCGCGGGCCCCAATGAGGAGCGCGCCGCGCTGTCCGGCGGGCTCTCCGGCTCGCCCAGGCACCTGGGCGCCTTCCTCCAGCCGGTGGCCCCCAGCGCCCGGACCTACGCCGCCGGCGGGGGCCTGACCGTCGTCAACGCCTTCACCAACGCCAACGGCTCCCTCCAGGCCCGCTTCCACCGGCTCCTGGGCTCCGGCTTCCGGGAGCGCCTGGCCTCGCGGATCCGCACCTCCTGGGGTACCGAGCGGGTCCTGGAGATCCAGGCCAGTACCGAGTGCAACACCGGTCAGGCCGTCTCCTGCGGGCTCCTGCCGCCGCTGGGGCTGCCCGGTGAGCCGGGGGCGCCGGAGGCGGTCCCCCTCAGCTCCCTGCGGCTCGTCCACGACCCGGCCACGAGCACTCTGTTCCTGGCGGACGACGCCGGGCCCGTGGGACTGGCCTACCTGGGCCTGACCCCCCAGTACCTCCTGGGCGGCTACCTGTCCTGGCTGGTGCTGCTGAGCGATCCCTGGTCCCGGCTGCCCCCCTTCGCGGACCACTGGACCAGCCGCCGTCGGGACCTGAACGGGCCTCTGCCCGACGAGGTGATGCACTCCGAGCGGACCGTGGCCGGCCGCCTGGTGACCCGCCGCGAGTCCTGGACCTTCCCGGCCCACCAGATCGCCCCGCTCATGGACCGCGACCTGACCACGACCCTGCTGCACATGGATGACCTGCGCAAGCAGTGGGGCATACCCACGGAGGTGTTCGTCCACCAGCACATGCCCTCCCAGGGTGCCACCTTCGACCAGCACAAGCCCCGCTACGTGGACCTCACCTCACCGGTGTCGCTGCTGGCGCTGCGCGGCTGGATCGACCCCGGCGCCGCCCACATCAGCTTCGTCGAGGCCCTGCCGGCCCGCGGCGAGGCCCTGGGGCTCACCCAGGACGGTGAGCCGACGGTGGCCGAGTACCTGGTGGGACTCCAGTGGCCCAAGAACCTGGGAGGCATGGCATGAGCACGCACGACGACGTCCAGTCCAGCCGGCGCGAGCAGCGCAACCAGCCCAGCCGGCTCATCCGCTCCCGCAGGCTGCGCTGGCTCGGGGGGCGCTCGCGGGCCGGCGAGCAGGCGGAGCGCACCGGGCAGGCGAGCCAGGTGGACCAGATGGGCCAGGTGGGCCAGCCCAGTCAGGGCGGTCAGGCCGGCCAGGCCGGAATGGTCGGCCTGGGGGGCGCGACGTCGCAGGCGGGCGGCTCGATCCCGGGGATCCAGCCCCTGGAGATGGCGGCCGCCGACTTCGGTAACCTGCGCGCCCAGCACAGCGCGATGCGTCAGCGGGGCGCGGCGATGGCCGGTCAGCGTGAGGGTGTCGGCTGGCTGTATGCGCGGATCTACTGCGCCGGCGGGGACGACACCGACGCCCTGCTGCCCGAGGTCGCCCAGTGGCTGGATCGGGCCCGCGGCCAGTGGGACATCCGCTCGGCGCACTTCCTGCGCTTCGTCGACCTGCGCGGCCACCACATCCGGCTGCGGCTCAAGGCCGTCGAGGGCGTCCTGGATGAGGCCTACGCGAGCATGCGCGAGCTGGGGGCCGTGGCCCAGCGCACCGAGGCGCGCACGGTCGAGCGTCTCGTCTCCGATCCGATGACCGGGGGGATCGGCGCGAGCCGGCCCGGCATCACCTTCGGCGTCTACGGCCCCGAGTACGACAAGTACGGGGGAGTGGCCGGTGTCGAGGAGGCCGAGCGGCACTTCTACGTCTCGAGCCGATGGTGCCTGGACCACCAGGTCTGGCAGATCCCGAGGCCGGTGCCGCGGGCGGCCCTGGCCGCGCGGTTCCTGGCGCTGGCGGCCCGCAGTGCGCCACTGCCCGAGGCCGAGCTGCTCTCCGCCCACCTGCGGATGTGGGGCTCGCGGCTCCCCGCGCACCTGCGCGACGGCAGCGCCCTGGGGCCGATCGTTCAGCAGCTGCTGGAGGTCATCGAGTTCCAGTTCGACGAGATCCCGTCCTGGAGCCAGGCAGCGGCGGCCGTGGGCGAGCTGGCCGACGACGCCGGGCGCGCCATCGGGGTCATGGGGGCGGGCACCGGCGGGCGCCGGGCCCTGGACCTGCTGCACATCGACGTCAACCGGCTCGGCCTCAACCCGGCCGAGGAGTGCATCGCCGGGCTGTGCGCCCGCCAGCTCCTGACCGGGGGCGCCGTGCCTCCGGCCCAGCCCTCAGCCGCCGTCGGGTAGCCGGGCGCAGTCTGGACCCTGAACCCCGAAACGCGCCGACGTGTCCACGAGAAGGCCCCTGATTGTCGATGAAGGGCGCCAGAGTGTGCATGAAGTGTCGATGAGGTGTGCATGAAGGGCCGTGGAGTGTTGATGAAGGCCTGGAAGTGTCCACGGTGCTGACATCAGCGCTGCACTGACCTCCCAGCCTGGGAAGAAACCGCGAGATTCCAACGATCTGTGCCAGGTGCTTCGACGGCTGGCGCGCTGATGTCAGCGCTGTGGACACGTGGCTGTGCGGGGAGTGGGTCCGCCAGGTTCTTGGCGGCGCATCCAGGTTCTCTCACCTCGGGGGCAACCCCACCGGTCCCTGCCTGGCCCCTTCCAGTGTTCGCGCAGGAGCCCAGAGGTCATGTTTCGACGATGATCTGAGCCGTGTCTTCTTCAGAGCGGCCCACTGCACGAGGGTGGGGGTGTACTGGTCGGGGGTTGTGCGCACTGCACGAACCCCCGGATCCTGTGGAGTACACCCGACCCTCTGCCAGTGGATCCCGACCCTCGTGCAGTTTGGGTGGTGTCAGGTCTGATAGCCGGGCTGAGGCTCTGATCGAGCCCGCCCCTCGCCCCGGTGCACCCTGCACACCGGAGCCCGCCTGCTCATCGACACCCAGGCCAGGCGTCTCGCGGTTCTACTCGCCGGCGAGCGCCACGCTCCGGTCCAGGCCTCCGGGGGCGTCTACTAGCGCCTGATCCGGACCTACGGGGCTGACGACCCGGGCTTGGGAAAGTACCTGATGTAACAGGCCGTCCCCGACAGGTTGGGGAGATCACGGCCCCGGTCTGCACCGGGCAACCCACTTATCGTGCCCACCACGGCCCGCGAGCTTTGCGGGCATTTTTCAGTGAGGTACTGAATCCCCTTCGCGGGCACTCCAGATGAGTCTCGTCGGCCATTTCCTCCGGTCCCCGACTTCCTGATTTGCCGGGCACACAATCGACTTTCACGTCGACATGGGGAGGTTCGTGAGGTGCCTACGTCATGTTCCGCCCAGGGCTGCGTGAGAGCTGCCCAGGGACTTTGGTGAGCGCAGGGCGGTCAGTGCGGTGGGTCTGACGGCCAGTCGTGGGGAGGTGTTTGGGTTTGTCGTCCTCAACGGAGCAGATAAGGCCACGTTGTGAGGTCGTCATTCTTGTCTCAGTCGCGGTAGCCTACATTAGTTCCTTCGTCTGAGCGGTGATTGCTGACGGTGACGCAGGTCAGCCGCCTATGCTCTCTGTGGAAAACGATGTCGGTTACCCTATTTCAATAGGGTTTTCCTGGGATGTCTTTGGTTTCGCTCCAGGCATCGTGCTGTGTAGTTTTACCGAGGTAATCTCGGTCGTCTTTCGTGTCCCAGTTGAACGTGATCCGTGCTATTCTGATAAGTGGTGCCTCATCGGCGCTGTCCTCTGATGCTGGCCTTGAGTTGACATTAGGCGACTCTCCCTCTCATGTCAGCGTCATGCTCGCAATGATCGTCAGTCGTATGGATGAGCGTTGGAAGTTGAGTTTCTACGGTGATCCTTCGGTGCAGAGATGTCTAGCGCCCTTCTAGCCAGGAGTATTTTCTATGAGTGGATCCGCCGGTCCTGGAAATTCTGTTCGTGTGAGGACAATCGTTGGGCTCGTCGTCGGTGTCGCCGCTACAGCTACAGCCGGTATTCTCGTCGCTGTCGATGGTGGGCATATACTGGCCGCCCGGATGTTAGGTGCTGTCGGAATGGTTGCTGCGTTGCTTGGCGCCGTCGGCTCAATTCGATCTTCCGGGACGGGGGCTAAGGCGATGTTCGCGATAGTGTCCGTTCTCCTGTTTGTGGCATCGTCGACGGTCTACGGTTTGACCTGGAGTTGAGTGAATCATTCTGGATTCAATACCTCTGCACGTTCTCAATCTATAGAGGCAGAACATCCACTCACACATGAATTGCCTCTGGTTAGATTTGTGCATCGTGGGAAAATCGAATCGCGCTGGGTGTGGTGGAGGCGGCGATGACCGGAGGGATCGCTGCCTTGCGGTTCGGGTGTACTCCACGAGCTGGGGATCTTCTGTGCTGTCTCCTCATTTCTGAGACACTCGCTCGGGCGGGAACCCGGGGCAGGCGGGCGGTCCTAGAGGCGAGGGCGGGGCCGAAGGGCAGAGGTCTGGTGAGGTCTCGGTGTCCACGGTGCTGACATCAACACTGCTCTGACCTTCCAGCCTGAGAAGAAACCCCGGGATTCCAACAATCCGTGTCAGGTGCTTCGACGGCTGGCGCGCTGATGTCAGCGTTATGGACACGTGGCCATTGCCGGACCCGCCGGC
>ERZ773007.908-NODE-908-length-14372-cov-27.454704_pt1 | contig 14372 bp, 16 predicted proteins | sample MGYA00580665_ERZ773007 | MGnify/ENA primary metagenome ERZ773007 (study PRJEB29015, sample SAMEA2738122) | human oral metagenome | biome: human oral; feature: human-associated habitat; material: saliva | place: China | collected 2167 ... | reverse complement strand
ACAGGTCAATCCGTGAAAATCCGCGATTCCGGACACACTTTTTGACCCTTAACCCGAGGGGGGGACTATCGCCCAACATCGAGGACTATCAATCAACGCCCCTGCGGGGCGTAAGACCATCCTCACCCTCCGTATGTTCTCAGGGAAGGGGCGGAGGCGGGGGGTTTGTAACGCTTAATCGGGGTTTGTAACGCTGGTGTAACACCTAAAAATGCACAAGCGTTACAGCGTTTCGCCTCGTATCTCAACGAAAAGCTGACCTTGTAACGCTTGTAACGCCTAAAACCGAAAACTTTTATATATAGAAAAACACGGGTGAAGAAGTATTTCCCGTGCGTAATTTATAGAAAATAGGCGTTACAGGCGTTACAACATATAGTTTTGCTTGATATACCAACGTTTAGAGCGTAACGCATGACGAAAAATAGGCGTTACACAGGCGTTACAAGCGTTACAACTAGCGTTACAACCCGCGCTGCCGGGGAGGGCCTCCTCACCCTCCCGCTCCCACTCCACGAGAACATGCAAGGGCAATAAAGATCATCCCCCTGAGCGATAAATATCCTCCTCCCGCTCATTCCCTGAGAAGGTCGCAAAGCGACCCCGAGCCACTCGTTGGAGGTGAGGTCGCCTGTGTGCGTCCTTACCCGAGCTGGGCTGCCCGGCCTCACCTCCACCTACTCGGGAGGTTGGAATGATTACTCAAACTACTGTTCGCCCATCAGTCTGGATCGGCTGCCTTGCCTGCTATAACGAAGGCATACTCAACGGGAGATGGTTCCCGGCAGAAGAAGCCGGTGAGGTAACACCTGAAGACCTACACCTTGGCCTCACAGCTCACGACGAGCTATGGATCTTCGATCATGAGGGGTTCCCTCGCGGAACAGGTGAAATGTCGCCCGATACCGCACAGCTTTGGGGTGAAGTCTTCGATGAGATCGGAGAAGAACAGTGGCCTGCACTGCTCGCATGGATTGAAACAGGCTGTTACGTAGCATGTGGGGATACACTACCGAGTTCATCCGACTTCAAGGAGAGGTATTGCGGTTGCTGGGACTCGTTCGAGGACTACGCGACACAGCTCGCTGAGGACATCTGTCTGATGGACGGATGGCCTGAGGAGGCGCAGCGCTACTTCAACTGGGAAGCATGGACTCGTGACCTCAAGTTCGAGTACACCGTCGCGGATGCCCCTGATGGCGGCGTCTTTATCTACAGATCGTTATAACAACAAGAACCCCGGTTACCTCACACGGTAGCCGGGGTTCTTGTTTCCTCATCCCCTTCTCAGAACTCCATCCCATCGTCCTCCAACGACTTCTGAGCCTGACTGACCTGTACACGCTTGCTAACGAGCTTGTTCCCATAGGAGCGCTCGACCTCCCGGGCCCGGCCGATGAGCACCTCGGAGTTCTTCGCGAACGTCCGCTCGACGGAGGCGCGGGTCCGCTCGACCTCCTCACGTGTCCGCTCATCGACGCGCTTGGAGATCGCCGAGGCGAGAGTCTTTGCTCCGAGGGACGCGAGATGCCTCGCTTGTTCGCTGGGGATCGAGCGTGCGGTCATCGCCTCGGCGTAGGTCGCATCGGCCTCGGCGAGCCGCTCACGCGCTGCCTGCTGAAGACGCCGAGCCTCGGCCTGTCCCTCAGCTCGGCCTTCCTGTCGTCCCGCCTCGCGCGCCGAGGAGCGGACGGTCTGGGCGTCGCGCTCGGCCTCGTCGAGGATGTCGGCGCTCTCGGTCTGGGCGTCCGAGATGATCTCACTGGAACGCTGCCGTGCTGCTTTAACGAGGCGCTCAGCCTCCGCGCGCGCCTCTGGCTCCAACTTGGCAACCCTTGCGAGGGTCTCTTCTGCGGTTTCGAGGGCCTGCATCGAGGCAACATACTCGGCCTTCGCGAGACTCTCCGTGGAACGCTCCGACGACTCGCGCTCGATGTCGAAGCCCTTGGCGATCAGGTGCTCACGCAGGCCCACATGAAGGTCGCGAATCTTCTCCCACCCGGGCACTCGACGCCCGTCCTCGTCGCGCACGTCGCGGTGCTCGGAGTAGGCGCGCGACCAGTCCTGGCGGAGGCTGCCGGGGTGCTTCGGATCATCCCCGAAGGTGTCCGCGAGAACGTGCATGTGAGGGGTGTTCTCGCTGTACTGGAGAGAGATCCCGAGGATGGCATCCACGCCACCCGGGACGACGTTCGCGGCGAGGTACTCAAGGACCTCATTGAAATAGCGCTCGGCCTCATCCCGGTCCTTCGCGACCCACCGCGAGCGGCTCGCGAGCTCGCCCGTCTCGGGGTCGATCCGGCGCTTGCCCGTGCGTGGATCGATCGCAGGATAGAAGTCCGGCACCTCGTCGCACAGCGTGCGCGGAAGATGCACTAGGAACGTCGTCGTGGTGACAGTGCCGCCACGCATCTCCCCGCGCTTGTTCTTGCGGTCCTTCGTGATCTTCCGCGACAGTCTCGCGGCGCGCGCGTCGCCGTAATCCATCACTTCGCGGATGTCCTCGCACGGACGGAACCCGCCCTCGCCATCGTTGACATAGGACTCATTGAACTGCTCCTCCGCAACGATGATGTTCGGGTTCTTCCGGGCGTATCGATCGACCGCTCCGGGGACGATCTCCCTCATCATTTCGTCGAGGGTCCCTCGCCGTCCGGCGATCGACTTCGTATGACTGATGTGGCACGAGGCTCGCCCCACATTTGGCGCTGACAGCGTCATCTTTTTTCACTCCTTACTCGTTCACGTTGTTCACTCGTTCGTCGGCGCAGTGTGTCCGCAAGCGAGGCCCCTGCTCGCTACGCTCGCTGCCCCTTCTTGCAGCCCCACTGCATCACCGGAACGATGGGTCGGGACCCTGCTACGCTGCCCACCCCATCGCCCCGGCGGGTAAGTCACTTGACTGCCCGGGTCCCTGCTTCGCCGCCCAAACAGTCAATTGACTTACGCCATAAGACAAAATGAGCTTCGCTCATTTGTCCCGGCGCTCTCCGAGGGCGGGGGACCCTGTGTTGAACCTCGCTCGCTCGGTTCAACGTCGGGTCCCCCAGGGCCGTCACCACTGCTCCTGTGGAGCACTGGTTCCGTCCTGGTCGTCGCCTTCAGCTGAGGCCCACTGGGTCTCATCCTCCGGCTCCTCCGAGGCATCGTTCTCGGTGTTATTCACACCGAGAATCTGACGCAGGTTGTCTGCGATTGCAGGCTCATTCAGAGTCGGAATGAGGGCCTGCATCGCATCCGCGTTGTCCGCAAAAACAACGGTTGCAAGTGCTTCACCGAGGGCCGTTTTTGCGGACAATAGTTCCGCCTTCTCTGCCTCCTTCAGTGCCCTTCGAAGAGCGCGCGCTTCGGAGTTTTTTGCGACAAGTTCCTCACGGATTTCCTGTGCTGTTTTGGTCATGATTTCTATCCTTCCTCTGATGTGTTTTGAAACGGATCAAACGACGAATAACTGTCCTCGTCGTCAGTAGATGAAGTGCCTGCCCGCAGAAGCCCACGGGCCGAAACCGGTATGTTATGCGGGATCCCGATCTTGCGCATAGAACCGCCTACAGGTTGGAGATCAATCCAGTCACTCAGGTCGTATCCCACAGCCAGAGGTTCATTACCGACAATGCGCTTTTGCGTACGCATGGATTTCTGCTTGCCGTCCGCACCCCGAGGAACAACCCACCCACACGAGGGATTGTCATCAACGTATGCGCTAAGCCGCTTGTTGAACTCCCGAAGGCCGACTGCACGACCATTGGGAACCTCTTTGCGCATCCATGCGGAATACACCCCATAGACAAACTTCCACGGAAGAAGATCCCAGACGAACTCGGGCAAGAACTCTTCAGCAAACTGGAGCACGGGATCGTTCTCAACACGAATCTGGCCGAGCAGCTCCTCGCACACAGCAGGCGTAGTGAACGAGTCGAACAGCGTCATCATCAGGGCCTTATGAGCTACGTACTCCAAGACCTCAGGACGCTTCACGTAGTCATTCTTGATCGCCGTGTTCTCATCCGCGCCAAGGTAGCGCTTGAGGAACGGAATGGCGACGAAGCGACGGTAGAACGACTCAGACTTGTCCTTCGAAGCGGGCAGCTCGTTGACGCAAAAGACGCACAGGCCGCGACCCTTGGTGTTCGTCATTTGGCCGTACTTAACATCGAGTTTGACCCAGTCATGAGTCACCCACGACTTGAACGCTCCAGCTCGCCGCACGAAATCGCCAACCTCGTTCTCATCGGAGAGAACGGCGAAAGCACTGCGCAGCTTCTCAGGAAGATATCGATCCCCAAACTCAGACATCGAAAGCGTAGCCACTCGCTCAGGCCCGACGAGATGACGCAACAGCTCAAGGAAAGTACCTTTGCCATTGGAGCCACTCGTGGCGTACAAGAGCACAGCCTTATTGAACGGATGATTAGGTCGGAACAGAGCAGCAATAACTTGCCAAATCAGATGCTCAACCTCAGGATCATTATTCGCAAGCGTCTCCCTGATCCAGGTGTCAACGTTCCATCCGTCATCCATTACGGGGCACGTGGTGACATTTTCACGAAAAGCAACAGAGGCTTTCGACGTGAGGACTACCTTGGGCGAGAACGGGCGCAGTTCCTTAGAGCGTAGGTCGAACAAGCCGTTCGCCAATGCCACGACATCGCTGTCCTCGCTCTCGGAGAGCAGCTGTGCCGAGTCGCGCACACATTCCACGACAGCGTTGAGATCCTTGGATGAGATCGTGTAGTGGTACTGACGAGCCAGGCGACGGATACGATCCTCAGCAGGCACATACAGGCCCTCGTCAGGCCCCGCGTCCTCATAGGTCACCAACTCAGCCGTCGCTCTTGACTTACCGATCAGACCCGTGTGCTTAAGCTCGCGGTGGAGAATACACGTCGCGATTGCCGAGGGCGGAAGCACTTTGAGTGGACGATGAGCGAGCCCGCCCCTGAGGCCGTTCCTCTCGTTCTCACCAAGCAGGCGCTTGTTGATCTGGTTCAGCAGGAACCTCTCCGCATCCTCAGGGCAGTACGTGCTCTGCTTCTTCGGAGCGAGGAAGATTGCGACCTCCTCAGAGATGAGTTGATTGATCGTCGGCAGCGCTGTACCACTCACGAGCGACGTGGTAGAATGGGTGTCAACAGAACCGATTGCCTCGGTGCTCTCCTTGGGGGTGCCGGGGTGATTTTTTATGCCCATCGGACTTCACCTCCGTTGGAGGCGAAACGCTCGGTTGAAGCGCGCATATAGGCATCGAGTGCTTCGGCGCTGACCTTGACGCTCCCGCCGACGCGGACGGCATCTAGACGCCCCTCGCGAATAGCGCGGCGGAGCGTAGCAATTGAGCCGTATCCGGATTCAGACAGTGTTCTCAGCGAATACAGCTGAGGTAGGGTAATTTTGGCAATCGCAGCCATTTTGAACCTCACAGAGTAGTGGCATCATTGCCCACCACTCGCACCAGGTGTGACCTGTCCTGATGTCTCCGGGGTACATCTCCCCGATAAGGTCCCTCACGTCCGATCCTCATCTCGCTTAAACGAGATCGGCGGCTGCGCCTCCCCGCGTGGGCTCCATGCGGGGCAGTGATATTCTATCGCGAATCCAATGATTTCACCACCTTTACACGGAGCTTTCTGGTTCTGCTCGTGTATGAGCGGAAATGAGCGCGCCTCACGCTGCCATAGCCACCAACAAAAGGTGATCGCGAGTCGGCACGAGTTCGACACATGCCCCCTGAGCTCCACAATCCCTACCTATCGCTGATCTAGCGCCAATTAGTTGAGCGTGTGGGTACAAGGTGGGTACAACAAAATCCCCCACCTGCCTCTTCGGCAGGTGGGGGTCTTTCATGCGTTGAAACGCGATTCAACCGCCTCAATTCGCTCGTAGATTGAGCGGTGGGTGTCGTGCGCGTGTGAGTTGATCAGACGCTGAGCCGACTCGCGCGCTGTGCGCTCATCGTGTATCTCAGCGGCCATCCTGCTGCCGCGCTCATCGATCCTGTCGATCCGCTCCTTCATGTCCGAGAGACTTGCTCCGTGGTTTTCGAGCGTCGCTGCGACGCGGTCGACCGTTGATGAGAGGCCCTCGAATTGCTCAGGTAGGACTGCGAGCGCGACGACTGTTTCGTTGACGGCGCTCCTCCTCGAAATCGCCCCCGACTGGGAACCCCTCCCCGGTAAGGTGGGAGGTGCCAACCAGGCCGCACGAAGCAGTGCAGCCCCTCAGACCTCACCGAGGAGGAAGACTTGGAAACAGCAGCAAACGTCGTCATGGCCGTGTGCGCCGTCTTGACCATCGTCGGAGCCGTATTCTCCTGGTGGCAAGCCAATGCCTCGAAGAAGGCGCGCGACGCCGCCGAGAAAGCCGACGCGAACGCGACACGGCAACGCGAAGCCATCGAGAAGATCGCAGAAGCGCTCAACCCAGCGCCCGAAGAACACGCCTTCTCTGTTGAATGGCAAAGCAAAGACACCTTCGTGTTACGCAACACCGGGACCGCTCCCGTCACAGTCAACGCAATCACCAACGACACCGAGGAACTTTTCGCTGTCGCTTACCCGTTCACACTCGACCCCGGCTGCGGCCAACGCATCTTCGAGGCCCCCGCGATGTGTGACGGGCACGTCGACGAGCTCGTTCTCGACATCGCCGATAGCCCCACGCCCTTCACCGTGCCCCTGCCGCGCATGTAGGTCTTCAAGCGCGCGCGTATTTAGGCGCTGCAGCTTCGCCAGCATCTGCACCTGAATCTGCAGCATGTCGCCCTGCGCGCGCGCAAGAAGCCCTTCATCGAACCAGTGCCTAATGTGAGGCGACCCGAGGATGAGCGCCGTCTTTTGCGGCGCCGCAGCCGCCTCAATGAGCTGGCTCTCCGCATATGCCTCGTGGGCACCGTCAACCTTCAGCGGCCCCCTACTCATGCCGCGTCACCGCCGTCCCAGTCGACGTGGCGCGCCTGTAGGATGATCGACCTCGACGCTTTGTCCTGGATTGCGTACCCATCCAACGAGGTGCCCTCGTTGGCGTTGGCAATCCGATCGGTTCGGGCTTCGACGTCTGCCATGAAGCGGCTCGGGGTCTCGTACCCAAGGGTGGCGCTGATGGTGGCATCTCGCCTAGTGTGAAGTCACTCTCACCTGAGAGTTTGCGCGCAAGCGTTGTGTGCGAAAGTCCCACCTTCTTGGCGAACGCCCGAACTGAGCCCCCGTCGTTGTTGATTAGCAGTTTGAGCTCTGTTTGCAGTACGTTCATTGTGTCCCTCCTTTCAAGGTGGCCCGTTTCTGGTCCATAATGGGGCACATGAGTGTCACAGCATTTGAGCCGCACGGCTTCGAGCAGGCTGTCGCTGCCGCCCTACGTGCCGAAATGAGCCGTCAAGGCGTTTCACAGCGCACGCTTTCAACGCGGTCGGGAGTTTCGCGCTCACGACTGATGAGAGTTCTAGCTGAGGAGGGGCAGACCGCGCCCATGACAGTCACTGTCCTAGAAGCGCTGTGCCGAGCGCTAGGTGTATCGATGACGCGGATACTCACTGATGCTGAAAACCTGCTCGCCACCGGGCAGGCATAGAATGTCGCACATGGGACAAAAGCCGCTGGAAATCAACCATTTTGAGAGTTATATTGTTACGCTCATCGCATCTGCAAAGGTGGCTCAAGGCGGCACAATCCGCTCCATATCAGCTGCATCCGGCGTGTCGCGCGCGCGGCTTGACCGCATCCTGCGTAGTGAGTCGTCGATGACCATGACGGATTTTCAGAGGATCTGCAACGCTCTCGGTATGGTCCCTTGGAAGGTCGCTCTCGCCGCCGAAACCGGGCGTACCTACGATGAGGTTGTCGCAGACCTTGAGGACGCGGCGACGGTTTGACAGGCGCTGCGCGAGATGGGGAACGCACTTATCGCAGCTCGGCTAGATACTGAGATTGCCCGGCTGCTTTCTGAGCAGCAAAAACTTTCCAGCGTCAGTCTCCGCGAGCTCTCTCGCCTGTCAGGAGTTAAGCTCACACGGCTCGGCGACGTCCTTAAGCGCGGGCGCGCCGCCACCGCAGGCGAGATCGAGAGAATTGCCGAAGCTCTCGGGCTTGAAGGCTGGAAGGTGCATTTTGCTGCACAGGCATGTTGCAGCTACGCCGAGGCCGACACGGCCCTCGCCGAGCGCCAATCCGCGAAGGACACGCGCGACAGCGATCCCCTCTGACTACTGCTTAGTTCCTGACATAAAGCTGCCCCCCCGTGCCGCGAGAGACTCGATCATCGGCACGAGGGCAGGATCTGCGCGGATTAGGTCGGCGCATGCGACCCGGCCTCTCGCATCGAGCTGCGGTTTGCCAATATAGAACCATTCAGCTGCAAGATTGCGCCGAATGATCGATTGATCTAATTCAATCACGAGCCGCCTACATCTGCGTACAAGCAGCCGGTTCTAGGCGCGTCCGACACGCCCCTCCATACGAGCGACTAGCTCGCGCTCGTACTCTTCGTCTGAGCGCTGATAGCGCGCCGCCATCGCCGGATCAGACCAGTTGTACCGAGTCATCAGCGCGCGCGTCGTCGCGCCAGCCTGCCCATACCTCGTCGCCGAGAAATGGTGCAGAGTATGCCAGCCGACAGACATCCCCTTCGGGATACTGATCCCGGCGCGCTCATGAGCTGTCGCCAGGAGTTGTGCCAGCGCAGTGTCGTGTGCAAAGCCCGAGCCGCTCGGCGCTGGGAAAAGAATCGCGCCCGGCCCCTCGTCTACGTGATGACGCAGATGCGCTCGAAGCGTTCCCGCCGTCGCGCCCATGAGCGCGACCGTGCGGACGCCGGCTGCCGTCTTAGTCGACCCCGGCTCCAAGTGCCGGCCGGCGCGGTGCAGCGAGTGCTCGATATAGACGTTCATTCCGCCGTCCGCGCGCTCGACCAGCGACGACCGCGTCAGCGCGTGCGCCTCATTGATCCGCAGACCAGCGTCCGCCAGCAGAACGACCAGCGCTCGATACCTCGCGGGCATCTCGTCCGTGAGCGCGGCGACCTGGCCGGGGGGAATATAGGTATTTCTGGAGGGTGCCTGCTTCGCGCGCCGCCCTTGATGCTGAGCGGATTTGCGGCTAGGAGGGTCCGGTCGTCGGCGACCGCAGTATTTAGCAGTATTTAGGAGCGCACGCATTGTCTCGTAGGCATTTCGGCGCGCTCCGGGCTTGGCGTCGAGGTCTGCCCACCATTGCGAGAGGTCTGCAGTGGTGAGGTCTGCGAGCGCGCGGTCTCCGAGGTAGGGGAGGATATGGCGGCGCAGGTCTGAGCGGCGCTTGCGTAGGGTGCTCGCCGCGGCTGCGCGCTCCAGGTCGGCGATCCACGCTTCGGCCCACTCAGCGACGGTCAGTCCCCTGAGTGACTTCTGGCGCGACTCTTCGGCCTCCTGCGCGGTGACGGCGGCGGGGTGCTCCCACGTCCCTGCAGCGATGGCAGACCACTGCGCGGCAAGCCAGATCTCCGCCTCGCGCTTCGTCGGGAACGTATGCGGCGCTGAGATGTGGGGCGTGCGGCCGGGGCTGGTGTAGGTAGGATCGTCGAATCGCGCACGATAACGCGGCTTCGACGTGGTGCCTTGCTTGTTGATTGTCCCAAATGACTGCCTGCCCATCGTGTCCGCCCTTCGCGCTTGTGGGTACAAAATGGGTACACGCACAGCGTGGCGGACGTGCCATGCGGGATATATGGGACGTATGGAATCGTGGAAAAACGGCAGCAGGTCGCCAAATCCCGACTTTTCCGCACACGTGAGCGGATCGTCAGGAGTGTGGCTCTACAATTCCCCCATCTCCACAACAAAAACCGCATGATTCTGCGGTAAATCGGGATATGCCTCAGTGCGTGACACGCGTGTGTGACACACACTAAGGCGTGCCCTAGTTTTTGTGTGGGGCGCTACCAAACTGCGGTGATGGCTATGGTGTGCTGTCGAAGAGGTTCTGTAGCGAGCTGCCTAGCTTACTTGACATACATAGGTGAAGTGTGATTAGAGTTATAGAGGAAGCTCACGTATTTCAACAAGGAGTCAATGGTGGCCTTTGAAGACGCTCTCACCCTCCTGGCTGGCAAGGTTGCTGACCAATGGGAGAACATCGAGACTGAAGAAGCAACGAAAACCGCATTCATCCTTCCGTTCATCTCAACTGTTCTCGGCTATGACATCTTCGATCCGCAAGAGGTCATACCCGAGTTCACGGCGGATGTTGGTACCAAGCGTGGGGAAAAGGTTGACTACGCCATCATGGATGGTGGTGAAGTTCGGATTCTCATCGAATGTAAGAAAGTCGCCGGTGACCTTACACCCGAGCATGCCGCTCAGCTGTACCGCTACTTCTCAGTGACGAAGGCACGAATCGCGGTGCTCACCAACGGCCGTGTCTATAACTTCTACACGGACCTGGATGCCCCCAATGTCATGGATTCAAGGCCTTTCTTGGTTCTGGATCTTGCGGATATTGATGAGACTTTCCTGCCTGAGCTGAGGAAGCTCACGAAGGAACGTTTCGATCTGATGTCGATCGTGAGTGCCGCGGAGGAGCTCAAGTATCTCGGAGCGATCAAGCGTGAAGTGGGCATGGAGTTTAAAGAGCCTTCTGCGGACTTCGTGAGGCTTTTTGCCTCACGTGTCTACGAAGGGCGTGTGACGCAGCAGGTCCTGGAGAAGTTCACTGTGATCACGGACAAAGCTCTTCGCCAGTTCCTCAATGAACGGATCAATGATCGCTTGAAGAGTGCATTGGGTGCGGATGTGAACACGGTGATGCCGGTACCCGATGATGTGGAAGAAGAAGTTAACGAAGAGGTGCACGTCGAGGAAGTGTCAGATGGCATTGAAACAACCGAGGAGGAGCTCGCTGCTTATCGGATCGTGAAGGCCATTGCGTGTGCTGAACTGCCGTTTGAACGCATCACCTACCGTGACGTGCGTTCCTACTTCTCCGTCCTTGCTGACGACAATAATCGGCGTCCGATTCTTCGGTGCTACTTCGGTCGCCGAAAGGTGATTGCGTTCGTCAACGAAGATAAGACTGAGGAACGCTACAACATCAACTCGGTCGAAGACATCTATCAGTATGTGGATCAAATCCGCGAGGCTGCGCGACGCTGGGCCTGACGGTGATGCCCCGGACGCGTTTAGTGCCCGGGGCGTTACCGTGTTCGTGATGTGCACTCATTGTCCTGACCTATGAATCCGCGGCGCGATTCGGTTTAAGGTCAGATCAAGCGAGGTTGGCTTAGGGGCACTAATCCAAACGCGGGGGAGTATCCTCAGAGCAGTCAACGAAGACCCGTCCTCAAGCCAGAAAGTGAGCCGAACATGCGAGTCGTAGTCGTCGGAGGAGTCGCCGGTGGCATGAGCGCGGCGGCGCGCCTGCGCAGGCGCGACGAGGGCGCCGAGATCATCGTCTTGGAGCGCAGCACGTACGTGTCCTTCGCGAACTGCGGGCTCCCGTACTACGTCGGCGGCGAGATCGCCGACCCCGCCAAGCTCATCCTCCACACCCCGCACACCCTCAAAGCGGCCCTCAACCTCGACGTACGCATCAACTCAGAGGTCACCGCGATCGACCCCAGCGTGCACACCGTCCAGGTTACCGACACGGAGACGGGCGAGGCCTACACAATCGCCTACGACCACCTGATTCTCTCCCCGGGAGCACTCGCGAGCCGGCCCCCGATCGACGGCCTCGACTCCCCGCGCGTGCACACGCTGCGCACGGTCGACGATGCGCTCGCCCTGCGCGAGGCCTCGGGAACGCGAGCCGTCGTCCTCGGCGCTGGGTTCATCGGCCTCGAGGCCACCGAAGCGCTCGCTCAGCGAGGCTTCGAGACCCACCTCGTGGAGTACGCCGAGCATGTCCTGCCGCCCCTCGAAGTCGAGATGGCCACGCTGGTCACGCAGGAACTGCGCGGCCTCGGTGTGAGTGTCCATGCAGGCGTTGCCGCCCAGTCCATCACGCACGGCGATGACCATGACGCAGTGACGCTCTCCGACGGCACCGTGCTGAGCGCCGACGTCATCGTCTTGTCGACCGGAGTTCGCCCCGACACCGCCTTCGCAGAAGCCGCAGGCATCGAGACCAGCCGCGGCTACATCCTCGTCGACGAGCACGGGCGAACCAGCGCCGACGACGTCTACGCGGTCGGTGACGGCACTATCGGCCGAGACCACGACCGCCCCGTCGCCCTGGCCGGACCCGCGAACCGCGGGGGACGCCTCGTCGCCGACGCGATCGCCGACGCCGAACACGGCGAGGCCACCGCGCGCCCCATCCCGAGCCCCCAGGGCACCGCGATCGTCCGGATCGGGAGCCTCACCGCCGCCATGACCGGCGCTAACCGCCAGGCCCTCGATGCCTCGGGCACGCAGTACTTCACGGTGCACACGCATGCCAACCAGCACGCGGGCTATTTCCCCGGCGCCAAGCCGATCCACATCCTCATGCACGTGGGCGCCGGCGGGCAGATCCTGGGCGCGCAAGCCGTGGGCGCCGACGGCGTAGACCGCCGCATCGACGTCATCGCGACCGCCATGCGGGCCGGCCTGAGCGCCACTGACCTCATCGACCTGGACCTCGCCTACGCGCCGCCCTACGGCCAAGCCAAAGACCCCGTCAACCAGACCGGCATGGTCGCACACAACGTGATGACCGGCGAACTCGTCCTCACCGGCCCCGACGCCCTCAGTGAGGACATGCCGGTCCTGGACGTACGCACGCCCGGCGAGTACGCGGCCGGGCACATGCCGAACTCCCTCAACATCCCCCACACCCAGCTGCGTGACCGCCTCGATGAGGTCCGCGCCTGGGTCGATGACAACGTCGGCGACCAGCCCTTCGTCGTCATGTGCGCCGCGGGCGTGCGCTCCTGGATCGGCTACCGCATCGTGCGCCACGCGGGCTTCAATGTGACCATGCTGTCGGGCGGCATTCAGACGCTGCGGGCGTGGCTCGGAGACAAGGCCGAGGCCGTCCTCGTCACGGGGGAGGGGTGCGCATGACGACGCGCAAGCAGGTCGTGAACCGGCTCAAGCGTGCGCGCGGGCAGCTCGACAGCCTCATCGACCACATCGAAAGTGGAAATACAAATTGCCGTGACGTGCTCACCCAGTTCGCGGCCGTTAACTCTGCAGTCAAGCGCGCCAGCTACCTTGCCGTCGCGACGATCATGTCCCAGTGTGCGATTGAGGATGCGGGAGCCGAAAACGCTCCTGCGTCGGAGTTCGAAGCGGTAGAATCTCTCGTCACAACCGGGAGCATCACGCTCGAAGAACTCGAGCAACTGTTCCTCAGATTGGCCTAATGCGACAGCGCAGCCAGACTGCGGGCGCAACGTCATAACACCATGGCGCGGATCCGCCCTAGGATCCGCGGCGCAACAACGGAAGGAAACAACCATGTGTCGACCCACCACCTGCGAGGTATGCGGAAAGACCACCTGGAAGGGCTGCGGCAAGCACATCGACTCGGTGAAGGAACAGGTTCCCCCGGATCAGTGGTGTGACAAGAACCATACCGACGAGGAGTATGCCGCCGCCCGCAAGAAGAGCGGCTTCTTCGGTAGCTTCTGCAGGTAGCCCACACCCTACTGCCGGCGTTGCGAGCACCGCGACGCCGGTTCATTCACGCCCTTGTCGAGGCCCACGCAGCTGACGTGTCAAAGAGCTGTTTTCTTCATGTGAGGCGGCTATCATTGAGTCATGAGGTGGACGACACAATCAACGTGGATTCGTATCGCAGTGCTGTTTGGCATCTACCTGCTGGTGTTGGCGGCGTGGTTCCGTGTCTCGAGTGTCTCGGACTCGATGGAGATCGTGAAGAGCCTTGTGTTCCTGATCCTGCTCGTGATCCTGCCGATCTTGGCAATGGGGTTCGGTGCCTGGGACGGTGTGAAGGAGGGCTTTAGCCTCCTGTGGCTGCTCGCACCTTTTGTGTGCTTTCTGGCGCCGATGTACCTGTTCCTCAACGACAGTGCCCTCATCTACGGGGTGGGCTACAGCTTGCTCGGTTTCGGGGCCCACGGCCTCGGTGTGCTGGTCTATCGCAAACGTGCGAGAGAAGAATAATAGAGTCTGATATCAGGCAGGCTTTGCAGTGGAACAACGTGATGTGTTCATGAAGGATGGTTTTGTAAGACGAGTGTGCAAGGTTGCACAGTCTGAATAAGTATGAAAGCATTTGTGGTCAGGGGAAAGTGAGAATTCTAGAGAGTATGAACCTCTTTGCTTTCCTTAATTATTGGGATGTCGTATTGAGTGAGAAGGGGTCTCGTCATGGTTCGTAGGCCGGTGTTTGTGCCTGACTTGGGCAAGCCGTATGTTTCGGAGTTGTCTCTGGATTTTGAGCAGTTTTCTGGATCTT
>ERZ773007.906-NODE-906-length-14421-cov-8.942782_pt1 | contig 14421 bp, 9 predicted proteins | sample MGYA00580665_ERZ773007 | MGnify/ENA primary metagenome ERZ773007 (study PRJEB29015, sample SAMEA2738122) | human oral metagenome | biome: human oral; feature: human-associated habitat; material: saliva | place: China | collected 2167 ... | reverse complement strand
AAGAAACGACCAGTTTATATTGTTAAGGAGAAGGGCTAAAGAATGATTGAAGAGTTTTTAGGAGTGTTTCATAACTTAAAGGACTACATCAAGAGAAATAAATTTGTTTTATCTCTTATCTTAGGTGTTTATCTTTTAGTTAATATTAACATCAGTTTAGCTGAGTATCCCTACATTGATGATATAGGCCGTCAAATACTGGGTTATACTGGTTTTTCTGAGCATTACTCTAGATATGTAAGTGAGTTTTCAGCACGTCTTATTCAAGGTGGTGCTCATTTAACGGATCCTGGCCTGACAACCAATATTATCTCAGCTTTTATACTAACATTTGCAAGTACGATATTATTGTTTGTATTGTTTCCATCGAAAAAGGTTACTCCAGTTTTAGCCTTAGCCTCAACTGTAATTGGAATAAATACTTGGTTTTTAGAGCCTCTGAGCTTTAGGTTTGACAACCCATTTATGTCACTGAGTATTTTAGTGTCAATTCTTCCTTTTATCTTTTGGGAGTCTAGAAAACTATTTAGTATATGTTCGGTTGTATGTATTTATCTTATGTGTAACTCATACCAAGCATCGTCAGGAATTTATATTCTCATGACACTAACACTTCTCTTTTTAGAAGTAGTTTACAGCGGTAAATTGAATATAAAGAGTTTAATCTGCTCAATTTTATCCTATGTTGGGGGTATGGTTTTATATAAAATACAAATTACTATCAAGCCACCAATTTTTGCTGACCAAGGAAAAATACCAAGTTTATTACATCTTCCTAGTATTATGCTTGCGAATGCTAAAGGGTATCTGAAAAATATTTATCTTCAAAGCTCGAAAGTTTGGATTCTGTTATTCCTAGTAATACTTATCTTATTAGTGTTTAATATAGTTAGTAGCAGTAAGCAAAAGAAAATTGTAGCCTTAGCTTTTACGTTTGCTTGGCTAGGTTTAGGAAGTATTTTAAGTTATGGAAGCTACTTAATACTTTCAGAACAATTTTATTTGTTGAGACCCAGATATGAATATGGATTGGGAATCTTTGCGTCCATTGTGTTAGTTATTTCTTTAGGAATAACCAATCGAAACCAGATTATTAATATTTTAAAATCTGTATTTTCTAGTTTACTCATTTTTTATTTCCTTGCTTTTTCATTTATTTATGTAAGCAATTTAAAGCAGCAGAATAATACATTTGAAGTACAAAGTGCTATGCTAGGAAATAGTTTGAATAAGTACTTAAATGATAAAAATAATCTGGTCAATATTAATCATTTTGTTGCTAATTCCCCTATTTATGAAAATGCGACCTCTGTCTATCCAATGATTAGTAGTTTAATTATGCCTAATACTAATGTTTCGTGGGATATGACTATGAGATTTAATGCAATCACAAAATTAAATGTTGATTTTAGACCATTTGATGCAACTACAGTAAATTCAGAGTATAAACAATTAGAAACAACCAAAATGTATAATGTTTATACCAAAGATAATGAACTTTTTGTTGTGATGAAATGATAAATTATATTTTATGAAAGCAGATTTTTTCTGCTTTTTTTGTTAAAATGAAACTGATATTATTGAATTACGAGGAGAAAAATATGATTCTAGTAACAGGTGCAAATGGTCAACTCGGAACTGAGCTTCGCCACCTTCTTGATGAACGAAACGAAGAGTATGTAGCAGTAGATGTGGCAGAAATGGACATCACGGATGCTGACAAAGTAGATGAAGTGTTTGCGGAAGTAAAACCAACCTTGGTTTATCACTGTGCTGCTTACACAGCTGTTGATGCTGCTGAAGATGAAGGTAAAGAACTTGACTATGCTATCAACGTGACTGGTACTGAAAATGTCGCTAAGGCTGCTGAAAAACATGGTGCAACGCTGGTTTATATTTCAACAGACTACGTTTTTGATGGTGAAAAACCAGTCGGTCAAGAGTGGGAAGTTGATGACAAACCAGATCCACAGACAGAGTATGGTCGTACAAAACGTATGGGTGAAGAGCTAGTCGAAAAACATGTGTCAAACTACTACATTATACGTACTGCTTGGGTGTTCGGTAACTATGGTAAGAACTTTGTCTTCACCATGCAAAACCTTGCTAAGACTCACAAGACACTTACAGTTGTTAATGACCAACACGGTCGTCCAACTTGGACACGTACTTTGGCAGAGTTTATGACTTATTTGGCTGAAAACCGTAAGGATTATGGTTACTATCACTTGTCAAATGATGCAGCAGAAGATACAACTTGGTATGACTTTGCGGTTGAAATCCTCAAAGATACTGATGTTGAAGTGAAACCTGTTGATTCAAGCCAATTCCCAGCTAAAGCTAAACGCCCTCTTAACTCAACAATGAGTTTGGCTAAGGCTAAGGCTACTGGATTTGTTATCCCAACATGGCAAGATGCTTTGAAAGAGTTTTACAAACAAGAAGTGAAATAAAAACACAGCAGTCCTTTGTGGCTGCTGTTCTGTTTGTATTAGGCAAAAGCCTTGTAAAATGGTATAATTGATTAGATTATAGACTTGTTAGAAAGGGGATTTATGCAACACGTATTCATCATCGGAAGTCGTGGACTTCCAGCAAAATACGGTGGTTTTGAGACATTTGTAGATCAATTAGTCTCCAACCAAGTTTCATCCCAAATTAAATACCATGTTGCCTGCCTTTCTGATAAACAGGCCTATGAGCATTTCGAATATAAAGGTGTAGATTGTTTCACGATTAAGGCACCCAAATTAGGACCTGCTCGCGTTATTGCCTATGATATGATGGCTATTAATTACGCTTTGAAGATAATCCGTAAGGAAAATATAAAAGAACCAATTTTCTATGTTTTGGGAAATACTATAGGTGCCTTTGTGGCTCCCTTTGCTGGTAAGATTCATAGAATTGGTGGTAAATTCTACATTAATCCAGATGGTTTGGAGTGGAAGCGAGCTAAGTGGCCCAAGCCAGTACAAGCTTATCTAAAGTATTCTGAGAAAGTAATGACAAGACATGCTGACTTGGTTATCTCGGATAATCCAGGAATTGAAACTTATATTCAAGATGCATATCCGTGGTCTAAGACAACTTATATTGCTTATGGAACAGATTTATCACCGACAACACTAACAAATCAGGATGCTAAAGTTAGAGATATTTACAAGACATGGAATACTTACGAGAAGAACTATTATTTGATTCTTGGACGTTTTGTTCCAGAAAATAATTATGAAACGGCTATTCGTGAGTTTATGAGTTCCTCAACAAAACGTGATTTAATTATTATTTGTAATCATGAGGGCAATGCTTATTTTGAGGAATTGCGTTCCAAAACACAGTTTGATACGGATCCACGTGTGAAGTTTGTTGGAACAGTTTATGATCAAGACCTATTAAAATATATTCGCAAAGAAGCTTTTGCCTATATTCATGGTCACGAAGTTGGAGGAACCAACCCTGGCTTACTGGAAGCTATGGCACAAACTGATTTGAATTTAGTATTGGGTGTCTCATTTAACCGGTCAGTAGCTCAAGATACAGCTCGTTATTGGGAAAAAGATGAAGGCAATCTGTCGCATTTGATTGATCAAGTAGATGACGTTTTAGATTACTCTGAACTAGGTAAGTTAGCTAAGGAGAACATGAAACAGAACTTTACTTGGAAAAAAATTGTAGGTAAGTACGAGGAGCTATTTTTATCATGAAAGTAAATATCTTACTGTCAACCTACAATGGTGAGCAGTATTTAGCGGAACAAGTTAAGAGTATCCAAGAGCAAACCTATCAGGAGTGGGAACTTCTCATACGTGACGATGGTTCATCTGATGGAACAGTCGAACTTATTAAACAACTGGCTACACGAGATTCACGTATTCACTTTATTAATGAGAATCATATCGAGAATGTTGGTGTGATTAAAAGTTTCCATGCCCTACTTAAGCATGGGGAGGCAGACCTTTACTGTTTCAGTGACCAGGATGATTTTTGGCTTCCTGAAAAAATCTCACTTCAAGTGGCAGAAGCCAAAAAGTATTCTCAGGATAAACCTCTACTCATTTATACTGATTTAAAGGTAGTGGATGAAAATCTATCTGTCCTTCATGATAGTATGATCCGCACCCAGTCCGATCATGCGAATACTGAGCTGATTCAAGAGTTGACTGAAAATACAGTTACTGGTGGCGTTGCTATGATTAACCATGCTTTAGCGGAACTATGGACTGGTGAGGAAAAGCATGATTTACTGATGCATGACTGGTATCTGGGTTTGCTAGCTTCTGCCTTTGGTAACTTAGTCTATATTGATGAGCCAACTGAGCTCTATCGTCAACATAGCAGTAATGTCCTTGGAGCTCGAACTTTGCGAAAGCGGATGAAAAATTGGGTTAGACCCCATATCCTTTTTGCCAAATATTGGAGTCTTATCAAAGCTAGCCAAGATCAAGCTAGAAATTTGCTGGAACTCCCGTTAAGTTCACAGAATAAGGAAATCATTGAAAACTTTGTAACAATTATGGATGCTCCATTTAGAGAACGTTTAGCACGTATTCGAAAATACGGTTATCGAAAAAATAGAGCATTTCACACAATTGTGTTTACGACATTGATTCTTACAAAGTTTGCATATAGAGGAGAGAAAGATGTTAGACTTTTTTAGTCAGAAAAATCGTATTTTGTTACGAGAAATGGTTAAAACCGATTTCAAATTGCGCTATCAAGGTAGTTTAATCGGTCATTTGTGGTCTATTTTGAAACCACTTATGCTCTTTACAATTATGTACCTGGTATTTGTTCGCTTCTTACGTTTTGATGATGGCACACCACATTACGCCATTGGCCTCTTAATCGGTATGGTTACATGGAGTTTCTTTTCAGAAGCGACGAGTATGGGGATGATGTCAATTGTATCAAGGGGTGACTTGTTACGAAAATTGAATTTTTCAAAAGAAATTATTGTTATTTCATCAGTTGTTGGAGCTTCAATTAACTATGTGATTAACCTCCTTGTTGTCTTTGTTTTTGCCTTGGTAAACGGTGTTAATTTTTCATTAGGCTGGTTGACAGTTATTCCATTGTTTGCTGAACTCTTCCTTTTCTCAGCCGGTATTGCCTTTGTCTTAGCAACGCTCTTTGTTAAGTACCGTGATATTGGTCCAATTTGGGAAGTAGTTATGCAAGCTGGTATGTATGCGACACCTATTATCTATTCGTTGACATTTATTTTGCAACGTGGACAAGTTAAGATTGCAAAACTGATGATGTTGAATCCTTTAGCACAAATTATTCAGGACTTGCGACACTTTATTGTCTTCTCAGGTAGCTTGCGTGGTTGGGATTTAATTGGTCATAAAGCTATTGCTATTATTCCGTATTTCCTACCACTTGTTATCTTTGCTATTGGTTACTACATTTTCCATCATCAAGCTAAAAAATTCGCGGAGATTCTCTAATGACAGAAAAGAAAATTGCAGTTAAAGTGGACCATGTAAGTAAGTTTTTCAAATTACCGGTTGAGTCTACTCAAAGTCTTCGAACTGCCTTAGTAAATAGATTTAAAGGAATCAAAGGCTATAAAGAACAACATGTTTTGAAGGATATTGATTTCGAAGTTGAGGAAGGTGATTTCTTCGGAATTGTGGGACGAAATGGTTCAGGAAAGTCGACATTATTGAAGATTATTTCTCAAATTTATGTTCCTGAACAAGGGACGGTTACAGTAAATGGTAAAATGGTTTCATTTATTGAACTTGGTGTCGGATTTAATCCTGAATTAACTGGACGTGAGAATGTTTATATGAACGGAGCAATGCTTGGCTTTACGACAGCAGAAGTGGATGCCATGTATGATGAGATTGTTGAGTTCGCAGAACTTGAAGATTTCATGAACCAAAAACTCAAGAACTACTCGTCTGGTATGCAGGTCCGTTTGGCTTTCTCTGTGGCTATCAAGGCACAGGGTGATGTTCTTATCCTTGACGAGGTTCTTGCAGTAGGTGATGAGGCTTTCCAACGTAAGTGTAATGACTACTTTATGGAACGTAAGAAATCAGGGAAAACAACAATTCTTGTAACTCATGATATGGGGGCTGTTAAGAAGTACTGTAACAAGGCTATTTTAATTGAGGATGGATACATTAAAGCCAAAGGCGAGCCAAGAGACGTTGCCAATCAATATAGTTTTGACAATACAGAACAAGTAATCACTTCAGAACAATCAGGAATTGAAAGAAGTGGTTCGCTTGTGGAAAATCTGAAGCTATCACTGTTGTCTTCTAAGAGGGCTACACCAAATGAACCAATTTCATTTGATTTGACGTATACTTTGCTAGAAGATGTGCCTACTTATATTGCTATCTCATTTACAGATATTGATCGTAATATTTGGATTTACAATGATAATACGATGGACAACTTAACAAGTGGCAAGGGTGATGTTAAAGTAAACTACCAGTGCTCACTAGCAGGGTTAAACGATATTAAGTTAAAACTCGAAATTACTGTAAGGGATGCGAATAACCAAGTTCTAGCCTTTCTTCCGGCTGATGAGATTCCAGTTATCGTTCTAAATAGGGACGATATTGATGAAGATGATGAGTCAGCCAAAGATTCTGCAACTGGTATTATTCAAAGAAATGGGAAGTGGAGTTTTTCTTAAGAGAAAAAGGAAAGTTTGAATGAAAGTATCGATTATTTGTACCAATTATAATAAGGGGGATTGGGTACGAGAGGCTATGGATAGCTTTCTCAATCAGAAAACAAATTTTGATTTCGAGATTATTATCATTGATGATGCTTCAACAGATCATTCGTATGAGATTATTCAAGAATATCAGAATAAGTTTCCTGAAAAAGTTAGAACTTTTCGTAATGAAGTGAATCTTGGCATTACTAGAACTTGGAAAAAAGTTTGCCAAGAAGCTAAGGGTCAGTACATCGCGAGATGTGATAGTGATGATTTTTGGACGGACCCATTAAAACTTCAAAAGCAAGTTGATTTGCTAGATGCTTCAACAGATTCACTATGGTCAAATACCGAATTTGACATGGTAGACCTAGACGGAAATCTTATCCAAAAAGATGCTTTTGCTAATAAGGCACTCCCTTTAATTGATTCTTACGAAGAGATGCTTGTCATGAAAGGAATGACAATGGCTTCAACCTGGTTGGTTGATACCACTCTTATGCAAGATGTATCTGCTCAAATTAGCGATACAGCCGCAGACGATACATTTGAGTTGCAACTTGAATTATTCAAACGCACTAAAATTTCTTTTTTGAGTGATTCCACTACTGTATATCGTATGAATTTGGGATCTGATTCAAAACCTATGACATTGGAGACTGCTGAAAGGCGGTTCACAGGTATCTTAGATTCTCAAATTAAATATCTCAACAAGTATCCAGATCAGGATATTCAAAGAATTTCACACTTAGCGCTTGTTAAGGATCGTGATTTGGATATCTTAGTTTTTAAAAAAGATCGTCAGATAGAAGACTTGAATTTGAAATTAAATCAAGTATCACAGATTTCTCATGACCAAAACGAGTATATTGAAGTTTTGAAAAAAGAGAAAGAAGAGTTACGTTCTAATTTGACTAGTGAGTTGAATCGTATACAAAGTCTATATGATGACTTACAAAACCAATATAACAGTGTTGTTACTTCGAGAAGATGGACAATACCAACTAAAATTATTAATTTCTTTAGGAGAAGTAAATGAAACGTCTATTGCTTTATGTTCATTTCAATAAATATGATCATATTAGTCGACATGTATTTTATCAACTTGAACATATGAGACCATTGTTTGATAAATTAGTTTTTATTTCAAATAGTCGTCTTAGTGAAAGTGAAGTACAAAAACTTCGTGATAAACACCTGATTGATGATTTTATCCAACGTGAGAATAAAGGTTACGATTTTGCTGCTTGGCATGATGGTATGGAATTTGTTGGATTTGAAAACTTGAAACAGTACGATTCTGTTACTGTTATGAATGATACTTGTTTTGGTCCACTCTGGGACATGGCACCAATCTATGATAACTATGAATCAAACCCAAATGTAGATTTTTGGGGTATGACTAATCATCAAGGAATCAAGGCTGGTGATATTTATATTCATGAACATTTGCAATCTTACTTTATTTCATTTAAAAAACGTTTAGTTGAATCTAGTGTTTTCCAAAAGTTCTGGAAATCAGTTGAGAGTTTCGAAGATGTTCAAAAGGTAATCGATAATTATGAAACTCTTTATACCAAGAAGTTTATGGATGCTGGATTTAACTATGAATCTATTCTTAATACGATTCCATTAAATGACAAGTTTTTCCATAGCAATTTCACTATTCATTATCCTCATGTTTTGCTTGATGCAGGAGTGCCGTTCATCAAGGTTAAAACATTTGATTTAACTCAACATCTAGCTCCTTATTTGCTTAAGGAAATCGAGAAAAGAACTGACTATCCAGTAGAATTTATCATATCTCACATGTCAGATATGAGTTTACCAACTCCACCTTATTTACTTGATCGCAAAGTTATTGAGGAAAGCTCACAGACATATTCAGGTACTAAAAAAATTGCTGTACATCTGCATACCTACTATGTTGACTTATTAGAAGACTTTTTAAAGCAATTTGAGAATTTTCACTTTACTTATGATCTCTTCCTAACTACGGATTCAGAAGAGAAAAAAGCAGCAATTCAGTCTATTCTGGATAAGAATGGAAAAGTTGCTCGAATCTTTATTACTGGGAATCGAGGACGTGATGTTATTCCAATGCTTAAGTTGAAAGATGAGCTTTCTGCTTATGATTATATTGGACATTTCCATACGAAAAAATCACCAGAATACCCTTATTGGGTGGGTGATTCATGGCGAAATGAACTTTTCTCAATGTTGATTCAGCCTGCTGATAATATTATCGCAAATCTTGAACGTGATGATAGATTGGGGCTTGTAATTGCTGATATTCCAAGTTTCTTCCGATATACTAAAATTGTAGATCCTTGGAATGAGAATCGTTTTGCTGAAGGAATGAATGATTTATGGGAGCGGATGGATCTTGGTCGAGATATCGACTTTGATAAAATGAATACTTTTATCATGAGTTACGGGACATTCATTTGGTTCAAGTATGATGCTTTAAAACCATTGTTTGACCTTGACTTACAAGATGAAGAAATCCCAGCAGAACCAATTCCTCAACATACTATTTTGCATTCAATTGAGCGTATTCTAGTGTATCTAGCTTGGGCAAGACGTTATGATTATGCTATTGCAAAAAATGACATCTATATCACCCCATTCGTGGATAATGTTGTGTTAAATATCCGCCCTGATACTTTACCAAATACCTATATTAATTTTGATAATATCGGTGGAATCAAAGGTGCCCTCAAATATATTATTGTAGGTCCAGGGACCGCTGTGAAGTACATTTTGAGAAGAATAAAGAGAAAATTTAAATCTAATAATATGAAGGAGAAATTATGACAGAAAAAATTGCGGTGCTTTTACCAGCTTACAATGAAGAAGTGACTATCCAAAAGGTTATTGCTGATTTTCAGAAGGTACTTCCAAATGCGGATATTTATGTTTATGATAATAACTCTAAAGATAAAACTAATGAATTAGCAAGAGAAGCAGGGGCGATTGTCCGTTTTGAACCTAGACAGGGTAAGGGAAATGTAGTTCGATCTATGTTCCGTGAAATTGATGCTGATTACTATATTATGGTTGATGCTGATGACACTTATCCCGCAGATGAGGTAGAAAAACTTTTAGAGCCGTTACGTTCAGGTATGGCTGATATGACCATTGGTGATAGATTATCAAATGGTACTTATGCTGAAGAAAATAAACGAGGTTTTCATGGTTTCGGTAATAATTTAGTCAGACTTCTAGTGAATAAATTATATAAAGGTAATTATCAAGATATTATGACTGGTTACCGGGGCTTTAATCGACTTTTTGTTAAGACCTTTCCAGTTCTTTCCCCTGGCTTTGAAATTGAGACAGAGCTTTCTATTCACTCATTAGATAAACGTTTTAAATTGGTCGAGGTTCCTATTACCTATCAAGATAGACCAGAAGGCAGTGAATCTAAGTTAAATACTTTCTCAGATGGTTTTAAAGTTCTTAAAATGATTTTTAACCTTTTTAAAGATTATAAACCTTTTTTGTTCTTTAGCTTAGTTAGTCTTGTATTATTTATTTTAGGTCTATGTGTAGGAATTCCTGTAGTAACTGAATTTGCTAAAACAGGATTAATTGCTAAGATGCCATCAGCAATTTTAGCAACGGGGTTGATGATTCTTGCCGCTTTATTTTTTATTGCAGGGTTTATTCTAGATACACTAGTAAGACAAAATAGAATGCAGTATGAGTTGAAAATCTACGACTTTTATAAGGATTGATAGAATCTATTATGGAAACGATAAAAGATAATTTTTTTAGTAGAAAAGGTTATAGTAATGTTGTACTCACGATCATTCTGATGGTTACTCTACTTACGGGATTAGTGTCTATTACTTTGAGGAGCCCTATGGTGGGATTAGATGAAATGGGGCATTACGCAAGGAGTATTGAACTTTCAAATGGTAATTTACTTAGTTTACAGGATGGGAATCCCGCACTTGCTGGAGGAAAAATTTCAAATACACAATATGAATTTATAGAAAAAGCTAAGCAAGTTCAATCGGGTAATTCTACTAAGTATAAAGCGACGGATAAAGATTGGTATCATAAATTTTCTTCAATTCCTTTTACTAATCAGAAAAGGTTTTATGTGAATACAAATACTGTTCCCTATACACCTTTTTCTTACTTACCATATGTTTTTACAGCTTATTTGTCGAAAATTATTGGAATAAAGCCTGTTACAGAATATTTGTTAATGAGACTCATTGGTTTCTTAACCTATTTTCTTTTGTTTATATTAGCTATCAAAATTACACCAGTTGGGAAGTTTACTTTAGCATTTATTTCTACTATTCCGACTGTAATAGTTAGTTGGACTAATATTTCTGCCGATGGTTATATGGTTGCAATCTCAGCTTTATTCTTTGCTGTAATATTGAGAGTAGTTTATTACTTAAAGCAAGGAAAAAACATTACTTTAAATGATGTACTAGCTGTCTCGATTGTAACGATATTATTATCAATGGGAAAAATTCCAATATTCCTATATTTATTTTTGCTATTACCGCTTGCGTTCTTACTTAAAAAAAGATCAAATTTTGAACATAAGGTATACTTTTATTTATTGCTTCTTTTTGGTCTTAGTTTTTTGGTAACTGTATGGTGGGTACTGATTGTTAAGAACATTAATACAGGTGCTTATTTTGGTAGAAATGTAGATACGTTCAAGCAGTTGAGTTTTATCTTATCAGATATTCCAAGTTTTTTAACCTTACTTGTTCGTACATTATTGGGCTATAATTTTTTTGTATATACTATTGGGTATACGAATGATTTAGCTGTACATGCAATTCCAAAATTGTTTACCTACTTGAGTGCTACAGCACTGGTGTTATCAGTATTTGCTAAATACAATAGTCAAAACTATCTGAAAGCACCAAGAAATATTTATTTTAAGTTGTTTGAGATTTCAAAATATTTAATTTCTTTTGCTTTTATTGTTTCGGTATTTATCATACTTTACTTACAGTTCTCAGAAATTGGTAGTCATACCATTGATGGAGTTCAAGAACGATATTTTATCCCAATTTACTTCATTTTATTAAGCATAATTCCTAAACGAAAAATATCATCTGGATTATACCTGACTATAATTTCGTTATTGGCAATTTTACCAGCGATTTCTTACTGGTTAATTCTTTTTAATCAACTCTAGAAATGGAAAATAATTTTATGAAAAAAGCTCGTAGTTTGGGGATATCTTTTATCAAGTGGCGTTACGTAATCGCTCTATTTGCTCTTATTTGTTCAGTAAGTCTGAATCTTAATGGTAGTTCAATTGCTAATTGGAATAACTTTGGTGTTAGAGAAACCGTGTCAGGTGTTCAGTCTGAAACAAAGACAGTTGACGATTATCAAGGCTTTCAAAAATTAAAGTTATGGGTTCCATCACTGTATCGTACGGATGATACTATCATAGGTAGTCCTAGACCAATCAGATCTGATGAATGGTTAGTTCAAACACCTTTTTACTTATCTCAGGTAAAAACAGGAAATCATTTTACAAATAAATCCTATCAAGTTACAGGTCAGAATATGATGCTTGCTTATAATGTTTCATCCTGGCATATTTCAACGATAGGGAAACCATTTAACTGGGGATTTCTTTTCTTAGGAGCCTCTAGAGGGTTATCTTGGTATTGGAGTTTTAAAATTATAGCAATGCTACTATTAGCTTATGAATTTGCTATGATTTTAACCTCTAGGCGTAAGCTATTATCAGCTGTATCAAGTTTTTGGATAACTTTCATACCAACAGTACAATGGTGGTTCATGCAACATCTTGGCGATGTGGTATTCTTTTCATTATTGATAATGGTGTCTATATATCATTATTTTAACTCTGAAAAGAAAGTGTTCAAAATATTAATGGCAATAAATTTGATAATTGCTCTTATTGGGTTCCCATTAATTATATATCCAGCATTCCAAGTCCCATTTGCTTATATTATTCTATTATTTGCAGTAATACAGTTTTTCAAGGCATTAAGAAATAAAAAGGTTACACTATTTGATGTGATTGTGATTACATTAACTTTATTTGTTTCGCTTACGATAGATGCATTGACCATTTATCAGAGTTGGGATGCAATATCAGCAACTCTTCATACTGTATATCCGGGAAAAAGAATTTCTGTTGGTGGGGAATATACTTGGAAAAATTTAAGTGATTTCTTATTTAATATCGTTCTGCCATTTAAGGCTCCTCAAGTAAGTAACCAAGTTGAACTATCAAGTTCATTTAATTTCTTACTTTACATACTCCTAATCTTGCCTTTTGTTATTAAAAGGAAAGATATCAATAAAAACATCTTTGGGATTGTCTTAGTAGTTTATTCACTAATGCTGATGCTTTATAGTATAGTTGGTATACCAACCGTACTATCTAAATTAACATTGTTTAGCTATGTACCATTTTCTAGGTCGTGGCAATCGATGTCAGTAATTGCAGTTTTTGCTTCGATATGGTTTATATCTTTTATCTGGGATAAATTAGAGAGAGTAAAGTTAACTAAAATTTTACCATCTTTATTCATTGTCACGATACTCTACTTATACAGAGGACTAACAGATGATATCTATAAGAATTATTTAGGAAGGTTTACATCCGTTATTTTAATTGTGATTATGTTAATTGCTTTTATTTGTATTCTTTATAGAAAAAAACGTGTATTCTATCCTATTATGTTAGTCATTATAACTGTGAGTGGATTGACTGTTAATCCACTCACGCATGGCATAGGTGCTATTGAAAATAAATTACTATCTCATGAAGTTGAAAGCATTGTAGGAAAAAATCCTAATGCGATTTGGATGTCTGATTCTACAAATCTCTATCACTTTGTTCAAATGTTTGGTGCTAAAAGTATAGATGGTGTTAGATTTTATCCCGATAGACAACTTATGTCTAAAATTGATAAGCAAAATCAATATGAAGATGTATGGAATAGATATGCACACTTAAAATATTCATTAACGAACGAGAACACATCTATGACTACACCAGTTCCCGATAATGTAAATATTAACTTAAATATAAATGAGTTAAAAGACTTAAATGTAAAATATATTTTGACAACTAGAGACTTAAATAAAGAATTTGGTTCGTCATTTACAGAGATTTATCAGGATAATGATAATAATAGAATCTTTGAATATTTGAATTAACTTCCCCCTCCCACTTACGAATAAGTAAGTAGGAGGTTTTTTCTTATGTATAGTATTGTAGCTGAGGAGTCGGGGCTTTTGCCTCGTGAACGACTCTTACAGAAGGGAGCAGAGGTGTTGTCTGACCAAGAGCTGTTGGCGATAGTGCTGCGAACTGGGACTAGGTCTGAGTCGGTCTTATCTATGGCTAATCGTATTTTGAAAGGGATGACGAGTTTGGCGGATTTGTCTCGTTTGTCCTTGAATGAGCTTCAGAAAATTCCTGGTATTGGGCGTGTGAAGTCTATTGAGCTCAAGGCTATGGTGGAGTTGGCTAAGCGGATTGAGAAGGCTGAGTTGGCTCGTTCCGAGCAGATTATGTCCAGTCAGCAGGTGGCCCGTCGTATGATGTTGGATATTGGGGACAAGCCTCAGGAGCATCTGGTGGCTATCTATTTGGATACGCAGAATCGTATTATTCAGCAAAAGACGGTCTTTATTGGTGGGGTCCGTCGTTCGATTGCTGAGCCACGTGAGATTTTACATTATGCTTGTCATCTGATGGCAAC
>ERZ773007.905-NODE-905-length-14425-cov-4.268754_pt1 | contig 14425 bp, 15 predicted proteins | sample MGYA00580665_ERZ773007 | MGnify/ENA primary metagenome ERZ773007 (study PRJEB29015, sample SAMEA2738122) | human oral metagenome | biome: human oral; feature: human-associated habitat; material: saliva | place: China | collected 2167 ... | reverse complement strand
TTGTATATCAAGGGTTTGAAGCATTTTTTACCAACTCTTTTTGTCCACCCTTCATCTTGTTTCAAAGAAGATGAAAACCCCCACAACGCTTGATTTTACCAGTGTTGCTGGGGGGTCCTATAACTCTCAAGAGAAAGCAAGAGATACTTGTATACCTGCTACAATCCTAAATACAAAAAAAGGCAGCCTCCTTATCGGGCTGCCTTGATCCCCCAAATTATTTCCGCCGTAGAATATATAAATCCATGTATTTTAAATCTTCCCCCACGGGGAGTGGTGCAAGCTGTGCCTGCAAATAGCTCTCTTTATCGCGCACCGAGGCACTGAAAATATAATTGTAGCCGAGATCGAAGAGATAGGCGGGGCAGAGCTCATTGCTCGGGCCGTAAATGCCGCGAATCTCTGCCTTCTCACAGCAGGCCAGGATATCCCGGTAACTGTCATTGACGATCGTGCATCCCGTCATAATTACCATATCCAGAGTCTTTAGCACCTCCGCATAGTCGATTGCACTCTTCCCGAGATGCCAGTGAATCCCCTCCGGATAAACTTTCAATCCCGCTCTCCCAATGCGGTAATTCAAAAGTCCTTTCTCCGGTCGCAAATCAAAGGCATGAAACTCCTTGCATTTTCCGAGGAAAAACTGATTGTAAAGCCCATAGCCAATGATACCCACCTTCTTGCCCGCAACATCATAGGGAAACTGGAGCCCCGGTTCCCGAACAATACCTTGTTCCAAAAGCTTCTCTTCGGTATTAAACGGCTTGCTCATCAAATTCAACAGTGCGACAAGCGGCTCTCGAAGCGTCTCATCATCCGCCGCAAAAAAGTTCTCAATCACCTGATTAACCGGCTTTCCGAGCTCTTTTGACAATACCGCCTGATACGCCTCCGGGCTCTTCTCCTTACCCACGCGCAAGCACTGCGAGACCCGGCCTCTCGTATCGGCACACATGAACCAGCGGTACTCAAGGATAAACTCATCCAAAACCGGCATTTCTTCCCGCTCCGGTTCGTAGCGCTTTCCGAGCCGTTCATAGACCTCTCTTAAATCATTCATCGTATCACCTCATTCACGATAAGCTTTACCGCAAGCGATGCCTCACTGTTTTTCGAAGACAATACCACATCGGAAGTTCGCTACCCAGACCTCAGGCACCGCTCAACTAGTTAAATATGTCTAATCACAGTGTATCGCATTGCGTTGCGTCTTTCCACCGAAAAATCAGCCTCTCACTTTCGTGAGAGGCTGTCTTGAATGGAACATACTCCGTTTTCCGAGTGCTTAGGCCTGTGTTTTATTTTCGGGCCACAGCTTCCTGAGAGCGATATAGGAAATCAGAAAGTTTGCAAACCACCCGGCCGGAACGGCAAGCCAGACAAATGTGATGCCAAAGCGCGGGGCACACAACAGGGCGACAGACAGGCGAATCGCAAGATTCACCAGATTTGCGAGAAGAAACGGGCGCATGACGCCGAGACCCCGAAGCACGCCATCCGTCGCCATTTTAATTCCCATAAAAAGAAAGAAATAGCCGAGCCGTTTCATATACTCTCCGGACACCCGATACGCGAGTTCCGTTCCGTCTTTTCCCAAAAACAGCGCGGAAATGCGGGTGTGCAAGCTTTCAATGATAAGAAACGCCAGGAGCGCAAAGCAAACATCCAGCAATATCGCGGCGCGGTATCCTTTTCGGATCCGCTCTGTCTTCCCGGCGCCAAGGTTCTGGGAGACAAAGGGCGAGACCGCATTGCCGATGGACACAAAGATCAACGAGAAGACATTCTCCACCCGCATGGTAGCCGCATAGCCCGCGAGCGCCTGTGTTCCGAAGAGGTTCACAACCGCCTGAACAAGCATCATCCCGACAGAGACGGTCGACTGCTGCAGGACCGACGGGACCGCGATACCTAACATGGACTGTAATTCCTGCCAGTCAAAGCGACGAAAACTTCCCTGATAGCGCTTCATCCGGCTCAAAAAAAGAAGAAGCGATAACACTGCGGAAATGCCCTGTGCAATCAATGTCGCAAGCGCTGCGCCGAACACGCCGAGTCCAAGCCCTGCCACCATCCAAAAATCCATCCCTATATTGAGGAGCGAGGAGAAAATCAGAAGTCCCAGCGGAATCCTCGATTCGCCGATGGAGGTAAACATGGTAGAGAGAATGTTGTACATAAACAAAAACGGAAAGCCCGCAAAATAGATGCGAAGGTACAGCGAGGCCGTGTCCAGAATGTCCAGGGGTGTCTGTAAGCCCCGCAACATCCGCTTGGAAAAGCAAAAACCGATGACGCCGAGGCATATACTGAGCAGCAAAAAACTGATGAGCGAAGTCGACACAATGGTCTTCATCTTGTCGTATTCTTTGGCGCCGAAATGGCGACTCACCAGCACGCCCGCGCCGACACCGGCACCGAGTGCCACACAGATAAAGACATTTGTGAGCGCCGCACAGGCCCCGACCGCCGCGAGCGCAGAGGAACCCACAAAACGGCCGACTATGATAGAATCGGCCATGTTATAGACCTGTTGAAAGAAACTGCCGAGAATCAGCGGCATCGCAAAAACGGTCAGCGCCTTGAGCGGCGCATCTGTGATCAAATATTCATCTTTTGACATAAAGTATTTCTCCCCGCTTCTACCGAGGCCCCGCCACTTTTGTCTATGCCTCCGCCCCCTTAGCCGGAAGTTTTGCCGTGGCTCGCTTCATCCGGATTATCACATAAATCGAAACCACAAATTCCGTGACGGGCGTCACAAGACGGATCGCGAATGGCGTAAGCAAGACGGACAGAGTTAAAATCTTTATCACCTTGCCCTTCTCGCCGTTGTAGAAGAACATCGGAATGATTGCAAACGCTGTCCATCATGTCTATAACGGCAGTCACAGGCAGTCCGTCATCATCAACGGTAGCAACAACAGTTGTGTGGATGACCTTCGAGATATCGTTCAGATAGTCTTTTGCTTCCGTAACTCATCGTCTTTCCCAAAAAAGGTCTCCGAAGAACAATCTCCGGAGACCTTTTAGTCGTAGGTTTTATCAAATTTCTTCTTTCTGTATTTCCCGGCGGGTGCGTTTTACCACATCTGCGATAGTAATACGTTTCATTTGATTTTCCATCGCACTCTGTATATTGAACAGTTCTTCATCCAATGCCTTGTGGATGTTTCTTCCTACCGGGCACTCCATGTTCGGCTTCTCATGGAAATGAAACAGCTCTTCGCCATTTATGCAGTCTACCGCTTTATAAACATCAAAGAAGGTAATCTCATCCAGCTGCTTTGCAAGCGTAATGCCGCTTTTGCCCTGACTGATGTCAATGATGCCTGATTTCTTAAGGTTTCCCATGACGTTACGGACAATAACAGGGTTTGCGCCTACACTTCCTGCTAAAAAACTGCTCGTCACCTTTTCACTGTCTTTGAAATAATCGATTGCGGTGATAATATGAACCGCTATCGTAAACTTGCTGGTAATCTGCATTGATTCATCCTCCTACTTGTAATATATTCTTTTACATAGCGTTTATCAATGTAGATGTTACAAGTTTCTTGCTTTTTACTCTCTTACAACACTGATTCTCTGCCGGATATGATTGCCCTTTTCAATCTCGTCCACCATAGCGATGGCATAATCTGCATAGCTGATGATGCTCTCGCCCTTGCCATTCAGAGTCAGTTCTTCACCCGCAAGGATATACTTCCCGCTGCGTTCACCGTCAGCCCGGAAATCTGCCGCCGGGCTGATAAATGTCCACTTCACATCGCTTCTTTCACGCAGCTTGGCAAGCTCCTCGCCCTGTGCCTTTGCAAGCGGAAGAAACATGGCAGGGAAATCTGCACCGTCGCTGACAACAGCCGTATGCTCCGGATTAACATAAAGGCTACCCGCACCGCCAACAATCAGAAGACGGATATCGGAACCGGAAAGGATGTCACAGAGGTGCTGTGAAGTCTTCACATGACCGTCCAGCTTATCCTCTTCCCATGCACCAAAGCCATCTACCACAGCATCAAAGCCAGCCAGATCTTCCCTGGTAAGATCAAGAATGTCCTTCTGAACATAATCAGAAGCCGCCGTCTTGTTCTCCGCACTGCGTCCAAATGCCTTAACCTCAAATCCTCTGTCCAGTGCTTCCTTAACAACCTTCTGTGCCACACGTCCGTTTGCTGCTACAACTGCAATCTTCATGATGAAATCCTCCTTGTAAAATGTGTCGCCCAAACTTGTAATCCTTCTAATTACAAGTGTACTATAGCGGATGCTGTTTAACTTGTCAATAGATTTATTACAGGTTTTTCAAATGATTTCCGTTCACCACTAAAAGGCCCGTTTTTAAAGAGATTTTTCCCTTGCGCTAATCGTCCAAATCGTCCACAGGCATCTTTGCGAGGTTCATTTTCTGACGGAGAGCGTATAATACCTTGCGGTCGACCATTCCCCAGCACATGTGGTAGATGTAGTGGCAGTTCTCTTTCTGACCCACTCTGTGAATACAAGCCTTCGCCTGCTCGAAATTGCTCATGTTGTAGTCGATGGAATAAAAGACCATCATGCTTGCCGTCGTGAGCGTGATGTCGAGTCCCGCGGCCGCAATCTGCCCCACGAACACACGGCATCTATCGTCATACCGGAAACGGTGGGTTTCATTGTCGCGGTCCTTCACGCCGCCGCGAACCACGGCATAGCCGACCTTTTTCTTTTCGAGAAGCTCCTGGATATCGTCCGGTTCCGGCACGAAACGAGCCATGATAACGAGCTTCTTATCCTCGGCCATAGCGGAATCAATCATGTCGGAAAGAGTGTCCAGCTTGGCTTGGCTCGGCTCACGGTATTGACCACGCCATCGTCATCGGTAAGGCGGCCGCCCGTGATCTGCGACAGGCGCAGGAGCCGTGTGAGGACGTTTGCCGTGGTGACCTCAGACTCGTCCAGTTCGGCGTAGCTTTCGTCCTCGATGCTGTCATAGAGTTTTAAGGCGTCCTCCTCCAAATCCACGGTACGGACTTCTTCCGTAATCGCGGGAAGGTCAAGGCACTCCGCTTTTGGCACGCGGTACGCCACAGAGTGGCGCTTCCGCAGGAAATCCTCGGTCATCTATTTACGGAAGATCGGCGTTTGGTTGCCTCGAATATCAGACGAGCAATTACGCCTTGATCCGTTTGTCGTCTGTGATACTGCTTATATAATCGTCAATGTCCTGCACGATGCAATGATTTCCCATTGTATGCAGTGATTCAAAAACTTGGATTCTTTGCTCATCTCTCACGCCTCCTCCGGGTAATCATGGGAGCCCAACAGCTGTTCCGGATGTTTTACGGAGAATATAAAGACATGTCATTTGACAGTCAATTCTACGCTCTTGGTTGCAATCGTGTTTCTGAAAGCAAGATCATGTTCTACAAAAATCATGGTGGGATTAAACTCCTTGATTAGTTTTTCAATTTGCATTCGTGAATAAATGTCAATGTAGTTAAGTGGTTCATCCCATATATACAGATGTGCTTGCTCACAAAGGCTTTTTGCTATTAACAGCTTTTTCTTTTGTCCTTCTGAAAACTCCTCTATTTTTTTCTCAAACTGTACTCGTGAAAAATCCATTTTTCGTAAAATTGCTTTAAACAGACTTTCATCAATTTCGTTGGTTTCTATGAACAAAGATAAAGATCCGTTCAGCGTAGAAGTATCTTGCGGTACATAGGACAGTTTGAGCCCGGAACCAACTGTAATCACACCTTGATATTCTATTTGTTGCCCCAGTATCAATTTCAGGAGACTTGTTTTTCCGGAACCATTATTTCCGTCAAGAACAATGCGCTCTCCCTGTTTTACTTCAAAAGAGATCGGTTGGCAGACTTCTTTACCGTCGAAAATCGGTACAACATCAGAAAAAGTCACCAAGGTATCCGCAAAATAGAAAAGAGGATTGATTTTCAAAGTTTCAACTGTTTCCGAGTTTTTAAGAAGTCTCGACTTTTCTTCAATTGCCCGCTGCTGTCGTACTTCAATCGACTTTGAGCGCTTCATCATTTTTGCGGACTTGTGACCGATATATCCCCGATCAACCGGACCGTTTCCATATTTTGACACTTCAATCCGCTCTGACCAAACCGAAGTTCTTTGAGCAGCCTTTTGCATCGCATCAATGTTTTTTTTCAATTTTACATTTTGATTGCGTTCAAATTCCTGTTGGCGCTGAAAGTTAGCAAACCAAGTAGAAAAATTTCCGCTTTGCACTTCAATGTTTGATCGGTTAATGGATAAAATATGGTCAACGCATCCATCTAAAAAGCAACGATCATGAGAGACTAAAATAAATCCCTTTTTCCGTTTCAAGTAGTCCGAAACAATTCCTCTGGCTTTCATATCTAAATGATTTGTCGGTTCATCAATCAGCAAAAAGTGTCCGCTGTTCAGAAATAGCGCTGCAAGCAGCACCTTGGTCTGCTCGCCATTGGAAAGCGTAACAAAAGGCCTCCAAAGCACATCTTCACGGACTTCCAGATAAGATAATTCTCTCAACAGCTCCCATTCTTCCGCAAACGGGCAAACTTCCGAGAGAATATCCGTGGTTAATCTATTTTTGTCGCTAACAGCATGTGGAAAATAATCAAATTGCACAGAGGCTTGTATTTTCCCGCGGTATTCATACTTTCCAAGTAGGAGATTTAGAAAAGTTGTTTTTCCTCTGCCGTTTCTTCCAATAAACCCAAGCTTCCAATCTGTATCAATTTGAAAATCTACATTTTTCAAAAATAGTATCATAACTGCTCGGATAGGAAAAACTAAGATTCTCGACTCAAATCATTGATATATTGTATTTCTCCTTTATTCCGTGAGTGAAGACATAAAATAAGAGCTGCAAGAAAGTTAATTCTTGCAGCTCGGCATAGCATAACAGTGTCACTCTCATTAAGAGTGATACAACTATAATATATCGAGTGAATAGACTTCTAACTTTCTTGCAATGGGTACAACGACACAAAAAAGTTACTCATCTCTTCAATTCACCTCCAATATTTACTTTATAGTATAATAAACATGCGAATAAGTCAAGATTTCCTTTCTATTTTCCTTGCTGTAATTCAACAAGGTGTGCATATAGACCGCCCTTTTTCATCAGTTCAACAGGTGTACCCATCTCACTAACCTTGCCGTCGTCCAGAACCACGATCTTATCAGCATTTGCCACTGTCCTCATGCGATGGGCAATCACCATGACCGTCTTATCCTTCAGCAACACCGACAAGGCATCCTGCACCAGTGTTTCACTCTCGGCATCCATAGAGGCGGTTGCCTCATCAAGCAGAACAATGGGAGCATTTTTCAGCAGGGCGCGGGCAATCGAAATGCGCTGACGCTCTCCGCCGGACAGGGCGCTGCCGTTTTCCCCGATATTCGTTTGATACCCTTGGGGCAGGCGCCGGATAAATTCCTCGCATTGGGCAGCTCTGGCCGCAGCCATCACTTCCTCATCGGTGGCATCGCCCCGTCCCAGCCGGATATTCTCCATGACAGTCTCATCAAAGAGCATGACATCCTGGAACACAATGGCATAGTTCTTGAACAGCGTTTCCGGTTCTACTGTTCTGACATCCACGCCGCCCAGGGTAATGGTCCCGGAGTCCGCATCCCAAAAACGGGCCGCCAGTTTAGAGGCGGTGGACTTGCCGCTGCCGGACGGACCTACCAGTGCCGTGACCTCACCTTGTTTTGCCACAAAGGACACGCCCTTCAAAACCGGTTCCTCATTGTAGGAGAACACTACATTCTTAAACGCAATGTCGTAGCCCTTGTTATTGCAGACCTTGGTGCCGGTCTGCTCCGGGATCGCATCGATCTGCTTCATCCGCTTGACACTGACAAGGGCAGAGAACACCTCTGCCATCAGCATGAAGCAACTGGTGAAGGGGTCGTAAATGCGTCCGGCAAAAAGCAGGAACAGAATGAACATGGGGATGGACAACGAACCGGCCGTCACCAGAATACCGCCCACCAGCATGACCGCCACAAGGCCAAACCGAAGGATAAATTGAGCTGTGGTCGTAGCAGCACCGGGAGCAATCTCGTTGCGGAAAGAACACTTCACCACATTATCCAACTTCTTTTCCAGCCTCTCCAGGTATTCTTCTTCACGGGAGCAGGATTTCAGCTCCCGGATGGTATCAAGGTATTCCTGCACGCAGTCATAGGCAGCTCTCTTGGCATCCATGTTGGCGCTCTCGGCATTGGACTGGGCTTTCTTTGCCGCAAAGACTACCAAGGCTGCCACAGGCACCGGTACTACGATGCAAAGGCCCATCCGCCAGTCAAGCACCAGCAGGCCGATAGCCGTTATCATAAACATGAGAATCGTTCCAAAGAGCTGCGGGATCGCATTGGAAAATACGCGCTCCAGAGCCGTACAGTCCCCCATAATGGTGGTAGTCAGGTCAGAAAGATCGCGCTGTCCAAAGAAGGACAGCGGAAGTTTCCGAAGTTTCTCTGCCAGGACAATCCGGCGATTGGCGCTTTCCTCATACGCCACGGTATAAGTTTTGTTGTACTGGAGCCACTGGGTCAAAAACACAATGATAAACATGGTTACTGTACCGCAAATAAATAAGGCTGCATGATCCCGCATACTGCTTTCCTGCCCGGAAAGCACATTCAGCAGTTCCCATATCACCATAACCAGCAGGCTGACCGGAGCAATCAAGCACAGAGTGCTGAGGGTAGTGGCCGCAATTCCTTTGTTCAAATCTCTTGATCCCCGATCGCTCAGGGCAAACATTCGTTTCAGCATACTTTCACCTCATTTCCAATGTGCCATTTGGTCGTCTTTGTATAGTTGCTCCACATCTTGGCGTATTCGCTGTCCTGTTTCACCAGCGCGCCGTGGGTTCCGCTTTCCACCAATTCACCCTGCTTCATTACCAGAATGAGATCAGCGTCTTGAATGGCGGAGAGCCGGTGTGCGATCATAATGACCGTCTTGCCCTTGACCAGCCTCTCAAAGGCTTTCCGGATCTGCTGCTCGTTCTCCGGATCAGCGTAGGCGGTGGCCTCATCTAACACCACAATGGGGGCGTCTTTCAAAATGGCGCGGGCAATCGCAATGCGCTGTGTTTCACCGCCGGAAAGATAGACGCCTTTACCGCCCACCACGGTATCGAGGCCATCCGGGAACTTCTCCGGAATATCATCACACTGGGCCAGATGCGCCGCCTGCAAGACCTCCTCCCGTGTGGCGGAAGGTCTGCCCGCCCGGATATTTTCCAGAAGGGTGTCCTTGAACAATTTGGGGTCCTGGAATACAAAGGCAACCATCTTCATCAAGTCAGCATGCGGAATTTCCCGAATGTCCACACCGCCGATCTTGACTGTCCCCTGCTGCACATCGTAGAAACGGGGGATCAGGCTGGCCGTTGTGCTTTTGCCGGAGCCGGAATGCCCGACCAATGCGGTAGTTGTTCCGGCCTTGGCTGTAAAGCTCAAATGGGATACCGCCGGATGTTCCGTATTTTCGTATGCGAAGGTCACATCCTCAAAGGAGACATCGTAAGTCTTTGGATGTTTTGGTACAGAAGTCTCCGCCTGCGGTTCGGCAGTCAAGATCATGTCGATGCGGCGCATGGACTCCTCAGCCTGCATCTTGTAGCTGGTCATATACATGATCTTGTTAAGCATAACTGCACAGGCAGGAGAGAAAATCACATAGAACAGAAAACTTTGCATAAAGCCAATCAGGTCGTTGGAAACGAACCCGATGATAAGCGCCGTAGGCACCAGCACCAGGAAGCCGGAATTGATGACTGCGTTAAACGCCACCATTCCCTTTTTGCAGGACATCGTGTAATCCAGAGCAAACTTTCGGTAGGATTTGATGGCGTCGTTAAACTTGGTGATAGATTGCACTGTCTGTCCGAACACCTTGACTACCGAAATGCCCCGGATGTACTCCACCGCCTCATGGTTCATCGTTTCCAAAGAATCCTGGTAGGTCTGCATGAATTTCATGCTGTCCTTCCCCATGAGGGCCCCCTGCAAGAAGAAACCGATGCCAAAGAGTAGCAGGAGAGGGATACCTACACGCCAGTCAAAGACCAGCATCAGCACCAAACTCACGATCATCGTGACCTGCGCTCCCACCAAGTCGGGGAGCTGGTGAGCGATGAAAGTCTCAGTCTGAAAACTGTTGTCGTCAATAATCTTCCGAAGTTTTCCGCTGGGATTGGCGTCAAAGTACCCTATCGGCATCTTCGCCAGATGTTTTAACGCTGCCATCTTTAGGTTTTTCTCCGTGTGAAATGCCACTACATGAGAGCAGAGCAGTGCCGAAAAGTAAATGACCAGACCGATCAATTCCATTCCCAGGGCAAGCAGGCCCCAGCGGACAAGGCTGCTCGTGTCTAAAGGTGTCCCGGCAAATACGCCCACCAAGTCACGCGCCGCAAAGTAAACACAGAGGAAAGGGCCAAGGATAAAGACTGAACTGATACCAGATAGAATGCGGGAAACGGTGAGTAGCCCACGATACTTTCCTGTGAACTCCATCAACCGCTTAATCCCGCCGGATTTTTGTTTCATGGATACAAGACCTCCTTATCATTTTCAATTAGCATCAGATAACCTTTTAATTTTAGTTTACTCTTTAGGTCGCTTTCGTCTACGACCTATAAGGTATATTATGCTCCAATCAGATCAAGCAAAAGGAGCAGACCCGCAGCCCCTCGCCCGGCAGGTTGAAGCCTGCACAGCAGACGATGAGACAGATGCCCGGATAAATCCCGACAATCAGCCCTACGCCCAGGAAAGCAAAGCCGGACACCGAAGTGACAAGAATAAAATTGATGATGCGTTTGGTAATTCTTTTTGCGTCCCTCCCGCAATCCGCATAGTACATCTCTCCATATATCAGTTATACTGTGCTAACCTATGGTCAAAAAAAAGCAGCCGCGGTTCAGCGGCTGCTCCACAGCGTACTCACCATTGGCACATCAATAATGATAGCTGCTCCAATCAGATCAGCAGTATTTGTGTCGGTACGCCTGCGGCGTCACACCCATAACAGATTTGAAAGCGGCAGAAAACTTACTTTGATTTTCATATCCTGCCGCACTTCCAATCTCTCCGATGCTCAAAGCCGACTCCGAAACCAACAGTTCGGCAGCGGCCTCCATGCGTTTCGTCTTGACAAAAGCGCCGATGGACGCTCCGGCGACAGACTTGAAGCATCTTTTTAAGCTGGACTCTGCCAGTCCGAACATACAGGCCAAATCCTGAATGGTATCTTTGGTAAAGGGATTTTCTATGATGTACTGGTAAACCTCCTGTGTCCGTTTAGAGATGTCTACAGAAAACTGCTGCGGCCGGCAAACTGCACCGCCATCCAGGAGACTTAAAAACAGCAGCAATTCGATGACCTTGACCCAAAAGTATGGAACCTGGATACGCTCATCTACCGAGTACAGTTCGCTGAAAATATGGTCGATTTCGTGCTTAGATTTGATGATAAGGGAGCGACCATCCGTACACAATCGCTCTCTAATCTGTTCCAGACTGATGTGAGCTTGCTGAAATCCCTGATCTAAAGTTTGCTGTGCTATTTCCATTTCCAGCAATACAGTGATGCCTCGATATTTCTTGAGAGGAATTCGGGAACCAAGGAACACCTGTTTATCTTTGGAGAGGTAATCCACGCAAAGGTCGCCTTCTCCTAAAAAGCTTACTGAACCACCTTCCGGTTCACACTCATAGCAACCTTCCAGGCAATGATTGATTTGCAAGAAGTCTTTTTCAAATCGGATAGGACGAAAACAGGAGTCCATTTTCAAATCGTTATAGGTAATTTGAATGCCAGGCGCTACTTCAAAACGCCGCATCGTTCCTTCGCCTGACTCATTTCCTTCATGCAACACCGTTTGAATATTCTCGACATCATTTTTTGTTGTATATATGTTATGAAATGCAAAAGTACCGCTCATAAAAGACTCCTCTCTCGATTGTCTAAAACAATTATAATTTCTTTGGAGAGGAAAACAAATCCTTATATGCGAATTATAAAATGAAGATGAAGCACATATCACATCATTCCCAGTGCATCCTATGAACAATAGAATGTAATAGAGTGATGTGATATGCCGAATGTAAAAGATTGTCCTGGATTTGAAACCTTCGGAGCAGATGTTCAGCAGACGCGTGAATCGGAAGATCATCATACCTCCACTTGGCATACATTTCATCATAGGCTTCTGGCTGGGAAAGTTCCACCAGATGCCCCACACACCAGCTGATAATATAGCCATTGCCCTCCATATAACCATCCCCACGCTGATTTGCCCCAATCACCTTTGAGAGGCTCATGGCAACCGAGGGCTTTTCCGCTAATACAAGCTTCATTCGATACTGCTCCTTTCGCAAAAAATTAGCAGCCATGCACCGAAGCGCATGACTGCTATGTAAGGAACGGTATTCTGTTTTTGGTCTACAAACTGAAATTTGACTTGCCTATTTTCTTAAAATCTCATGTGGAGCTTCTATTTCATTTGCCAAGGTATGCTCTGTTAATTCTGACATCAATTTCAATTTTTTATTAATCAATGGTCGCATACAATTAGGAACATGTTCCTGATGCGCTCTGTGGATTGCTACACATTCCTTACAGTTTCCGTGATAACGACAGGCTTTCAGGCAAGGACAGTGATCTTTGTCTTTATACTCCTTACGAAATTCCGCTGCAAATTCTTCTTGCAGTCTCAGCCCCTCGACACGGTTTCCCTTATGAAATTCTACCATTGCATCCAGTTCTTTCTGGTTCCCTTCAATCTTCATGTTATTATAGCGCCTCCATTTCAACTATTCCTCATTTTCTGATAAATCCCGAGTTTTTACGCTGTTTTTACTTTCTATTTTATCAGATATCGCCTACAGATTCCATAGCTTCATAGCTCAAAATCGTTCATTCAAAAACCATTTGGCTATGTAAAGATGAACGCAGCGGTCGATGACCGTCTTGTCTACCGGCTGCAATCCTTCCTTGCCACCCACAATCAGCTCGCACTGAGACAGGATGAAATCTGCTTTCAAGGCAATCGGATTATCCTCTTCCGAATAATTCGCGTTGATGTCCATCGGGTTGATATACTGCGTGCCGGAAGGGCTGATTTTAATGACCTGCCCCTCAAATTTCTGCACCAGTGCCGTGTACTCGGCTTCCGGATCGCACACGATTACATCGTCACCCGTCACCAGGAACGCATTGGCAATTTCACGCTTGGCAGAGAGAGATTTATTGGAACCGGGGGTACCCAGAATCAGCCCATTGGGGTTCTTGAGCTTTTTCCGGTCAACCATAATCAGGTTGTTGGACAGCGCATTCAGCCCATAGTACAGAGCCTCTTTCCCTGTCTGAAACAGTTCCTGGGTGGTAAACGGCACGAAAATTGCTGTGCTGCCGTCGTCATGCTGCGCTGAATCTCAATCAGGTTCTGTGCCAGCGGCAGGCAGCTCATCAGCCCCTGCTGAAACTCCAGACGGCACAGGTTGCAGTTGTACTTCTGTGCGATGCCGGAAGCCTGAAACACGTTGGTTTCCAGCTCCTGCTCCGTCTCACCAGTGTTCATCACCAGAAAGGTCAGCAGGAACATAAGCTCATTCTGGCTCTGCAATTCCTTCAACAGTGCCTTTGCGTCTTTACCGTAAGTTGCTAAATCTGACGGAATGATGTCCATATCGTATCCGGAACGGACAGCTTTCTTCTGCTCCTCAATCTTGGAACGATCCAGCTCCGTAATGGTGTGCTTAATGGACTTGATTGCTTTGTTCTGGTCTACCGACTGAATGTGCATGGTCACGATCTGGCTGGATTCCATATCCAGAAAGTCCTTCAGCAGTTGATCCGACAGGTCGGAAGCCGTGATCTAGAGATAGGACATGGATCCATACATCCCGCTCTCCGGCAGCCACTTCCAATCGAAATTGAACCGGTCATGGTCACCCATGTGGAACATATCGTGCATCAGATGAAGCCGTTCCTTGCCGTTCAGCAGTTTTGCCCGGACACCCAAACGTTTGAAGTTGTTCATCAGGTCGATCTCGATGTGAATGAGCCTCGGCTTTGCCTGTTTCATGGATTCTGCTTCAATGCCAAACGTCAGATACTTCGTCTTGGTCAGGCCGTTGTTGCCCTGGGCAGGCTGGCGGCGCAGCATGGTGCTGTACTCCGTGCGCAACGGATTGAAATGATCCTTCTGGTACGGGATGCGTACCATCTTCTAAAAATTCGAGGCATCTGTAGCCATATTCATAAAGGAAAGCTCAAAGCGGATGCTGGAATCAAAGAAGTTCAGGAAGCTGCACCATTCCTCAAAGATAGTTGTCTGAATTTCAACGACCTGCTCTCCAGCATCCCCATACTGATTCACCTTCTGAACGACCC
>ERZ773007.900-NODE-900-length-14441-cov-14.444738_pt1 | contig 14441 bp, 15 predicted proteins | sample MGYA00580665_ERZ773007 | MGnify/ENA primary metagenome ERZ773007 (study PRJEB29015, sample SAMEA2738122) | human oral metagenome | biome: human oral; feature: human-associated habitat; material: saliva | place: China | collected 2167 ... | reverse complement strand
AAGTATCCCCCTTACGAGCTTCTGGGTGAGTGGCATCTTTTTCAAAGAAACGACCGTAATCATATTGTTTCTTGCCACCATACCAGGTATCAAAAGCTTCTTCTTGGACCATCAAGCCCAATTCCGCTGCAATTTGCAGAGTTTGTTCACTCGCAGGGTTGTGGGTCGTCCGGATAGCATTGACTCCCATGTCCTTCATCTGTTTGAGACGGCGATATTCAGCCTTGTAATTTTCTTCGGCTCCAAGTGCCCCGTGGTCATGGTGAAGGGAAACACCGTGGAATTTCGTAGCCACTCCATTGAGGAAGAAGCCACCTTCTGGCGTCCAGTTCAGATAACGGTAGCCAAAACGTTCTTTTTGCACATCGACCAACTGCGAATCGCGATAGACCCTAGTATAGAGAGTATAGAGGGCTGGGTTATTGGTTTTGACATCCCAGAGGGTCGGTTTTTCAACATGAAGGGTATGAGACAGGTTGAGCTCTTGACCAGCCAAAACGGATTGCACTTCACTACGCACCTTTTCACTGACCACTTGACCATTTTGATCAACGATTTCGTATTCCGCATAAATACTATGGGCTTGATCATCTTGGTTGACAATACGACTCTTAACAAGAGTATCGACTGCCCCATTCTTTTGTTCTTCTAATTTTGGACTAGTGATGGTGGTCCCATACTTGGCCACATGAACCTTGTCTGTCACACTGAGTTTGACATCACGATAGATCCCACTTCCTGAATACCAACGACTACTTGGTTGTTGGTTGACCACATGAACCGCGATGGTGTTTTCACTTCCATCCGCATTCAAATAAGGGGTAATATCATAAGAAAAGGCATTGTAACCATTTGGATAATGACCAACCAATTGCCCGTTTACATAGACTTTGGAATCCATGTAAACTCCACCAAATTCCAAGCGCACCTTCTTATCGAGGTCCTTGTCGTCCAAACGGAAGGTCTTGCGATACCAAGCATCCCCACCGTTTAATTGTCCGCCTTCATTTTGAGCCGGAGAGTTGTGATCGAAGTCAAAGAAGATCGACCAATCGTGAGGCAAATCTAATTTTTTCCAGTTTTTAACATCCACCTGGCGACCTTCTGCACCAGGAGCTGCATGTAGTTTGAAATACCAGTCCTTGTTAAAGTCTCGTTCTCTATCTTTCACCATATCCTCCGCAAGCCGATTCTGATCTGGAGATGTTCTTTCTTCCGCTATAGTAGGGATGATGACAAGGAGAGCATCTTGAGGTGTTGATTGAACTCTTCCTACTGTCCACTCGAAGCTATCAGCTCCTCTTCTACTATTGCTTTCCCGTCCTCCTATGCTAAGTCAAATGGAGCACCGTTTGCTACAGCAGAAACCCGATCCCCAAGTTTACCAATCTTAACAACAAAACACTTTTCAAAAAGACTCCTATTAAGAATCTCCTCTTAGAATGAACCGTTTATTAGGAGCCTACTCTTGTTTTTGTGATCCCTTCTATACAATCTCATATTAACTATATCAAAAAAAGAGAGCCAATAGCCCCCCATTTCGCTCCAACTATAGTTCGATTAAGAATTCCTTTAATTAGTTGAAATCTTTCAAACTCTCAAAATAAAGTAAAAAAAGAAGCCACCCGGCCTCTTTTTCCATCTTATCTTATAATCCTGGTTCTTGACCGAGCTCAGCAGCCACCATCCAGATGTTCTTTTCAAGTTCTGCTTTTGCTCCAACAAAGATATCGTTGGTCACATCGTCGCCTTCAGCTTCCGTAACATCCAAAGCTTTTTGGTACACCCCGTTCAAGTAACGGAAGATTTCAAGAACACGCGCCAAACTTTCTTCTACATTGTTGGTAAATGCTCCACGACGTTCTTCAATATTGCTGTGCTCTAAAAATTCGGTCATGCTAGAATAGGGAGCTCCACCAATTGTGATTAAGCGTTCACTCACTTCGTCCAAAGTAGCATCCAAGCTATCCATGTATTCATCCATTTTTGGATGCCATACCAAGAAGCCACGTCCACGCATGTACCAGTGTACTTGGTGAAGGGCAATGTGAGCCACGTAGAGATCCGCTACTACTTGGTTCAGGATTGCTTTTGTTTCTGGAAGAGTTTCTTTATTGGAAGGTGCAAAGTTTGCTACATCAGTAGCTGCTTCATGTTTCATCATTGTCATGTTGTTCTCCTTTTTATAATGATTCTAATTAATTATATTTTTATTATAATCCTTCTAATTAAGAAAGTCAAGATAAAAGACTCAAAAAAGATAAATTTTAAAAAAGTTGGAATAGTTGTTAATTGATAGAAGATACGATAGAATAAAGAAGACTAATCGAAAGGCTTTTCTAATGAACTACATTCTTACATTTTTGATCTCTATGGTTCCTCTCGTGGAACTTCGTGGCGCGGTCCCCTTCGCTATTTCAAGAGGAATTCCCCTCTGGCAGGCTCTCACCATTGGGGTTATTGGCAATATGCTTCCGATTCCCCTTATCTTCTTCTTTGCCCGCCATATTCTGGCTTGGGGCGCAGATAAACCAATCATCGGCACCTTCTTCACCTGGTGTCTCAACAAGGGCCATAAGGGGGGACAGAAACTGGAAAAAGTTGCAGGAGATAAAGGAATCTTCTGGGCATTACTGCTCTTTGTTGGAATTCCTCTTCCTGGGACCGGTGCCTGGACAGGAACCCTAGCTGCTTCCATCCTCGATTGGGATTTCAAACGCAGTGTTCTAGCCATTATGCTAGGGGTCATTTTAGCCGGACTCATCATGGGGATCCTCTCTCTGTTACTTGGACTGGATACCTTCGCACACTAATTACAAAAGAGGCTGGGACAAAAGTCCTAGCCTCTCAATTGTCTTTGGATTGTCAAGCAAGACGCAGTGGTTGAGTGGGCTCTACTACGCTGATTTCATCAGCTTTTACAGCCCTACTCAACTGTGCGGAGGCGGGACGACGAAATCGAATTCTAACGAATTACCGATTTCTGTCCTACTCTCTGATTTTATATGAATATCTGCTAGGCTTGGAAGACGATTTCTCCATCGCAGATAGTATATTTGACTTGACCTTTGAGTTCTTCGCCAACAAAAGGTGAATTGGCTGCCTTGGAGGCAAAATGGTCGGAAACCAGACGGTCAGCTTTAGGATCGAAAATAGTGATGTCAGCCGGACCTGCTTCAGCCAGAAAACCAGCATTAAAATCGTAGAGACTAGCTGGATTGACCGTCATCTTCTCTAAGAGCTCCATGAGGCTAAGATGCCCTGCTTCCACCAGATAGGTCAGCCCTAGAGAAAGCGAGGTCTCAAGACCAGTCATACCAGACGGCGCCTTGGTAATATCTGCCACATTTTTCTCGTCGGCATGGTGCGGTGCGTGGTCCGTCGCAATGACAGAAATGACGCCAGACTTCAGCCCTTCGATAACGGCCAGACGATCCGATTCTAAGCGCAGAGGCGGATTCATCTTAGCACTGCTGCCCTTGGTCAATAGCAGAGCTTCTGTCTTAGAGAAGTGCTGAGGTGCTGCTTCAGCAGTGACTTGAGCTCCTAGCTTCTGAGCGAATTCGACCACCTTTACACTCTCAGCCTTGGACAAATGCTGAATATGGACATGCGCCTTGGCATCATAAGCAATCATGACATCGCGAGCAATCATACTGTATTCGGCCACACCTGTCGCGCCGCAGATATGAAAATGCTCTTTGGCGATATGTTCATTGAAGCCGAGGATACCGTTGAGATTTGGGTCTTCCTCGTGCAAGCTGATAAAAGTATCGTTTTTACGTGCTTCTATCAAGGCTTGGCGGACAATCCCAGCGTTGGTCAGCGGAATACCGTCATCTGAGAAGCCAACCGCACCAGCTGCCAAAAGAGCTTTGAAGTCTGTCAGATGCTGACCATCAAAATTCTCAGTAATGGTCGCGACCGACTTGATATGGATATTTTCTCGACTAGCCGACTCCAGCACTTCTTTCAGAGTTTCAACTGTAGAAATGGTCGGATTGGTATTGGCCATCATAACAACCGTTGTAAAACCGCCCGCTGCCGCTGCCAAAGCTCCTGTGTGAATGTCTTCTTTATGGGTCTGACCTGGCTCCCGGAAATGAACGTGAATGTCGACCAGACCGGGTGCAACGACCAAACCACTGGCATCTATAACTTGGGCATCAGCCGCTTCCAGATTTTGGCCAATTTTGACAATTTTCTTGCCCTCCACCAGCACATCGCACACTTGATCCAGACCAGACTTAGGATCCATTACACGGCCATTCTTGATTAGTAGCATTTTCTATCTCCTTTATTCGTAAAAATCGACCTGCGTGTCGAGCAGTTTATCACCATCATAAACAAATTTGGCTGAAAAGAAGGGCTTATCCTCCAACAGCCATTCAACAAAGGTATGATCTCCTTCCCAAGTCGGCTTTGAAAGAACCTGATCGTAAGGCACCCATTCTAACGTCCCTTCATTGCAATCAATCAACTCTCCTTCAAACTCCGTCACCTTGAAAACATAGGTATACCAGTCCAAGTCGGGAGTAAACTCTGGAAAAGTGATAACTCCTTTAAGAACAGGCTTGGCCTTTAGACCTGTTTCCTCTAGAATCTCACGTGCTGCACATTCCTGTGGGGTTTCTCCTCGCTCTAGCTTGCCACCGACACCAATCCATTTCCCAGCATGAACGTCGTTGGGCTTTTTGTTGCGGTGCAGCATGAGAAACTCACGGCCATTATCGATATAACAAATCGTTGCTAACTGAACCATACTACCTCCTAAGCTAACCAATCGATAGGCTCCAAGCCCTTAGCCACTAAGAAATCATTGGTACGTGAAAAGGGTTTGCTGCCAAAGAAACCACGATAGGCAGACAGCGGACTTGGGTGAGCCGACTCGATAATCAAATGTTGGGAATTGCTAATCAGGGCTTTTTTCTTGCGAGCGTAAGACCCCCATAGGATAAAGACAACTGTATCAGTCTTCTCATTGACGACCTTGATAATAGCATCTGTGAATGGCTCCCAGATTAAGCCGGCATGCGCATTGGCCTGGCCAGCAGGCACTGTCAGACCCGCATTGAGCAAGAGAACACCCTGCTGAGCCCAGGAAGTCAAATCATGCGACTCTTTCACTCCGATATCGTCTGCCAGTTCTTTGAGAATATTCTGCAAAGAAGGCGGAGCTGGAATGTCATCAGGAACCGAAAAACTCAAGCCCTGTGCCTGTCTCGGTCCGTGGTAGGGATCCTGCCCCAAAATAACCACCTTAACATCCGCTAAATCCGTCGTCTGAATTGCATTAAACACCTTTTCTCGAGGTGGGTAAATGATCCCTGAAGCATACACTTCGTCTAAAAAATGATTGATTTTTGCAAAATAACCTTCTGGCAACTGCTCCTTAATCAAAGCGTGCCAAGCTGAATGCTGCATATATGTCTCCTCTCATTTTCTACGATAAAAATTCTATTACTTAATCCACCTAAGTGCTCTTCTTAGTTCTGTGGTGCCATTTTCTAGAAAACAAGAACCATGGGCTAGGATGATTTTTTCTGGTTGCCAAGCTGAATGCTGCATATATGTCTCCTTTTTATTTTACATTCCATACCTATGGGCAACTAAGCTGACAAGTCTAGTTAGACCTTCTTTTCCCAAAATTTCATACGAGTCAAGTCGAGCGGATATTGAGTCAATCCCACAGCAGACAAAATCAAAATCTGTGGCAAAAACTGAATCAGATAACGGGTCTTCCCTCCTTCGAAAATTTGCAAAAAGAGGAGGCCACCGAAAACTGCCAAGATCAAGAAATTCAAGGAATCGTTTGGTCGATATTTCCAAAGAGCAAAGACCAGCCCCAAAGCCATGACAATCCAAATTGCCTGCTTGAGCAGCGAATAAAATTGAAAACTATCCTTATCAGAATTGAGGAAAAAGTCACGGATAAACTGGGCGAATGCATTGTCTTTTGTGAACTCATAAAGCGGTGAAATATAAGGTGTCTTTTCATTTTCAACACTGCGATAGAGCCAACCCAAGTTTCCTTCAGCAACCGTCAAAGAGTGTTTATAATACAAGTGCTGTAGAAAGGTCAGCGGAGTGTATTCTTTCAGACGGCGCTTGATTTCTTTGATGACATTTTCCCTGGCAAACATGCCATTATTGTAGTCAGCCCGCTTGTCGGGTTCCACATATTGCAACAACCCTTCCTTCATGTCCTCCTGATCGTGACCGATATTGGTTAGCCCCAGATTGATGAAAAGTAGTGGCCCTTTGGCCAGTCCTTGGCCTTGGATAATCGGCACTTCAGTCTGGTGAGCTAGACCATAATGAAGCGGAAGGTAGCCAGCTGAAAAGCTTAGGGCAAAGACCGCAGCAGTCAAGAAAAACTTTTTCCAGTTTTGTCTCAGAAACAAAACTCCAAAAACAGCAATCAACAGAATCATCACTGTCGGACGAATCAAAAAGGCAAGACTGGTCAGAATCCCTAATAAAAGGCTTCTAGAAATGATTTGGCGCCTATCTCCCTTATTTTCCAACAAGCTCAGAGCTAGAAAAATCTGCAAACTAATCAAAGGCAAGGGAGGAATGTCCGTGTACATGGACATGTAGTAAGGCGAAAATCCGACCAAGGCCACATAAAGGCTAAAAACTGCATCTGCTGTAGCCTGCGAAAAGTATCGCCGACAGCCTTTGTAGAGGATCCAAGACGCAATATTGACGTAAAAAAGATTGAGTCCCTGCATAATCCAGAGCGCTGCATCGCCAAAAAGGTTAAAGAAAAAACGCTCATAGAGAAAGAGGGGCAGATTATTGGGATTGCGCGTCAGATAGCTGGAAATAGATGACTCCTTCAGGTACTTGAAAGCCCCTGTGAAAACCACCGCCGCATCCCGTCGAATCAAAAGCTCAGCCGATAGGAGCATGATGAGCTGAAAAAGGAGAGCTGCTAAAGCAATGGCAAGCTTGTGTCTCATGAGAAAATGATAAGACTTTTTAAGCTGAAACCGATAGCGATTCGCTAGGATTGCCAAGACTCCAAACAAAATCAGAGCCAAGCTACTTAACTGCGACACATGAAAAATAGCTGTAAACAGCCAATGAAGACTCAATACCAGCATGATTTTTTGTAGAATCAAAAAAGTGATATGATAAATCTTAGACATGGCTTTATTATAACAAAATCAGGCACTTTTTGCTATTTTAAAAAGTGAGCAGAGGCCAAGTAAATCCTAAAAAGGAGACAGGAACATGCTAGTCCCGCCTCCTCGTACCTTCTTAATTTTGCCAGTTTTCTTGATCGTCTTTGAATTTCTTCAGCAAAGTCAATCCTTCTGCATTGATGTAGCCTTCTTGCTCAGCCAAGTGGATAAGCTCTGTGTAGTTTGACAAGGTCACCAACTTCACGCCTGCATCCGCAAAGTTCTTATCTGCTTTTGGTAATTCATAGGTGAAGATAGCTGCAGCACCGATCACATCTGCTCCTTCACGCTTTGCTGCCGCAATAGCATCCAAGACAGAGCCACCAGTGGAAATCAAATCTTCAATCACAACCATCTTTTGACCAGGAGCCACTCGGCCTTCAATCTGATTACCCGCTCCGTGATCTTTTGGTTTGCTGCGGATATAAGCAAAAGGCAGATTCATCTTGTCGGCAATGATAGCACCGTGAGGAATACCCGCCGTTGCCGTGCCCGCAATCACTTCCACATCAGGAAATTCCGCACGAATTTTTTCGACAAAGCCATTTTCGATCAAAGTCCGAGTCTCTGGGTAGGCCAAAGTCACTCGGTTATCTGTGTAAATCGGTGATTTGATCCCAGAAGCCCAAGTAAAAGGCTCCTCTGGTTTCAAGTAAACTGCTTTGATTTTCAACAAGTCACGTGCAATATCGTTGGCTAAAGTCATTTTTCACTCCTTATACATCTGTTATTCGTTTCATTTTAAATTCTTATTTAGCTATTCCACTGTTTCTTAATTTCGTGATAAGCATCCCAAGGATTCTCAGCCTGAATAATCGGGCGACCAACTACAATATAATTGCTGCCAATCTGGTGGGCTTCCTGCGGCGTCATGACCCGCTTTTGGTCACCGATTTCAGCACCGGCCGGCCGGATACCCGGTGTCACACAAAGAAAATCGTCCGCCGTAGCTGCCTTGATGAGCTCAACTTCCAAGGCCGAGCAAACAACCCCATCCAGTCCAGCCTCCTTGGCCTTGCGGGCATAATTAACAACCGATTCCTGCACGGTTGTTTGGATATTTTGGCAGTCGCGCATATCTTCTTCACTGGTCGAAGTCAACTGGGTCACCGCTACTAGCTTCGCATTGTCACCGAGAACTTTTTTAGCCTCCCGCATCATCTCAACGCCACCAGCCGCATGAACCGTCACCATGTCAACCCCAAATGTTCCCAAGACAGACATAGCTGAACGCACGGTATTAGGGATGTCGTGCAATTTCAAATCGAGGAAAATACTATGTCCCAAGCCTTTCAGATAATGCACAATTTCTGGACCAATAGCATAAAAGAATTCCATGCCGATCTTGACGTACAGTTTTTCATCTTCAGGAAAATGCTCCAGAAAGTTTTTGACATCATCAAAAGATGGAAAGTCTAGGGCGATAATAGGACGTTCTTCACGCATGCAGTTCTTCTCCTTGCTTGTTACTTACTATAAAGATGATTACAATCATAGAAAAAACCTTGCCCGAGAGCAAGGTTACACGAAAATGTGGCAAAATCTGCCATTTTAAACGTATGCGCCTTAGAGCCTCTCTGGACTTCTTTAAAGGTTTTATCTTAAACATTCTATAATTTACTAGGAAGTTTGTCAAGAGAAAATCAAGCTTAAAGTAAATTTTCTCTGACTTCTTTCCTCAAGCTTTCTAAGCTTTCAATGCCGTATTTATCCATAACTTGCGGCAAGTTTTCTATAATGTTAGGACAGGCATAAGGGTCGGTAAAATTCGCTGTTCCGACGCCGATAGCTGATGCACCAGCGATAAACATCTCCAGCGCTGCCTCTGCCGAGTCAACTCCGCCCATGCCAATGATTGGTAGTTTGGTAAACTGCGCAACCTGACGAATCAGCTTGAGAGCCACAGGAAAGACAGCTGGACCAGACATACCACCCGTTCCATTGGCAATGATTGGCCGCTTCGTTTTCAGATCGAAACGCATTCCCACCAAGGTATTGATCATGGTCAGACCGCTCGCACCCGCATCTTCTGCCGCCTTGGCCACTTGGGTAATGTCTGCTACACTAGGAGTCAATTTGACATAGACTGGAACTTGAGAGGCAGCAACTGCTGCTTTTACCGCTTCATAGGCTAGCTCAGGGACTTGTCCGATTAAAAGCCCCGCATTGCCATGGTCCACATTGGGGCAGGAAATATTGAGCTCAATCGCCTTGACATTGGGAGCTTGGGAGATTTTTCCAGATACATAAGCATATTCTTCATTGGAAAAACCAGCCACATTGGCAATAATTGGCAAATCTGGATAGTGCTGAGTCAGCCAAGGAAGTTTTTCAGCCAAAACGGCATCGACACCTGGATTTTGGAGGCCGATAGCATTAAGCATACCAGCTGGCGTCTCAGCCACACGGGGCGTTGGATTGCCAAAGCGGGGATGTTGCGTCGTCGCCTTGATCATGATAGAACCCAGTAGATCCAAATCATAGTATTTGGCATATTCTTGGCCAAAACCAAAACAGCCTGAAGCTGGAATGATTGGATTTTTCAGCTCTAATCCTGGCAGAGAAATTTTCAAACGATTTTCAGTCATTTCCTTATCCTCCTAAAGCATGATGGTCCCAGTCTCAAAAACTGGACCGTCTTCACAAACCCGCTTATTGACCGCTTCATCCTGGCCTGCTACATGAACGACGCAGGCGTAGCAGGCGCCCATGCCACAAGCCATGCGAGACTCCATCGATAGATAGGCATGGGGATGGTCATGAAATTTCCGATCCACATACTGGAGCATACCGGGCGCTCCACAAGAATAGACCGCAGCAAAATCTTCTGTCAGCTCATCGACAATGATTGATACATAGCCCTTTTGACCATAAGTCCCATCATCTGTAGTGATAAACAACTGACTACACTCACGAAATTCTTCTTCCAGAATAACCGCAGATTGATTGGCAAAGCCTAATACTGCTGTAACCTTGGCTCCCTTAGCATGCAGTTCTTTGGCCGTTTGTAAGAGAGGAGGCACACCGATACCACCACCGATAATCAAGACCTTGTCGCCCTTTTCTACAGGAGACAAATCAAAACCATTGCCCTGAGGCCCCATGACATCGAGGTAGCTACCAACAGGAAGCTGAGAGAAAATGGCCGTCCCGCCACCTTCGACCCGATAAATAATCCGGCAGATATTTTTCTCCCGATCAATCTCCGATATGGAAATCGGGCGTCGCAGCAACTTGCTATCATCTGGCACTCGAATATGCAGGAATTGCCCGACCTGCATCTGGCTCACCATCTGGCCTCTCAAGCGCATCGAAAAAATCTGAGGCGCAATTTCTACTTGCTCCAGCAACTCCATTTGCTCCAGCATAATCTTGCCAAATCTCTTTTTACAACTGTCACTAACCATGACAACCTCACTTTCTACAAGAAAAAACCTCGCCGCAGCAAGGTTTTGCAAAAAACAAGGCAGTCAAATTGCCTCTTATACCGTTTTTCCTACCTTGCAGCCTCACTGGACTTGATTAAAGGTTAAATTGTAAACATTATATCGTTAGCGATAAGGATTGTCAAGACAGAAAAAACATTAGAACTTTCAAATGTTCTCTCAGGAATCACAGTCTTACCAGCTCTTGTCAAATTCACTTGTTACATCTGCCAAACAAAAACTACCATCCTCCTGTCTTCTGAAACTCAAGGTTACTGAATCATATTTTCGTTCTATATTTCGAAAGTTTCTATAATTGGCCTCTAGTGATAAGGGGCTATGGCTCAAGCCACTTCCAGAAATATTAAGTTCTGAAGGAAGTCTAAAATGCTCAACAACCTCTTCTAAAGTTGGACTATTAGTCCCCCCATTTTCCACCTTGAGCTCTACAAAATTATCCAATGTCCAATTAAAAGCAAACTTATCTTCATCTTCCTCAACAATTTTCTGTTTCAGTTCCTTTTGTTCTTGGGTCAATTTTGATTCATCATCATCTTGCAGACTAGCCGAGCTGTCTCCACTAACTGATGAGGATTTATCGTCATATTTGTACTTCAACTCAGCTTTATTAGGAACCTGTTGCGATAAATAATAGAAGCCAAAGAACAAAGCAAAAGAGATTGCCAAACAAAGAAGGGTAAAAGCCAAGCTAATTCTTTTTTTCTCCTCCTTCATCGTCATCACTCTGAGCTCTTCTCGTTTTAGCTTTTGTTGACGATAAAGGTCTCTTTTGATCTCTCTAAACGAATGAAGATCACGTTTTTTCTTGCTACTTCTCCTCATTTTCCTCCTCTTTCTTATCGATTTAGTTTACTCACTTTCTTTAGACACCAAACGCCATCTTCCATCTCCTTGCTTGTAGAATTCTAAATGAACTCTTTTCAATTGTTCTGGATTTTGCCAAGAATCTGGATTAACATAATCAACCCGCATCTTCAGTTGATTGTCGTCTCCAGAAATCGTCTGATATAGAGGTAAGCCAACTTTTAAAACAATCTCATCATATGGTGTACCCTTGTCCGTTCCTTCTCTAGCACCAATAACAAGACTATCAATGTATGCTTGCGTCCATAAAAAGGATCTTTTAGGATTGTTATCCACCTGAATTTTATCACTTGAAAGGCTAAAATGATATTTTGAAATGAGCTTATAGACACCATCAAATTGAGCAAAGGTTAAAGATACATAGCCCATACTACCATTTTTCGATTTCCAGATAAGGCGAATATGTTTTTGAACTTTATGATTTGGCAAAAAATCAATCCAGGCCTCACCTTGAACTGGTTTCCCAAATTCCTTTAAAACATCTTCCAAGACGGCTCCGCCCTTGTATTTGTTCATGGGAAGCGCGACTGCCTTTTCAACTGTCCAAAGAAAGGGACCGCTTTTTTCTGGAGAAACAATAAGACTTTTAGCGAATTGTTCTGCTTCAGCTTTCTCATCTTCCAAACTATTTGATGATGAACTAATCTGGCTAGACGAAATTGGCGCCTGCTTGGCTTTGCTTTTTCCTGATAGAGAAAGTGTTAAAAAAACTGTTCCAATGATAGAAAATACAACAATAGCTACTAGCATGAATGGCAAAAACTTGGACTTATAGGTTTGCTTTTCTAACTCAAAAGCAATATCTTCAAACGAATCTTCTTGTCTCTTCATCACTACTCCTTATCAGTCTAAAAATTCATCATATCACGAATAGATTGAAATTGCAAAATGTGCTTGAGTCTGTTTGTATATACTTGAAAAAGTGCCAGACTCTCCGCCATCCACAATATCCTGTCTGCTTACTTTGGCTACCTAAAGAGGCAATAAGTCCTCCTATCTTTCTCTTCTATCGATATGACTAGTAACTGTCGTCAACCGAAAGACGCCATCTTCTTGACGGTGTAAGATTAAATGAACCCATTCATTATCATAGACTTCATCTGAAGTTAAGTATTTGAGCTCCAAGCCAATACGTTGGCTATCTGCTGCGTCCAAGCACGAAATAAATACTTCTGATTCTCGAGGCAGACCAAATAATTGAATGATTTCTTCGTAGGACATACCAGGATGGCCTATGCTCTCGTCGCGAACTTGTAAAGCAGCAATATCATCCTTGGTCCAGAGATGGGGACTATCTCCCTGAGGCAAACTTGGATAGGCCTCATCAAGAATATTCGCTCTCTTACCAATGAGATGATAGCCTGTTCCATCTTTTTCAAATGTCAACCTTAAACTACTATGACGACCTTGAATACCCTTACTGACATAGCTTAATTCAATATTCTCATTGCTCTCAGTATAAAAAAAGCTTGAAGCCTTGCCATGTTTTTCAAGGATTTGGTCCAGAGAAGCTCCATTTTGACCAGCAGCGGTATCCTTTATTTGCAGATTGATGATGTCATCAGTTGTCCATTTAAAACGATGGTTGCCTCTCTCTAAAACTTTCTCTTCTAACAGAAGCTCCTCTGATGACTTTTGACGAACAGATGAAGACACACTGCTTCGCTCAAGTCCCTCATAAGCGGAGTTAAGCCCCCACATGATCGTCACCTTCCCAAGTGGAATCATTAAGCAAATTATCAAAAATACTATAAAAATAGTAATGGGTAGTCCTACCGAACGATTTTTATAGTCATCATTTTTGGCCATATCGCCCTCCTTATTTCCTTCATTTTAGCATAGGAAAGTTTAGCAAGCAAACATTTTCTAATCTTCCTGATTTGTCAAGAAAAAATCTCCAATTTGTGATAAAATAGACCTATGAGAATTCAACAATTACACTACATTATCAAAATCGTCGAGACCGGCAGCATGAACGAAGCTGCCAAGCAACTTTTTATCACCCAGCCTAGCTTGTCCAACGCTGTGCGAGATTTGGAAAATGAAATGGGCATTGACATCTTCATCCGCAATCCCAAGGGCATTACTCTGACCAAGGACGGCATGGAGTTTCTTTCTTATGCCCGCCAAGTGGTAGAGCAGACTCAGCTTCTAGAGGAGCGATACAAAAACCCTGTCGCCCACCGCGAGCTTTTCAGCGTTTCGTCCCAGCACTATGCCTTTGTGGTCAATGCCTTTGTCTCCCTGCTTAAAAAAAGTGATATGGAGAAATACGAGCTCTTTCTGCGGGAAACTCGGACTTGGGAAATTATTGACGACGTAAAAAACTTCCGCAGCGAAATCGGTGTCCTCTTCCTCAATAGCTATAATCGTGATGTCCTCTCTAAAATGCTGGACGACAATCATCTGACTGCCACTCATCTCTTCACGGCGCAGCCCCATATCTTTGTCAGCAAGTCCAATCCGCTGGCCAAGAAAAAGCTGGTTCAATTGTCGGACTTGGAGGATTTCCCTTATCTCAGCTATGACCAAGGTACGCATAACTCCTTTTACTTTTCTGAGGAAATTCTCTCACAGGAACACCATAAAAAATCTATCGTTGTCAGCGACCGTGCAACCTTATTTAACCTTTTGATTGGTCTGGATGGCTACACGATTGCGACTGGTATTCTCAACAGCAACCTCAACGGTGATAATATCGTCTCTATCCCACTAGACATCGATGACCCGATCGAGCTGGTCTATATCCAGCACGAAAAAGCCAGCCTGTCCAAGATGGGCGAACGCTTTATCGAATATCTGATCGAGGAAGTACAGTTTGATAAATAGAGCAAAACACCTGAAACAAGCATCCAATGCTTACATCAGGTGTTCTTTTTTATTGTCGTAATTTGCCCAAAACTTCCCCAATCTTTCCTTCGATGACGAGGTCAGCTTGCTT
>ERZ773007.896-NODE-896-length-14454-cov-21.382527_pt1 | contig 14454 bp, 11 predicted proteins | sample MGYA00580665_ERZ773007 | MGnify/ENA primary metagenome ERZ773007 (study PRJEB29015, sample SAMEA2738122) | human oral metagenome | biome: human oral; feature: human-associated habitat; material: saliva | place: China | collected 2167 ... | reverse complement strand
CTGAGGATTTTAAGCGTGAGATTCAGGTGCTTGCTTCGCAGTTTGAGGTGCACCGTGTGGATGGTGAGGATTTCCGTCACCGTGGCCTGCCTGCTGCGCCGGAGCCTGTTGCTGATGATGCGTTTGATGCGAAGGTTGAGGAAGTGTTCGGCGGCCAGACTGTTGGTGTTGATAACTTCGCTGACTTGGTGGAGCATCTGGCGAAGGTGCACCCGTCGCGTTACCGTCAGCTGATTGATGGTCTGGATGGTATTGCGTGGCGTGATGTTCACCCGATTACTGAGCAGTCGGTGGCGTTGCGTTTTGTGGTGTTGGCTGACCGCCTGTATGACAAGGATCTGCCGATTGTTTCTTCGGGTGTGCCTTTTGACAAGGTGTTTACTGAGGAGATGCTGGCTGGTGGTTATCAGAAGAAGTATTTCCGTGCGGTGTCTCGTTTGACTGCGTTGGCTCGTGAGGGCATGCTGGGTGAGGAGGCGGAGCGCTAGTTCCGCTGTTCGCCGGGGCCGAGCTTTGGCCGGCTCGGGTTTTGATGCGCTGTTCTTTCTAGTCCCGTGAGACTCGAAGCTCGCCCGGTTTGCATGGTTAGCTTGGTTAGTCTGGTTTACCTGAACCGCGCCAACCCCTCTCATACGTGAGGACCCTCGCCGGGTCGCTTAGGAAGCACCCGGCGGGGGTCTTTGTTTGCCTTGGCTAGTTTTTATTCTTGGGGTCGATGCTCTGCAAGCCTAGCTGGGTGGTGTACACCAGTTCGTAATCGCAGAGCCTGTATGAGTACACGCCTGCTTCGACCTCTTCGAAGGGCAGGATGAGCTGCCTTTTCAGAACGAATGAGTCCTTCCAATTTTTGATCCGTTCCTCATCCAGCTGTTCCAAAGCGGCGTTGAACCGGGGTGTACCGTCCTCGAGGCAGTGGTTAGGTGTATCTGAGTATTGGTAAGGGAGTCGAATTGATGAAGCCGCAAGTTGCATGCTCTGCCAATAAGTCGGCGGATCATCGGCTGAAGCGTCAAAGCGGAGAGAATCAGCCTCGTCTGTGCCGTTGATGGAAGGCAAGAGTCGGTAGCTTTTAATCACATTCTCAGAATCGTCTTTACGGTCCCGCTCCACTACAATTGCGATAACTTCCAGGGATGCATCGGTGTCGCGAACCTTTGCCTCGCCGATTTGCTCGTCAGAGAAGCGCCGGTCGTTGGAGTGGAGAAGACTCTTCATACAGTCCGCCATAGTATCCTGGTCGGCATTCGGAGGGCGGAGAAGATAATCTCTAGCTCGTCGCTCTGCGTGGTCTTGATTCTGCTGATAGTCCCGTTTGACATGCTCGTAATCCTTATGATTTGACCAAGCTTCCGGAATTTCACTAGGCCCATTCTTCTGATAGGTCTTCTGTACCAGCGGACTGATGTCCGCAGGAATTCGAATCGGCTCACCATCAAAATGGGGGAGTAGCTGTGCGTAGCTGCTGAGCAAGATCATCGGCTCATAGACTGCTGTGGACCCATTGGGGAAACGGGGTATCTTATCTTGTGAGCCGAAAGTTTTAACTCCTCGCACGTAGCACACCGGCTTGCGGTATGCGGGGGTGCGTTCTGAGCTGCTGCGGCTATCGTGACGGTGTAGACGTCCCATACGCTGAAGCACCAGGTCTACCGGCGCGAAGTCGGTAATCATCACGTCAAAGTCCAGGTCAAGCGACTGCTCGATGACCTGCGTACCCACCACAATGAGGCGGTGCGGGCGCGAAGAATCCTCCCCGTCAGCTTCGCTGTAGTGAGCCTTTTTGCCGAGCTTTGATACGAGGTGTTCTTCTTGCTCGGCTCGATGCGTGGCGGTAAAGCGAGAGTGCGTGAGGATAACATCCTCTTCACCGAACTGTTCACTCAGGAATGCGTGCATTTCCTGGGCTCGTCCAACGGTGTTGCAGATGATTGCGGCGCATCCGTGGTCGTTAGCGAGCGGCTCGAGCACATGTAGGACGCTTTCGGGGCTGTCGTCAATGAGCTTCAACTCAATTTCGGTTTGTTCTGCGGGCTGTTCAACCTTCCATTTCTTGGGAGTTCCGTTATCCTCGGCGGTGAGGGTGTGGATGACTGGGTAGTCCAAATCGAGGATAGTATTGCTCTGAGTTCTGGCTTGCCTTGCGGCATATCTTTCTCTGGATGACAAATTTTGTTTAGTCTGGGGGGATGAGCTATCTGTCCTTACTTTCAAACCCTCAGCATATCTAACCATGAGGTGTGTACGAATATCTGCAGGGAGTGTTGCTGATATGAGAATAACGGGCGCATTCATCTGACCCAGCCAGTAGAGCGCACTGGAAAGGTATTGGTTCATGTATGCGTCGTAGGCGTGAACCTCATCAATGATGATGACCTTAGACGCAAGCCCAAGGTGTCGGAGCATCACATACCGTGCTTGCAAGGCGGTCATGAGCACCTGGTCGATGGTGCACACAACGAAGCTGGAGAGAAGCCCCTTCTTGGTACCGCTGAGCCAATTGTGACGTGCGAGGGCTGTGTCCGGAGGAAGCGTCTTTTTGTCGTTTCCGTGTTCAGGGTAAAGCTGCTCATCAAAAGTCTGTACGTGAGCGAGTTCCTCATAAGATTTGTTGAATCGGTTCTTGGAGTGGCCCAGGAACATGGAATGGGGCTTTACGGGTTCACCGTGTTCTTGTGCCACATTATTTGTCTGGTATTTCACCCATTCGGTAACACGGTCAAAGAGGGCATTAGAAGTCGCCTGGGTCGGTGCCGCGAAGGCCACACCCGTGCGACCGGTCGCCTGCGCAAGGAACTCGGCAGCGATGAGACCGGCTTCAGTCTTACCCTGACCCATGGGCGCTTCGATGCACATCATGCCGCCACTTTGCATGGAGCGTGCCGCTTCAACAACGACTTCCTGCATGGGGTGCAGGGTAGGGTTGCTCCACCCAAAACGGGACGCGTAGAGATCAGCTGCAGGGGTGTCGGGGCTGGTATCCAGCGCGGCAGTCCAGCGCTGTTCAAGCCCGAGCGCCTGCCAACCAATGCGCGCTCGCTGTTCCTGCTCGGCTGATCCGAAGGTTCCCATGGGGAAGAAATCAGGGTTTGAAGCAATCCAGTCTGACATGATGACGAAACCGGTAATGCAGAATTGCACGGCAACGGGGATAGGGTGTCCGTGTTCTGCTAGCTGCTGTAGTGCTGAGGTTGCGCCGAATCGTTCTACGGTAATGTCATAGAGCTCCTGCCAAACGGCGTGCCATTGGGGGGAGAGTTGCTCCAAAATGAGGATGTTTCGTTCGGGAGGATTGAGGAAGTAACCTGCAGGTATGCCGTGGTGCGCGCCGGAAATACTTGCGAGAGTTACAGCAATATCACTCGGCATGCCCTCGACATTGTTGGGGAGGGTGAGCAGGTGGGTGAGAATGCTCTGGCTGTATTTATTGTGGGGGTGCACCCCACTCTTGTCAGGGACTGTAAGATTATGAGGGAGATCAAACTTAGCTTGTCTAATACGTTTGCGGTAGGCACTAAAATATTCGTTGTTTTCTTGCCTGTCATACTGGCAAGTGAATTCGGGGGTTGCTTTGCCCATATCGTGGGTTGCGGCAAGCCAGCAGACGAGCGCACGCGTATCCTCCATGGAGAGGTGGAGATGCTCACTGAATCGCCTCTGCAGACCCGGGGCGAGCCATGTATCCCAGAGTCGTGCAGCTACAGAACCTGCATCGAGCATGTGCTGAACGAGAGAGAGACCGTGAGTGGGGGAGTGGTTGTTCCCGGTTTTTGCCCAGAATAAGGCTGTCGTAGGTGTCGAAAGCCGTTCGGAATCGGATAGCATAATTCTCCTTAGAAGGTAAACTAATAGAGGCCTCGTTATGAGACGAAGCGTATGTTCCCCGAAGCAGACGGGGATGAGCCGATATGGTTATTGACTGTTAGTGTGTTCCCTGCGTTAGCTGCTTGGGTGGGGATTCTGCTCTATTTTTCGTTGATACGTGACGTTTAAAAAAATATATGAAATATATGGTTAATACTGTTAGTGCTATTGACTCGGTCTTGGTGGCGCTCGTATAGTGGAGCTATCAAACCCCTTCCTGGACCTTCTTGCGGGTAGTGACAAAGGGTAAATTTTGTGGTCTGTTTTTATTGTGGACCAGATTCCATTTTTGTGCCTGCTTACTCGTCACGGAGTGGATGAAAGGTAAAAAATCGACGACGAAAGGAATGGAAATGGCGAGTTTAGAAGAGCCTCGATTCAACCTTGTGTACGAGCCTTGGATTCCAGTGTTGCTGGACTCAGGTAAGGTTGTTGAGCTGTCGCTTCATGATTTCTACAAGCAGCTATATGACATCCGTAAAATTCAAACTGGTAGCCCTCTTACTGATACGGCTATCTTTGGTGTGGTTCTTGTTATCTTTGCGCGAGCAGTGTGTATTGATGCGGATAATAAAACTGCAAATTGGGTAAGCCGGATGAGAGAACAACGCGATGAGAATCTTCAAGATGTTCTGGATTACTTGGACTACTTCAATGAGCAGGGCCGCTTCTGGTTGCTAGGTGGTGAACGTCCCTTTATGCAGGTGCACGATTTGCATACTGCTAAGGGAGATACAAAGCCTGTTAGTCGCCTGGTTCTGGATTCGGAGAGTGAGTATTTCTCGGTTCGTGCTGAGAAGACTTTGGAATCTTTGAGCTTTGCGGAAGCGGCGCGGTGTCTGGTGACTATTCAAGCTTATGATTACTCGGGTATTAAATCCGGTGCTGTAGGCGACCCGCGCGTTAGAGGCGGCAAGGGATATCCTTTGGGTGTCGGGTGGTATGGTGCCACGGGTAAGGTCATTGTGCACGGCGCCAATATGATGGAAACCCTTCTGTACAACCTCGATTACGGGCAATTGCGCGATGAGAGTGCTTTTGATGATGATTTGCCTGTCTGGGAACGTGAAGAAGCTGATACCGCTGCGCCGCGTGCGTACACCGGTGGTCCGACGTCTCAGTACAAGGACCAGCCGGTGCCCGCGAGCGGCATGTGTGAGATTCTGACCTGGCAGTCTCGTCGCATCCGCTTGCACCATGATGGTGAACGCGTGACTTCAGTGCTTGTCGCTAATGGTGATAAGTGGCTTGATCGCAATAACTATGCAGACCCTTTGACGGGTTATCGTTACAGCAAGAACCAGTCGTCGAAGACCGAACAGGTGTGGATGCCTCAGGCTCATTCGGCTGAACGCACTCTGTGGCGTGGTGCTGATGCTCTGCTGACTCGTCTCACCCCGGAATCGGAGAAGCAGAATAAGCCTGCTCCTGTGATTCGTCAGCTGGGTTTGGGAAGACATTTCCCGACTGATGCTGAGGTGAAGGTTCAGCTGGTGGGCGTTGAATACGGCAACCGGAGCGCCGTGATTGAGAACATTATTTCTGACTCGATGACCCTTGAGCTTTCTCTGTTGACTGATGAAGGGTTGAGCACATCCCAGATGGTGGGTGAGAATATCCAGGCCACTATGGACGTGGCAATTACTTTGGGTCAATTTGCCGGCCAGCTTCTGCAAGCTGCGGGTCGGGAATATGAGTTCCGTGCGGATGCCACTGAGGCTTTTTTGAACCGTATTGAAGGAACGTTCCGCCTTTGGCTTGCAGATCAGCGAGCATTAGAGGGTATCTTTGCGAAAAAACAGGAATGGCAACACCGCCTATGGGTAGAAATCAAGCGTGAATCGGACCTGCTTAAGTACAATGCTGGCCCTAAAGCTATGGTGGGTACTGTCGGTAAGGACTCATCAGGTAATGACGTTCTTTACAACGTCGCACGCGCAGAACGGCTGCTGTTCAGCCGGCTACCCAAAATTATTCCCCTGGCATACCAAGACTCCGCTTCTCGCTCTAACAGGGAGGAAACTCATGAGTGATATGACTAAACAAGATGCACTGCAGCGTTTTGTTAGCGCTAAGATTAATCATCTTTATCGTCAGAAAGACGCTGGCGTCTCCGCCGCTATCGCTGAGCTTGCACAGCTTCGTCGAGGTGCTGGAAAAGTTCCAACGGGCTATCCCCACCTAATGGGCATGGTGTTGGTGTTGGAGAATGAGGATAAAGAAGATAAGCAAGCATTTCCCGAGCAATGTCGTGGTAAGGGTGACAAGCCTAATGACGCGGAAATTGCAGCGTACACTGCTCTAACGCTTTTTGCTCTGCACCAGCAGTCTCAGAGCAAGTCCATGCATGATGCAGAGGTTTCTTTTGGCAAGGCGGTAGGCAAGCTGGTTGGTAATACCACGAGCTCAATGAAGAAGCGTTTTGATTCTCTACTGACCGCTCAGACGGAGAATGCTCGCCAGCATTACCTGCGTAGCCTTATTACTCTTCTCCGTTCTAAAAGTATTGGCTTTAATTACGGCCAATTTGCGGTGGACTACATGTACCTGCAGAATCCCTCGACCCGTAAGAATGTGCTTTACCGGTGGAACAGTGAATTCTCTTATGGGTTGGTTCCCCCACGTTCTGAAGAATCTGAAACTACTACTAAGTAACTAGCACTCCTGAAAGAAGGAAAACATCATGACTACTTTTGTTGATATCCACGCATTGCAAACCCTGCCTCCGTCGAACATTAACCGTGACGAGACCGGTAGCCCCAAATCCGCTTTCTTTGGCGGTGTTCAGCGTCAGCGTGTTTCTAGCCAGGCTTGGAAGTCTGTTATCCGCCGTGACTTTGAATCGCACCTTGACCGCTCGAAGCTTGGTGTACGTACCCGACTGGTTGCTGACAAGGTAGTGGCGCGTATCTTGGACATCGCACCCGAATTTGACGCGGATTCGGCGGAGGAAGCTGTTGTCGAGGCTTTTACAGCTGTGAAAAATCCCAAGAATAAGAAGAAGTACGTTAAGCTTGAAAAGCAGGAAGGCGACAAGAGGATTTCAGATCGTGCTGTTTCAAATGCTGCTTTGTTTTTGAGCAATCAGCAGATTGATAAGCTCGCGCAGGCAATTATTGAGGCAAACGGTGAGAAGATTCCTCCGAAGCAGGTTCAGGAGATTCTGAATACCGAACATGGTATTGAAATTGCACTCTTTGGTCGTATGCTGGCGGATGCTCCCGATTTCAACGTTGACGCCGCATGCCAGGTGGCGCACGCCCTGAGTGTTCACGGTACTGAACCGGACTTTGACTACTACACTGCAGTAGACGATGTTGTACGGTCAGCAGGTGATTCAACCGGTGCGAGCATGATTGGCACTATTGAGATGGCTTCGAGCACTCTCTACCGCTACGCCAACATCAACCTGGATGCGCTGATCACTAACCTGGGCGATACTTCTGCAAGCGTTGAAGCAACCCTGGCATTTGTGCGTGCATTCGTCGGTTCCATGCCCACCGGCAAGCAGAACTCTTTCGCTGCACGCACCCTGCCTGACGCGGTTATCGTAACTGTCCGCAACGACCGTCCTATCTCCTATGTGAATGCCTTCGAGAAGGCTATTACCGAGGTTGAGGGCCGCCGCGTAGTTGCAGCTCGTGCGCTCGCATCTGAGGCTAAGAACATTGAAGAAGCATACGGTTACGAGCCGGTCGCTTCGTATGTTCTGGCTTTGGGTGACCTCAAGGAAGAACTGGCTGGTCTGGGCGAGTCTGTTTCTTTGAAGGGTCTGCTGGAGTCCCTGGAAGCTCAGCTGACTGCTCTCACCTCTCAGGAGTCCTAATGCCTACCCTGCTCTTGAAGATGAGCGGGCCGTTGCAGTCGTGGGGTACTCAGAGCCGTTTCCGTCGCCGTGATGCCGGACATGAGCCGAGCAAATCTGGTGTGATTGGAATGGTCGCTGCAGCTCTGGGGCGTTCGCGTAACGAGCCGGTTGATGACTTGGTTTCGCTGAGGTTCGCAGTGCGTACGGATGCCTCTGGAACTTTGATTCGTGACTATCAGACCGCTAAGAATTGGGTTAAGAATCCTAAGGGAGATGCGCTTCTCTCTGCTCGCATGTACCTTTCAGATGCTGTTTTTGTGGTAGCTCTGGAAGGCGAACGTGAACAGATTGAGGCTATCGAATCTGCACTGAAGAAGCCCGTATATCCGCTGTATCTTGGGCGGCGTTCATGCCCGGCTGGTTACGACCTTGTTCTGGGCATCCGTGAGGAATCTGCTGAAGAGGCGCTGCGTTCGTTGGACTGGCAGGTTCCTGAGTATCGCCGTAAAGATTTTATTGATGCTGTGGAGCTCCCTATTTTGCGGGATGCTCGGCCAGGTGAACGTGGAGATCGAGTGCAGGATATTCCGGTGAGCTTCAGCCCGGAGCATCGTCAGTATGCTTCACGTGAGGTTGTGTTGGTTAAACCTGTTCAAGTTGATAATTCCCAGGGGTGGGAACCTCCTTGGAAGAAGAAAACTAAGGAACACGAATCTTCTGACGCTTTCTCTGAAAATAAGATTATGAAGGTAGTAAAGGACGCATGACATACTTTTCTTGTTTCATGATTAATCCTCAGCGTCGTGGTGCATGGAAGTTGTTGCGTAGCCCGCAGGCGATGCATGCAGCTGTGATGGCGACTTTGCCGCCGGACACGGACTATTCTGAGGGGCGCATTCTGTGGCGTTTGGACGAGTCTAAGCATGCTCCGGTTCTGTATATGCTGAGCCCTGAGGAGCCTGATTTTTCGGCTCTTGTGGAGCAGGCTGGTTGGCATACTCGCCCTGGTGAGAGCGTTCATTATGGTCGTCTGTTGGCGAAGCTGGAGAACGGTCAGGAGTGGGCTTTCCGTCTTGCGGCGAACCCGGTGAAGCGTCATACGAATCAGCAGACGGGTAAGCGTGAAGTGTTCCCGCACGTGACTGTTGCGCAGCAGCAGGCGTGGATCCGTGAGCGTGCTCCGCAGTGGGGGTTTGAAGTGATTCCTGCTGTTGAGGGTCAGGATATTGAGGAGTGCCCTATGGTTTCTTCTCGTCAGGACCTTGCGTTTGCACGTCGTAACGCTGAGGGCAAGGTTGGTAAGGTGAGTCACCGTAAGGCTCAGTTTGATGGTGCTCTTCGCATCACTGATGTTGAGCTGTTCCGTAAGTCTCTGCTCGCTGGCATGGGCAGGGGTAAGGCGTACGGTATGGGCCTTCTAACGTTGGTGCCTCTGTCCCGATGAGTGCCGTGGAGTAGAGGGGGAGCTAATCTGCGCGGGACAATGTTCTGCATGTGTTCCCCGCGTGAGCGGGGATGAACCGTACCTCCCGGAACCCAGCTGGCAAATCACGGGATGTTCCCCGCGCAAGCGGGGATGAGCCGGACGCCATCATTGTGACGATTACCCCCAACATATGTTCCCCGCGCGAGCGGGGATGAGCCCAGCAAGGTACAGCGTACACGCCGCGGGGATACGTGTTCCCCGCGTGAGCGGGGATGAGCCGGATTTGTGCGAGGAATGGGCGGCAAAGGCTGAGTGTTTCCCGCACGAGCGGGGATGAACCGTGGACCCAGAAGAACCAGGACGTGAAGTTCAAGTGTTCCCCGCGCGAGCGGGGATGAGCCGCGGACATCTCGCACCTTTTCGGGGTTGGTTGCGTGCTCCCCGCGCGAGCGGGGATGAGCCGTACAGCCCCGAAGAACGCGAGCGCCTCATGACGTGCTCCCCGCACGAGCGGGGATGAGCCGTTGCAGATGCTCTCGGCGCTCATCTCGATTCTGTGTTCCCCGCGCGAGCGGGGATGAGCCGATGCGCCGCCATTGGGGTCTAGCTATCCATAAGTGTTCCCCGCGCGAGCGGGGATGAGCCGCTAACCGTGTTCGTTGAGGGCATGGGGGCTGAGTGTTCCCCGCGCGAGCGGGGATGAGCCGCTTCTGGCAGGGCTAAGCCTTGCTACTGGATAGTGTTCCCCGCGCGAGCGGGGATGAGCCGGCAACCGCTGGGTACTGGCCGCGGTTCTTCTGGTGTTCCCCGCGCGAGCGGGGATGAGCCTGAGCCGCCCCTCAGACGGCTGACCAAGAATCAGTGTTCCCCGCGCGAGCGGGGATGAGCCGAAGGAAGCGGAAGCTGCCGCTGAGGGCGAAGTGTGTTCCCCGCGCGAGCGGGGATGAACCGAAGGGTGATCGCTGGAACATCGAAGGCGTGAAGTGTCCCCTGCATGAGTGGGGAGCATGTATCGCCTAATCCTCTCAAAATCAGGGTGTTTCAAACATTGAAAGATGTTCAGATGCTGGTGCCATGCTTCTTCTTGGTCAGTAGAATGGTATACACCTTGCTATGTCGCAAGGCACATATCTTGTGAAACAGATAAGGATAAGCTCACCTCGTTTATCTACGACATGCAGTCCTGCATACGGATCCATGTTCTTCCGGGTTTGGTGAAGTAGCTACAGAGCGCGGATTCTGGCGTTGGCTCCTGATGAGACGGACATTCGCAAGGTCGCTAAGGGCCGCGCACTGGTCAGGGGCTGGAGAGACCGGGTGTCCGAAGTTCAGTTTGTGTTCCCGTCGCAGAGGGTTCAGGCGTTGTTGTCGACCGACCCGAACGCGACGAAGAAGAAAGAGGAGATGGAGTCATGATGAAGAAGAACGTAGCGCTGGTTGCTGGCGTGTTGGTGTTGGGTTTGGCCGGTTGTGGCCAGCAGGGTGCTGGTTCGCAGTCGCAGAGTGCGTCTGATGGTGGTCAGCAGGCGGCGGCTGATGCCGCTCTGAACTGGATGCAGGGCACCGCAAAGGTTCGTTGCGAGCTGGAATCAGAGAACTACAAGTACCACGCAAGTGATTGCTCAACTCAGGACAACAGCACTCCGGCTTGGAGTGGTTCTGAAAATTATCGTGTGAAGCGCACCGTGCGGTGGGGCAAGGATGCCTGGGCTGTCGTGATCCCTAAGGGGGACAACGACAGCACACCTTCTGTTCTAGGCATGGTGAACGAGGGCGGCCGCTGGGTCCTCAAGTCCCGCGGCGAACTGAACCAGATTGCCAAGGGCTCGAAGAACTCAGAGTGCGCAGCCCTGAGCGGTCCGAACGCCCCGGAATGCGCGGACTAATAGGAGAAAGAAATCATGAAGAAGAATGCTGTACTGCTCGCAGGTGCGCTGATGTTGGGTTTGGCTGGATGCGGACAAGGAACTGCCCCGCAGTCACAGATTCAGAGCGCGTCTGATAATGGTCAGCAAGCGGCGGGTGATGCTGCGATGTCATGGATTGGCGGCACCGCAAAGGTTCGTTGCGAGCTGGAATCGGAAAACTATAAGTACCACAGTTCTGATTGCAACAGTCAGGACAATAGCACCCCGGCATGGAAAGACCCAAGCATGTACCACCACCAGCGAACTGTACGTTGGGGCAAGGACGCCTGGGCGGTCGTGATTGCTGAAGGTGAGAATGACTCTTCCCCGGTAGTGCTGGGAATGATTAACGAAGATGGTCGATGGGTGCTCAAATCACGCGGTGAGCTCAACCAGATGGCAAAGGGCTCGAAGAATAGCGAATGCGCCGCGCTGAGCGGCCCAAACGCGCCTGAATGTGCAGATTAGCGGAGAAAGAAGAATCATGAAGAAGAACAAAGCACTGATTGCAGGCGTACTAGTACTGGGGCTGGCCGGTTGTAGCCAGGGCACTATCCCTCAAATGCAGGCTCAGAGCCCGTCTGATAATGGTCAGCAGGCGGCGGCTGATGCAGCCCTGACATGGTTCAAAGCAACTGAGCGTGGAGCATGTGAGCTGGAATCGGAAAACTACAAATACCACAGTTCTGATTGCTCAACGCTGGACAACAGCACCCCTGCTTGGAGCAGTGCCGAGAATCGTCATGTTCTCCGTACCGTACGGTGGGGCAAGGACGCTTGGGCAGTCGTTATTGCTAATGGTGACAACGATTCTTCCCCGGCTGTGCTTGGTATGGTGAACGAGGGTGGCCGCTGGGTGCTCAAGTCACGCGGTGAGCTTAACCAAATAGCGAAGGGCTCGAAGAACTCAGAGTGTGCTGCACTCAGCGGTCCGAATGCACCCGAATGTGCTGAGTAACGTCGTATGATTCTGTAGCTTCTGCATCAGCTATCTGTTGAGTAACGGTGCCCTAGTGTTCCCCGCGCGAGCGGGGATGAGCCGATGGTTCCCTGGCCTGACCACGTTCAGTTGCTGTGTTCCCCGCGCGAGCGGGGATGAGCCCTGCCACTGCATCGTCAGCTTGAGCGCGTTCAGGTGTTCCCCGCATCAGCGGGGATGTTTTAGAAAGCCTTGTTTACCAGCCCTCCCAAAATAGAGAGGGCTGGTAAGCAACGCACCCAAAAATATCAGCCTAGTTGCACACAAACCACACCCCAGCCGCTGAGCAACGCCTCCCTCTCCTCACCCTCCCACCCCATACCAACTTCCGGCAAACACTGCCAGATATCGCCCCTATTTCGTTGAACATCGAAAATGGGCGTAAAATCACCGCCGTTTCGTCTTCGCTTTAAAGGGGACCTTAAGGTACGCTAGATGACTGGGTCAGGGAACTCGTGCCGGTCTCACTCACCGCGTATCCGCCCGACAGACACCCGCCCCCCGTACGTTGCGTCTCACTCACGCACACAGGGGAGGGAACCCAACGTATCGGCCTCACTCACCGTTTACGCCGCTGTCCGCGCGTCCTGCCACCCGTAACTCACTCAACTCAAACAAGAACTGAATAGGACAATCATGCCCTTGCTTAACCATCGACTCTCACGACGATTCTTCGTAAAGGGTGCTTCCGCCGCCGCCGCTGCAGGCGCACTGACCCTGCAGGCACAGGCCGCTCAGGCTGACGAAGCTCCCGCAAACCTTGCCCCGGCAACCGAGGAAGCTAAAGGTCCGCGCCTCGTCATTCAGCGTGCCACCATCACTGAAACCGGTATGACCGTCAGCTACACTGCACACGGTCTGCGCGAATTCCTCACCGAAGGCACCACTCTGACCGTACGCCACGGCTACGTTCGTAACGACTCTTTCGAAACTCTGCGCTCCTGGCCGCTCACCCCCGAATTTGACGGTGATGCTGACAGCTTCAGCGGTAGCGACCAGTTCCCCATCGAGCTGATGCAGGGTGAGGGCGTTGATCACGCCCTGCAGCTGGATATTTGCTCCGACCCGTGGGGTCAGGAGATCACCCGCCAGATTGCTGCGCGCATCCCCGTGGCTGAGACCAAGATTCTGAAGACTTCTTTCGAGGACGTTCCGGATAACCACCCGTTCGCTGAGGATATCCGCATGGCGAACCAGAAGAAGTGGCTGATGCCGAACCCGCAGACTGGCGCGTTTGAGCCGGACCGCCCTGTGACCCGCGAGGAGCTTATTGCTCTGCTGAACCACGCTGCTGGTCACGCTGGCGTGAGCGAAAACTCTGAGGTTGCCCCCTTCGCGGATGCGGCAGGCCGCCCGACCGCGAATGCGCTGCACTGGGCTCGTGACCGCAAGATCACCGAGCCGCTCACTGGTGGCGACAAGATTGACCCGACCGCACCGGTTTCTCACGAGGAGCTGGCGGCTGTGCTGTTCCAGTACAACGCGGAGGTTCAGCTGACCGAAATGAAGGAGGGCACTGGTTCTCGTTTCCGCGACGTGCTCGGTGCTGGTACTCTGCACCGTTACGTTGCGTGGGCTGGCGCGAACGACATCGTGCTGGATGCTTCGGGCGTGTTCAACCCGACCGCGCCGACTACTCGCGCGGAGCTGGCTCGTTTCATTCGCCGCTACAAGCTGCAGAACCTGCTGTTCACTGACTTCTCGTATGTCTCCTAATATTTAGTCACCCCTGGCACCGTGTCACCTAGGTACCGTGCGTTGGGGTGCGTGAAACCCCCGTCTTCTGGCTTTTGCTGGAGGCGGGGGTTTCGCTATGCCCCGTTGTACGGCGCGCCCTGGGTGGTGCGCCCTGCGGTGCGCTTTGGGATGCGCCATGTCGGGGTACCGTTTTGGCGTGCTATTTCGGGGCGCCGAGTCGTGCCGTGCTGCTATATTGCCGCACTTCGGGGAGTTTTAGTGACAGGCTGTGCCTGGCATATGAAATTTTGCGTTATATATGCCTAAAATCTTGCAAAATCCTGTGCGCTAAGTAAGTATTACCTAGAAGGTAAGTTAAAGGTTGCCTTACTTAATACTGTGTGAAGACTAGTTGCCCTTCCTTTCGGGTGCATGAAACACCCGCCGCAAAGGCAGAAAAACGCGGCGCCTCACCGCCCCTCAAACAGGGGAGAGACGCACCTCCACACACCACCCACGAAAAAGGACATACATATGAACCTCGCTTCGAGCAAGGCATTCAAGGGCCTCGCCGTTGGATCGCTGGCACTGGCAATTTCCGGCGTTGCCACCATCCCCGCATCGTTCGCGGCAGAATCCACCCCGGCAGCAAGCCAGAGCAGCGACGCTCGCACCATCACCGACAAGGCGATGGCGAAGATCACCCAGGGCCTGCCCGGTCAGTTCCAGGTCGCATACTCCAAGAAGACCAACAAGATTTGGGTTGCGGGCACTGCAGACCGCGACGAGCACGTTT
>ERZ773007.894-NODE-894-length-14491-cov-5.562968_pt1 | contig 14491 bp, 9 predicted proteins | sample MGYA00580665_ERZ773007 | MGnify/ENA primary metagenome ERZ773007 (study PRJEB29015, sample SAMEA2738122) | human oral metagenome | biome: human oral; feature: human-associated habitat; material: saliva | place: China | collected 2167 ... | reverse complement strand
AGAGACAACATGCCGATAAAACTAGCCAATAAAACGACTTTCTTACAGCCAAAGCTTTCTACAAGCTTACCGGCTATAGCCATGGATAAACAAGAACCTACACCGAGCAACAAAATCATGGAACCTAATACATCCTCACCGATGCTTAGTTTCGCTTTTAAATATGGCACAAATCCGGCCCATAAGGCAGTGTACATACCAGGGATAAAAAATGCACCAAATGCACCACGAATATTAGATTTTGAAACAGAAACTTGTTCGCTCATCATGTCCTTTCTGGTTTCTAGAACCGTTCGGCGAAGAAAGGCCCTTTTGTATCCGCTAGACCGCGATAACATGCATTTCTAGGGGAAACCATTTTAACTACAAGAAAATTATATTGAGAATATAGTAACCCTCTTTACACATAATGTAAAGAGGGTTCTTAAAATTTAAATTTAAATTAAAAACGTAAGGCCCATAGCGATAAAAATAGCAGGTAATAAATTAGCTAAACGAATCTTATTAGGCCAAATAATATTAATGCCTACACAGAAAATTAAGATGGATCCTACATAGGATAAATTGTCGATAGCCTGCTGTGTCATAAGTGGCGCCGCAACATGCGCTAAGGCCGTGATCAACCACTGCGTGATACCTACAGGAATGAAGGAAAACAATGCGCCCTTCCCCATGGATGAGGTCATAACCATAACAATAACACCATCAAGAATTCCTTTGAGTAGCAAGGTTTGGTAATCTCCTGTCAATCCATCTTGAATTGAACCGAGCACGCCCATCGCACCAACAGTAAACGTAAGTGATGCAGTGATAAACGCTTGCGTAAACTTAGGGTCCCCTGTATTACCGGTTTTATCTTTCACCCAGTCACCAAAGACCGTAATCCATCGGTCTAAATCAATGATTTCACCAATCACAGCACCAACTACCATGCTGATAATCATCAACAAAGGTCCAGTAGTTTGCAAGGAACCATTAACGATAACCAGCATAAATTGCATGGCCCCGCTCATCCCTAGTAACAGCACGATGATACCACATACTACCATAAGGGTTTGTTTTAAATTGTCCTTCATAAATCGGCCGCACGTGAGCCCAATAATACTACCACCGATAATGAGCCCCATGTTGATAACCGTACCTAAACCAATCATCTTCTTATCCTTTCCCTTACGTATGAAAGTTATTATGAAAGTAGTATATCAACTACATCGATAACAATCAATATAAAATATCACAAAAAACCGTATCTATGTTTCAGTAGATACGGTTCTATTTATATTAATCATCTATTGTCATATAAACCACAGGATTGGCCTCATTGATTTCATTAAAACAAGGGCAATCCTTGCCGTGATCATTGATGAGACCACTAGCTTGTAAATGGGAATAGATGGTCACAGGTCCTACAAATTTGAACCCTCGTTTCTTAAGGTCTTTGCTAATGCGCGTAGATAATTCATTTTTAGCAGGCACCTTTCCCTCAGAATGGCCTTCATATATAAGAGTCTTATGATTGGTGAAAGCCCATATATATTCGCAAAAGGATCCAAATTCGTCTTGAATGTGTTGGAACGCCTGTGCATTATTGATGATGGCCTCAATCTTCTTGCGAGATTTTAACATTCCCTCTGTACTCATAATACGCTCTATATCTGTTTCCGTATATTTAGCTACTGCATCAACATCAAAATAGTCAAAACACTGACGTATAATGTCTCGTTTATTTAAAATCGTAAGCCAACTCAGACCGCATTGTAGGCTCTCCAAACATAAATGTTCAAATTGACGTTGGTCATCATGAATAGGACGCCCCCATTCATAATCATGATACGCCTGATACAGTGGTGTTGTGGGCCAGGAACAAGTGACTTTCATGAAGGCTCCTTTCTATACTACAACTAGCCTGTTACTAGAAATCGCATTATATATACAATAATACCTATGCTCACTAGGTTTGTAAAGAATACCATACATCGTATTCACTGCCCCTAATATGTAACTCATCTATTAATAATTTAAATATTTTTAAAATAAAATTATGAAAATTCATTTACAATTCACGGAAAATGTTATATTATTTTAAATATATTTTAAATGTGTCTGACACAAAGTCTTTATAAAGCGAGTATATATCTATCTTTTATTATATAAGAGAGTATTAAATCAACCGATAGATATATATTCATTTATGAAGAGTCTTTCACAATATAAAAATAAATTAAAAATTAAGTAATATAGTTGAGGTGTAAGAGAATGAGAGCGAGAAATAAGATGTTATTGTCCGCTGTAATGATGACTATGTTGTCATCTACAGTGGCCCTCCCTAGCACGTGGGCGGCAGCAGGCCTTGGTTCTAATGGCAATGTGTTTGCAGTAGGTTCTGAAAGTAAATTTGAAAGCACTGGCAATACGACGGCAACAGGTGTCATTGCATCAAACGGTGGTCAAGTGACTATTGCTTCATTGGATACGCCTGATCAAAACCAATTGCCTAAGCGTCACCGCCAACCAGCTTTCATTACAGGCATGCTAGATAATAGTTCCATTCAAGTGGATGGCGGGGTTATGAACGTGAATACGGCCCCATGGGACGCACCCTATCCACTAGCATTTGCTTATAACAGTAAAATTAATCTTGGTATCGATGATTCAGGTACTGTAAAACATAAAGTATTTAATATGCAAGGTAATATACTTGTATCTGATAAAACGATGCCTCCATACCAACAACAGCAACCATCCGTGATTAATATTGGCCTCGGCCGTGCGCACAATAGCCCTAACCAATTTACCGGCAAGGCTGTGAACACATTAGAGGATAAGGGTGGCGAAATCAACATGACCTTTGATGGTGGCATGTGGAGCCACGATAACATGGGTGGCTTGGAGGCATTCCAAATTAAAGGCAACGAAGCGCGCAGCAGTATCAATACACTCAAAGGCACTCGTACACGTGAAGGATTCAGCCGTATTTCCCAAGATTCTCGTAGCGACATCCACGTTAATAATTTAGACGGCCACATCAATGTCATTTACGACATGAGCGCTGGTACTGGTTTGAACTTCGCTAAACCAGCCGCTCAAAAAACAGGCCTTGATGCATCTGACATCGAAGGCGGTAACTTCATCGTAAAATCCGCTACAACAGGATCTGGTGTACATGGCTATGTAACAGGCGATCATCTCGATACGTCCTCTGAAAGCAATGTAAACAAGATTCTAGATAACTTGGCGCATAAATTCTATTACGAAAATTATATGAATGGTGAAAGAAACCTTTCTGGTACTGTATCCATCGCTTCTAATGGCATCGTGTCAAGCTTCCAAAAAGCGTTAACTACAGACCAAAAAGAAGGTGCTATTACATGGCAAAACGGTAATGGTCAAGGTTCCTATGCGGCTCCTACTCCAACGCCTACGCCAGCTCCAACACCAGTAACTCCAGTTACTCCGGCACCTAGCCCTGTAACTCCGGTTACGCCAACACCTACCCCTGTAACTCCAGTTACTCCGGCTCCTAGCCCTGTTACTCCGGTGACACCTGCGCCTACACCTGTTACTCCGGCTCCTACTCCTGTAACTCCGGTTACACCTGTTACTCCAGCACCTACTCCTGTAACACCAAGTCCTGTAGTAACGCCTGGCGCTTACGATACACCACAAATGCGCGGCATTCGTTCTGCTGTAGTTGGTAATATCAACGCATGGCGTACAATGACGAGCGATATGAATCGTGCTAACCAATTACAACAAGGTTCCCCAACAGGTATTTGGGCTCGTATTGGTGGCGGTAGATATAATTATGCTAATGACGGTATCAATACAGCTACTGATTACACAAGCATCCAAGGCGGTTATGATACTAAAACAAGCCGTGACTGGACCGTTGGTGGCCAAGTTTCTCATCTACGCGGTTCTGAAGATTATGTATTCAATGGTTCTGGCAAGGTAAAATCCTATGCTGTTGGCGCTTATGGATTGAAAGACCTTGGTAAGGATCAATACGTACATGTAGAATCTCAAGTAGGTCGTATCTCTAATGAATTTACAGCGCGTAATGAAATCGGCCAAGCTAAATCTGGCGATGTAAAATCCAATGCGTATAGCATCGGCGTTCGCTACGGCAAAACTATAAAATCTGCTAATGGTTTCTATGTAGAACCACAAGCACAATTGAACTATACACACTTCGGTGGTCGTGACTTTACAGCAGGCAATGTTTCCGTTAACCAAGCTGGTGTAAACAGCACATCCGGCAAACTCGGCCTTGAAGTAGGTAAGCAATTTGGCAATGGTAACCTATATACACGCTTTGCTGCAGGTCATGCTTTCACAGGCAATGTGAAAACTACCTATGCTAGCGGTAATGCCGTAAAATTGACAGAACAAGACCTCAAAGGTACTTGGACCGAACTCGCATTCGGCGGCCGTTATGGTTTCAATACGAACAACAGTGTATATGCAGACGTTACTACCGGTCTATCTGGTGGTTACCAAGCTGACTGGGGTGTAAACGCTGGATTCACGCACAAATTCTAATTTATATTACATACCGTTATATACGGCCATATAGTTGTACAACCATAGATATCTCCCCTGTATATCCCTTGCATATCTATGAGAGACGCATCCTAATATATTTCCCCTTTTTATGCAATACTACTCCAATAGGATGCTACTTCCCCCTCTTATCGTAAGCTGTATGGCCTTATATACATACATTTAGATTCCGTCTAAATGTTTACTAACTTTCTTACTACAATGCAAAATGCCCCCTTCATGAGCAGCCTTAGATGGTTGTTGTGAAGGGGGCGTTTTGTAGTTGTGGAATAGGATTACAATTCTTAATATCAATCAAGTTAAACTGATTATTTAATTAAAATGCTCTTGATTCAACTAACTCACCTGTCACTCGATTATATTCTAAACCGCCTCTAGTACAATGCTCTAGAAATTTAGAAGGATCAGATAAGTAATCAATATCATATTCAGCTTTAAGCTCAGTTATGAGATCTTTACGTAAGACCACCTTACGATCTCCAACTAGCTCTCGTAATAATTCATGTAGGAAAACTTTATCTTTTTTTGCAGATAATAAAATAGTATGACGATATGTTTGGGCGTTAAAATATTTGCTCCAACGCAAAATAGAGCTATAGAAATAATCATCAAGCGCTAGATCTTGAAGTTTATGTTTGAACCCTAATCTTCTTAATCGGCCATAAGTAAAATAATTTCCATAGTCAATCCGCCTTACAGCATTAATAAAATCATCAATATCAGCTTTTGTAATACCAATCTTTTCTAACTGACTTATATGAATATACTGGTTAGGCATAATTTCTAGAACTTTAAATTGATATCTTAAATCTGATAGTGCTGCATAAAAAGTAGATGTAGCATACATACTTTGATCAAAAGTTCTTGAGTTCATCAACCCATTATTCGAAATATGAGCTTCTAGAGCAGCTACCATTCCAGTATATTTAGATTTATAAATCGTACGGCTTGCTAAAGTATACCCAAGATGATTAATATTATAGGAATTTACATAATTTGACATGTCACAATTAAAATGTTCACTCAACAAAGAGGTTACTTCTTTCAAACTATAAAAATTCTGTGTTAGAACTAGACGAGTCTCCGCAATCATAGCATCGTTCATTTTCTCAACATCCATTGATAGCATATCCGCATGTCTATATGGCGTGATAGGTCCAAAATAATTTGCCTGAATAGTAGCTTTATCAACACCAAATGTCATTTCATATAATGAACAAAAATCAGAAACAGAAATAGGGCTTTCAGATTTTAATAGCTCAACAATCTGTTTCTCACGGCTCGCCTTTCCAATAACTATGTTAGGCATACGTAAACATGTAATCTCAAGGTCTCGAATTCTATCTTGGCATTTTTTCAATATATTATGTAGTTCATATTTATCATGAATTTCCCATTCAGCTAATACATCTGGACGATTGGCAACAAATAAAGCAGTCGATACTTCCATATTATTATATTCAGCTAATCCTAACTCCTTAATTAATTGGTTGATATCAAGATTTCTAGTCTCATAATACCTAAACCATTTCTGATACTTCCAAACCGTATAGAGGCTATCTGCTACTCGAACGCCAAAATTTCTTAAATCAAAACGTAAATTATCCTCAACTCCAGCATTATCTAAAATCATTAGATATTTATCATAAGCATCCTGAAGTTTTGTATCCTCTGTACAATATGTAGAAATAAACCAGTATAATATAGCGCCTTTTTTAGGCTGTACAAAGCAATCACCTATTCGCAACAAACCTTTTTTTAAATATGAATCTACTCTCAATTTGATAGTATCTGGAATAGTCTCATCATCTAATATATCCTCAATATCAATTGTGCCACTCTTATATCTGAGTTTTAAAAAATAATATATTCGAGGGGTTACATCAAAAATATGTGTAAATGACTCTAAACTAAAAGCATATTTTTCAAAAATTAAAGCATATCCGTCTTCAAAAACAGTACCCAAAAAATTTAGTGCCTTTTTTTCTATTTGACGTACGCGTTCTCTTGTTATACCAAGCTTATTACCAATTTCTTCTAATGTAAGACCATCCATACGATGGCTAACTATAGGTAAATATTTATTATCTCTATTTTCTATTAAAACTTGTTCAATTGATGGATGATTATAACTATATACACCGTCCTCTATTGACAAAATCTGACTTTGAACAGCCTCATTTAAAATAGTTTCTATATAATCATCTTCCATCATGCCATCAATCAAAAATGGATTGCAACAATTAATTACTTCTTCAAAAGACTTCGATCCATGTAGTTTAAGAGTAAATAAAATGAGCTCTTTTTGCAATTTTTTATAACTATCTAATTTAGTTACGTTCACCATGTAATTTTCAGTTTTCCACGGAATAGAATATAAATCTTTATAAAAATTTATTAGTTCAATATGAAAATCATCAATATCAAAACCTTGACACTTAATTTTTTCAATTAATGAATTAAATATATTTTTTACAAAAACAATAGATATATTTTTTGTATAATAAAATTCTTCAATGGCCTTGATATCTGCAATAATTTTTAATATATCTTTTCCCGTTTTACCGGATCCAGATTTATACTTCTGTATATTATTTTCATCAAGTTTAAATAGATCTTTATAAGTATTAATATTATTACGCTCTAAAAAAGTTAATACTCTTTTAGGTATCTCTAATGTTGGAAAATCGTGTTTCCAATTAATTATAGTTGTATCCTCTGCTAAACGGATACCCTCATATTGATTCATCTAATCCACTGACTCCCCTCTTACACAGGAGCAACCCACATATCATCATCGTCTTCATTTTCTTCTGGTTGAGTAGTAACTTCTAAAACAGGAAGATCTGCCACTTTATTTGTTTCACTCACCGAAGTAATAGCTTCTTCACCCGCTACTGGTAAAGTAACTATATTACTATCAGTTTCAGTAGCTTTTATCGTTTGTTCTAATTCGGTAATCTCCACACCTTGATGGTCTGCTTTAATCCCCTCTAAAGATACTTCATCTTCAACCTTATCATTTGCAAAGGATACTTTATGTGAGTTAGGAAGATTTTTAATTAGAATGTCTTTAACTTCTTCACGAGTAAGAGTATCTAAAATTCTTACACCACCAACCTCGTTTAAGATTTTGCCAGCTTCTGAATATGGGAACCGGTTTACAACCATTCTCTCTTTTTCTATAAGAACTTTTACAGCTTCCAAAATACCTAATGCAATTTCTTTGTTAGAAATAATATTACTAGATAAAAGAGCTACCGCATTACCACGATATGGAGTCGACACAAAAAAATCTATTAGATGATATGGATTTTCTATATTTTGATCATCTCTAAAGTAATATGCTAACCACCATAAAATTGCAAGATTATGTATTGCCAAAGAACGTTTTGCACCATTAACAAAAATGGTACGTGACTTCAAGCTAGATTCTTCACGCTTTTTATTATCAGGATTAGCGATTTGGCTATTAAAAATTCCCATTTGATACTCAAGATAATCTGTATGAGCTAATGCAACCCAAATCTTTTCCATTTCAGCTTGAACTGGAGTTAGTACCTTAAGACTCTCCCATACACGTCTGATATTACGTCTTACAATATCCGCATCATATTCCTTAGGTTCAACCTCTAATGGTTCATATTCATACTCGATACTTGTCTCTATCACATGATTAGGATCAGAAAATACAGACTTTAACTTATCCATTTCATTACTTTTATATAAGTGAGCATACTTTACAAGGAATTCGTTTTTAAACTCTTTCAAGAATTCATCCGTTACATATTTAATATATCTAGTCATTTACTTCATCTCCAGCAAACTTATCATGTACACTTTTTATCAACGGACAATTCAACAAACGCTGAGCTATAGCTAATGTACTTTCATTATTTAGATTAATTCCTTCTTGGGTAAGTAATGTATCGATAGATTGATACCAATCTAAATCTTCTGATACATTCTTATTCTTAATTTCTGATAGCACAAAGGTTAATGCAGGAATAAAGAACAACGAAATGAAATACTCTTTTGATTGAACGCTATTACCACAATTTTTATATATAGAAAATACTTCTGTAGGAAGATTTAGAACAATAGTATCCCCGCTCAACTCTACATTCATATATGGCTCGTTATGAGGTGCTACGGTGAAGATAGACTCAGTCCCACTACGACCAGATTCAAGATCTATTACAACTTCTTTAGTAGGTAAAAAAGCTAAAATGTCACCTTTTTTTAAATTTGTAACCTCATAGTCTTCATCATAATACAAATCATTAAAGTTAATATTTGAATAGTTATCAATATTCGCATTTGCAATAACCATAGCATTAATTTGTAGTTTTTTACGAATATCCCCTTCAAATATAATATTCCTTATAAAAGATTGATCCTCATTATTAATCCATAATTTGCGATAACTACTAGCCACACCTTCTACATGAAGTGCATAACGGGCATTACCAGATTCCACCAATTCTTTTAGACCTTGATTACCAAGTTTAAAATCAGCAACAATAGAAATGACACCTGAGCTCTCAGGGTTTACATTGATTTGAGCATCAAAACTATTATTATCTAAATAATCATCTAACTCAGGGGTTAAAACAGGATATGGAAATAAATCAGCCTTTAAGTTCATATGTAACCCCTTTCATCTTCACACGCATACGATCTTCGATAGTAAAATCTATAACAAATCTTTTATTGGCCTCTAAGTTTTCTACACTAAACTTTTTAGAACCATGTAACATAACCTGATTTCCACTCTTCGAGCTTATATCTTTTATAATCTTATTGTATGCAACCCCATTTTCACCTATAGATTGGAATGAAAATCCTAAGCGATTCTTACGCTTAGTCGTAATACCAATTAATCGATACATTCCATTATCAGAATCTACATCAATAATTTTCATCTTTAAATAATCAGGATTATTTACTTCAGTAAATTTAACACTTACACTAGGATTTCCACCATCTACTTCACCTTGTTCACCTGGCTCATCCTCACCATGACCATATTGATTGTCAGAAGAATTTCCTCCTCCTTCACCTTTACGTTCACTACCGGAACCTGTAGAGTCTCCATCTCCCAACTCAACTTCGGTCATAATACGATCTAATGTTTTTGACTCTGAATCCTCATCAGTAACACTCGGCTTAGAGGCTTTCTCTTTAATTACAACATTACTAACTCGAGAAGTAATACCACTATCCTCAATCTTATTGGCATCCCCATCTTTAGGTGCCATCATAGGCAACAACTCATTTAATCCAAAGGCTTTAATGGCTTCTCCATCTTCACTACCAAAACATTCTTCAACTTTTGCTTTATACCAATGATACAAAGCTTTTAAAAATTGCTCAGATTTTTTTCTGTTACTATCATCTTCTCGATCAGTACTCCAATTATCATGATTAACATTCTCTAATTTTTTCAAGAAAACGTTTAATTTATGACCCGTAGCATAGAAAACACCAGAAAATGGAATGGACCCATTAATACGATTTCTTTCAAAAATAGTCATTCCACTCCGTCGAGTTTGAAGGACACGTCTTGTTGGATGTTCTTCATCCAATACTAAGTACAATGCAGCTTCATCCGTATCCTCTATAAACGGATATTCATCTACCCATTCTTCAGGAATAGAAAATCTTTTATTATTCTCTGATGAAAGTGCTAGATAATAAGAGTATGTATTAAAAAAAGTATTTCTTTCATCTGTAGAAAGATTATAGTCACCAATTTTTAAAGTCTCTTTTATAGACATCAAATAGTCTGATAATGTCAATTGATTAATTTTTTCATCATCAACAACAACCTCAAGTTTATTATTCTGAAGAGCTACAAGAAAATTATTAAGAACCGCTAAAATAATTTTTTCTTTCCAATTCTCTATTTTCTTTAATCCCATTACAAATAGGTCTGTTCCATACTCTTGTCGACTTTGAGTAAATCTCGCTGGTACCTCGATATTACTACATAAACGTCCTCGAGCTTGTGTAATATAAGTAGTAGAGGCTCCATCAAAAGGTACTTTTTCATCATCACGATAGGATACAAAGTTAATAACTCCTGCAAATTTATTCCCATCATGAGTAGACATACTATTATAAAAAACCGTACGTAAATTAGATGCAGCAAATGGAGCAGCCTTACCAATACCTTTACTACCTGCCGAAGTCTCATCAGACTTTTCAGAATAGCCATCCCCCTCAACAAGGGAGGCGAAGTTTTGATTATTTAGACCAGTTGTATTATAGTCACTAATAACGAGCATATCGATAGTCTCACTAGTTAGTACCGATTTAAAGGTCTTCAAATAATGCAATGTATCTGCATTATTCTTCTCTTTCCAAAAATTTTCAGCTTTAGGCAAAATATCATTTATTAATTCATCTTCACCTAAAATTTCTTTGGCTTGAATCGTTTCAAATTTAAACTCAACACGAACCGGCTCATCAATATTTTTTTGATGCGCATCAATAGAGTTTTGTAAAACCTCACGAGTTAATGACATAGGAATATTATCTAAGAATGTTTCTATCCCTGCACCATTAGACCCTGTAGGTGTAAGGCCATATCCACCAGGGAACTCCCAATATTTCATGAATAACCTCTCATGCAACTAATAAAAATACGAATATAATAAGTTAATTATAATACTTTTTCATCGTTTTTTCATCTTTCATTTAAAACAATAGAAAAAGCGAGCTAATATATTAGCTCGCTCATAACTCGATTCTTAAATTTTATTTAACAATAATTGCTCTAATACTTCTACTAACTTTTGACTACGTTCATCAATATACTCTTTATCCCAATGTGATATTCTTTCTGGATTCTGAATAGAAAAATATTTATTTTGGAAATTAACTAAGCGGTGTTGACTTTGAATCGGGTTCTCTATTTCTTCTGCTAAAGCTCTCGTAATAATAAATTCACATGCTTTATAATGATCAAGTTTATCAGAGAACTTAGCATTATTAGCTGATGAATTTAAACGTTTATCTAAAAGTGTTAAATTACCTAAATGATTTAAATACTCTTTACGAGAGTCCTCGTCACTAAAAGAATAGTCATTATTATCGGCTACTTGTGGCATAATATGTTCTAGTTCTATCTTTTTATTGGTTTTTATACTGTCCGCTTGATTTAAATAGAGCTCAATAAATTTAAGAATTTGGACTGCTTTTGGAGCTTTCTTTTTATTCTTTGAACCAAAATCTTTAACAGGCAATAATGGCTTAATCAAATCTACATATGGCTTAGTACGTAATCTTAGTTCCTCTACAGCAATATCTACTCTTTTATTAACATCTGATTCTTTTAAAACCTTTTCAATAATTTCAGGTAGTTCAGATTCAATAGCATTTGTTTGTGTAAAAGAAAATAAAACTGCAGCTACATACCGAACTGCTGCATCAACGAGCCTAGCTTTGTCATTTCTAGCTACATTATAAAATGGCATTAACAATGGATGAATTTGTACCGTTCCAAGTAAATTAAAAATAGTATACATCCCATCATCATTAGATAGAAAATCATTAGATAATGAATCTCTATCTATACTAGCATAAATCTTACTTACATAATTAAGATCTGATGCAAGTTGTAGAATCTCAGTAGAGTTATGCTTATCAGCCTTAAAATGATTAAACAAATCTTTCTTCTTTACATTTTGGGCTTGAGTTCCAATAATAAAATGTTTCACAAAAGTTGATGTCTCTATTGGCTTCGATTTACCCGTATTCTTTAGATTCTTTAAGAACTGATTCCAGCTATCTGAAAAATCTTTTATTTGATTTTGTGTAATCCCAGAAGCTGCTGTAAGATTTTTTAATAAATAATTTTTTAATAAGTCTAATGGTTCTAAAGATTGACCTCTATTATTCAAGATTTCAAATAATTGGAATGCTCGTTCAATCGAAGGCGCCGTTGTTTCAATTAATTTAACTTTCGTAGTAATATACTCCAAAAAATAAAGTAACTTTTGTGGATCACTATCATAAATAGCTCTTAAATGTTGAAGAATGGATTCATATACAGATTCAAGGTTACTGGCATTATCACTATCTTCATCTGTAGATAAAGATCCCTGTTTTATTATATTCTTATAAGTCTCTTTAAAATCCAACTCTTGTGTGTGAAGAATTTTATAATCAACAAATCGTAATTTATTATCTAAAATTCTAAAATACTCTTTAAAGCTAAATGCATGTCCAGTCCACATATCCCCATTTGCATCCTGGCTTCTATTAATTTCATCTGCAATATCTCTAAACAACTTATTTAGCGCACAAAAAATAAGAGTTAGTGTCGTAAGTCTTTGCTGTCCATCAATCACATCAAATACAGTTGGTTTTTCTTCAGAGCTTATTAGTACAATATTACCTAATAAATATCCTGGTAACATATTTATTGGATCTGTATAATCATTTGTATCTTCACTAAAATCAGCAAAAAGTGTTTCTACTTCTTTTTCAGTCCACACAAAACTTCTTTGAAAATCAGGAATTACAAACTGATTCTTATTATCCAATATCCCCTTAATATTTTTCATAATTGATGTAATTTCAGCCATATAATCCTCCCCATTCAATTTATGAAATGTCTTTATTTATATTAGATCATAAAAACAAGATGAAGATCAATACTAAATTTAGCTGTGTAATTGTGTAATATATAATATACGTTATATTGAGCCTATACGGATATAACTCGTCTATTAATAAAAAAGCCCTTCTTCATGCACCGCAAACGTCAATTATGCAACAATTCTGATATCACTACTGTCCTCCGTGTAGACACCTCTGGTGTACTCGCCCATCTAGTTGAAGACGGATATCCATATGCAATTCCACTTAGCTATGCATATGATGAAGATCGTAATCGTATTTATGTCCATAGTGCTAATGAAGGATATAAACTCGATTGTATCAAATACCATGACAAAGCATCATTTTGTGTAGTAAATAAAGACGAAACAATCATCAATCGCTTTGATACTATGTTCCACAGTGTCATAACCTTTGGCAAAGTTCGTATTACCGATGATGAAAGCGAAAAACGTCACGCCTTAACATTATTAGGTGAAAAGTTCTCTATTCCAGATAATCCAGAACTCGATGCGTATATTGAACGTGCTTGGAATAAGTTAACTGCCATATCTTTAGATATTAAACACATAACTGGCAAAGAGTCGATTGAGCTTTTTATCGAAAAGACCAACCAACTGCTATTACTAAAACAAGACGCCCCATTATCTATTGCGATAACGAGGCTTCTTAATATTTACAATCTTATATTTCAGTATTAATAGAGTATCCATATCCCCACACAGCTCGTAATTAGTGCTACAAGTACAGGCACAGAGGTTCGTTTAAGCAAATCTACCGATTTAATATGTGCAACCCCTGCTACACCAACCATAACAGGGCTGATAGGGCTCAAGAACAGACCTAGGCTAGCCCCATTTTGCATACCAAGCATAGTCGTAATAGGATCTAGTCCAAGGTTAGATACGATGTCAGGTACTAGCGGTACCAATGTAAATAAAGGTGCTACATTGCTACCAGTTACCATACTAAGACCTAGCATACCGCCACCCATGACAGAGGTAAGTCCCACAGAGTTAAGGGATAGTGTTTGTAGTGCGCTAACTAGCGAATCAATAATCCCTAAGCTCACTAAGCCTTGTGCGAAAACCTGTCCACCAATGATTAACGTTACAGCATAGGAAAACTGATTACCCATTCCTTCAAAAAATACAGTTGTGCTTTTAAGGACGGTCCTTAAATTACGATGACGGATAAGTTCTGCCAATAAAGCAATGCCAAAGGCAAGCATCATAGCAAGGGTTACATTCATCTTTACGCCAGGCAAACCATATTGGCTAAAGCCCAAGATGAAACATAG
>ERZ773007.888-NODE-888-length-14532-cov-3.554328_pt1 | contig 14532 bp, 9 predicted proteins | sample MGYA00580665_ERZ773007 | MGnify/ENA primary metagenome ERZ773007 (study PRJEB29015, sample SAMEA2738122) | human oral metagenome | biome: human oral; feature: human-associated habitat; material: saliva | place: China | collected 2167 ... | reverse complement strand
GCCACGATTCCACGACCGACGCCGCGAAAGGCATTGACGCACAAGCGTTTTCGACTCCCGACGCCGCGGAAGGCATTGACGCAATGCCGTTTTCGACAACCGACGCCGAGGAAGACGCACGCAATGGCCACGATTCCACGACCGACGCCGCGAAAGGCATTGACGCACAAGCGTTTTCGACTCCCGACGCCGCGGAAGGCATTGACGCAATGCCGTTTTCGACAACCGACGCCGAGGAAGACGCACGCAATGGCCACGATTCCACGACCGACGCCGCGAAAGGCATTGACGCACAAGCGTTTTCGACCGACGAGGGGCGGTGGGGCGTTCGTTCGCCCCGCGGGCCCGACCCACCGACGGACGACGGACACGACAGCAACGCCATTCGGCACGACAGCACCGACACTGGCAACGATTTCGCCGACGCAGAAAATAACTTCACCGCCAAACCATCCAACTTCTCCGCCGATAGGCACCCACCCGCAGCCGTAGGCACCGCCCTCGCGGCCGATCCACCGATCTCACCCGCCGAGGAATGGCGCACTCGGCGCACCTTCACCGAAAAACACCCTTATCTCAATCCCTCTTTCCATGAACCGCACCCCCTCCTTCGCCTCCACCCGCCGTCGTTTGGCAGGTTCTGCCGCACATTCCGTGTTCAGTCAACACAACCTCCGTTCGGCCGCCCCTTCCTCGGTCGCTTCGTCGACATCCGCCCCGCCTGCACCGTCGGAAGCCGACCTCTTCGCCCCCGTCTCGCCCGCGGCCGACCCAACCGCGGCCGATGCCGACCCGAACACCCCGACCGCGAACGCACAACCGCCGCAAACGCCGCCGAACGCTTCGCAAACGAGCCCGAACACGGCACCGACGGGCGCAAACGGCACGATCCTGCCCCCGAACGCTCCGCAAACACCATCAGCCCCCTCGCCGACGAGCCCGAACACGGCACCGACGGGCGCAAACGGCACGATCCTGCCCCCGAACACCCCGCAAACACCATCCGACCCGCCGCAAACGAGCCTGAACACAGTGCCCAATGCGCCAAAAACGCCGATTTCATCGACGTCGACCCCGTCCGCAGGCACAAAATCGAGCGCTACGTCCCCGAACACGCCGACCGCGGGTGCAAACGGCACGATCCTGCCCTCGAACACCCCGCAAACGCCGCCGAACACGGTGCCCAATGCGCCAAAAACGCCGATTTCATCGACGTCGACCCCGTCCGCGGGCACAAAATCGACCGCAACGAGTCCGAACACCTCGCCGACGCAGGAGAACACCCCGACCGCGGGCGCAAACGGCACGATCTTGCCCCCGAACACCCCGCCGACGGGCACAAAATCGAGCGCAACGAGTCCGAACACGCCGACTGCGAGCGCAAACGGCACGATCCTGCCCCCGAACACCCCGCCGACGGGCACAAAACCGACCGCGACGAGCCCGAACACCCCGCCTACGACCTCGACGCCGGGCAGCGCGTGCTCCGTTCGGCCGCACACCGACGCGCCGTGCGGGCCGAGCGCGAAGCTTGCTGTGGTGCCCTTCGCCACCTGGCCCACTGTTGCGTCGCATTCTGACACCCCCGAGGCCGAACGCCCCCACTGGCGAGCCCGCCTGCTCGAACACTATTCGCCCGAGCGGCAGGTGTCGTTCGGCGAGCACCCCGAGGGGTGCTACTCCTCCCCGCGCCCCACGCTGCGGCGGCTGCGCGACCAACTGGGGTCGGAGACGGTGGTGACGTGGTTGTGCTTGCAACTCAACTATGCGGCGCAACTCTGGGGCACGGCCGACGGTCTGACGAGCCACCAACTGCGGGGCGCGGCGGAAGCCATCGGGGCGTCGTACGCCGAACTCAATGTGGGCGAGGTGATGGTCTACCTTTGTCGGTTGCGCGGGGGCCGTTACGGCAAGGTGGCCTACGGTTCGCTGTCGGCCGACGCGATGGTGTCGAACCTCCCGCTCTATATGAAAGAGCGTCGCGAGGAACTGTCGCAACACGAGCGTCGCGCGGCCGATCGTGCGCTGGCCGAGGAACTCGACGCCCGCGCCGCGCGGTGCTGCACGTACGCGCAGTATGAGGTGCTCCACGCCCGTGCCCGCGTCTTGGCGGGTGGCGACGAGGCGGAGGCCTTTCGGCTGCTGCAGGAGCGCTTTTGGGAGACCGACACGGGGGCTGCTTCGCCCGCCGAGACCGCGCGCTGAGCCCGCCCCGCCCGCGTGTCGACGCGCACCGCGGGGTGGACTTCCGATGCCCCGCCATGGTTTTCCGATGCTGCGCCGTGGACTTCCGATGGCGCGCTGTGGTGGGCAGGATTTGCCCCGCGCAGAAACACTCCCCACTGCGAAGGCCTCCCGACACGGCGCACCAGCGAAAAGATTTGCCCCGCGCAGAAACACTCTCCTCGGCAAAGGCTTCCCGACACGGCGCACGGGCGAAAGGATTTGCCCCGCGCAGGAACGCCCTCCTCGGCGAAGGCCTCCCGACACGGCGCACGGGCGAATGGGTTTGCCCCGCGCAGAAATGCTCCCCACGGCGAAGGCCTCCCGACACGGCGCACGGGCGAAAGGATTTGCCCCGCGGGGTTCGCATTCGCTCCGCGTGCCGACGAACGGCGGGCCGCCCACGACCGACGAACAGCCGGAAAAACACCCCTTCGGCGGGGTCGCACCCGAGACGGCGCACGGGCGAAAGGATTTGCCCCACGCGAGAACGCTCCCCACGGCGAAGGCCTCCCGACACGGCGCACGAGCGAAAGGGTTTGCCCGCGTGGAATCGCCCCCACGGCGAAGGCTTCCCGAACGGCGCACGAGCGAAAGGATTTGCCCCGCGGGGGTTCGCGTTCGCTCCGCGGGGCGACGAACGGCGGGCCGCCCTCGACCGACGGACAGCCGGAAAAACACCCCTTCGGCGGGGTCGCACCCGAGAGGGCGCGGCCGCTGCCGAGTTCATTCACCGAAAAAAAATAAGACTACTCCATGAAACCCAATTGTTCTACGGCGAATCGCACGTCGGTTCGCGTCCAATCTTCCCTTCGTTCCCTTCGGTCGGCCGCTGCGTCGCGCGGGAGCGAAACCCTGTGCCGCCCTTCGCTCCCCACTGCGGGAGGGGGCACCGCGGCCTGCGCCGTACCGGCGAAATGTGCCACGGCTTCGGCGAAATGGTGCGCCGATTCGGCGAATGCCCCCGCGGCGGTAAATCACTCCCCCGCGGCGGCAATGGATGGCCCCTCGGTGGCGGTCGATATGGCCCGGGCCTCCGCTGCTTCGGCGAACGTTTCCACCGGCGCTGCCGTGCAAACCCCGACGCCTGCCGCGCCCCACGCTGCTCCCACGGCCATGACGACCTCGGGCGACGGGCCTTCCGCTGCTCCCGCCCGACCTTCCGCAATCGACGGCGCAGCGGCGAAAAAAACTTCCGCTTCGGCGGGCGCTCTCACGGCCGAACGGCGGGCGGCAGCGGTGGCGGCGGGTGTGGTGCTGCGCTCGGCCGACGACCGCACGGCGCTCTTCACACAGTGGCTCGCCCCGCATCTGCCGATGGTGCGCGGGCTCGTGAGGCGACACACGTATTTCGCGGGCGAACGCGCCGACGACTACCAAACGGCGGTGCTGCACCTGCTCGAACACCTCGACGATCTGGCGCATTTCGCCCTCTGCCTGACCGCCCGCCGCGACACGGCGAAACCCCGCGCCGCGACGGCGAACCGTCCCGCCCCTGCCGACGAGCCCTCCGCGCAGCCCACGACACCGACCGCCCGCGATTTCGACGAAACACACGCTCCGCTCGACGAATCGACGCTTCACTCCGACGAACGTACACCTTATTTATATGCTTCGGCGGCGGAGATCGACGAATCGGCGGCTTCGCTTGATGAAACGCTGCGCGGGGACGACGAACCTTTGCGCGAAGTGGACGAAACAGCGGTGCCCTTCGAAGCCCTGACGGACGCCGACGACGAATCGCTGCGCGAAGTGGACGAAACTGCGGCGGCCCTCGACGAAACATCGGCCGGGGACGCGACGCGTGCGGCGGCCGCGGACGAACGGCAGCCGTATGCGGACGCCGCGCCCGACGAGGCGGAACGGACACCGGCGCCGCTCCCGGTGACGGCGGAGGAGGTGCTGCGCACGGTGGGGGATTTCAATCCGCGGCCGTGGTTGGCGGGGGTGACGCTGCGCCTGCTTTCGACGCTCAACCACAGGGCGTTGCGCCACCGCGAGACGCATCTCACCCCGGCCTCGGCGGACAGCGACGAACTCTTCGACCCTGCCGATCCCGACGGGGACTTGTGGGCGGTCGGGGCGGACACCGCGACGGCAGATGCACAGCGGCAGGCGGCGCCCTCGCGATGGGAGGAGACCTTGGGCGCAGGGCGTGAGCGAACGGGGGGCTCGGCGGGCGTCACCACACGCGACGCCGCGGCGACACGGACTGCGCAGGCGGCGAGCACCCATGTCCCCGACGAGCGAGCGCCTTCCCCGACCGCGGCTTCCGATGCGCAGCCTGCGGGCGCGGAGGAGGCGGCAACAGCCGGGGGCGGACCCACGGCGACGGGCGAGGGAGCGGGCCGCGCAGTGGACAACTGCCTGGAATGCTGGCACCGCGAACAGCCGCGTCGGGGTTTTCACCGCACGCGCGGCGGCCGCCTGTGGAACGCCATGCGGGCCCGTGCGCAACAGGCGCATTCGGCCTTCGCCTACCGGGCGGTGCTGCGTGCCGAGGCCGCGGCGGCTCTCGCCGCCCAGCCGCTGCGCGACCGCGCCCTCGTGCTGCTGACGGCCGACGGATGGACGGCAGAGGAAATCGGGCTGGCGGTGGGGGCTTCGCCCACGGCGGTGCGCCAAACGGTGTGCCGCGTGCGGATGCGCCTGCGGCGTTGGCGCCGGGCTTGGGCCCGTCGCACGCACGCGACGCGCGCACTATAAAGAAGACGTGCGCATTTTTCGGTCGAAAAATTTGGTGGTCTCACTTCTTTTGCCGAAATTCGCGTTGTGTCATTCCTTGTTTTTTTATAAGAGTAAACCCGACACACTGAAGGTTATCAAGGCAAACGAGGGCGACGGGGCCTGGCGGAGTTGGTATCCCGCCGGTAGCCGCCCTTGTGCGAGGCACTGCATCGGAATCTCACGGACAAGGCTTGTAGGTCGAGGGATCGACCACCTCCGTTGCCGCCACTCGCGACCTCGTTCGCCACCCTTTCGCTCCGCCCCCGCGGCGGCGCCCGTTCTCCCCCCGCGGAGTGTGCGCGCCGCCCCACAGACCTTGCATTCGGCACCCCGCCTCGCACTGCCGAGCTCCGCGCTCCCGCACGCTGCGCCCTCTGCGCCGAAGTTCCTCACGGGCTCTTCCGGCCGCAACCCCGCCGCGCCGACCTGACCGCCCCGCTCGGCACGCTCCCCTCGGGACGCGCGCTCTGACGCTTCGCCCGCTTCTCTCCCCCTACGACCCGACTCTCACCCCCTCATCGCATGTTCCACTCCTCCCTGGCGCGCAGCCTTTGGTTCATCGTGCTGGTCATCGCCCAAGCACTGGTGTTCAACCACATTCACCTGTGGGGCTACGCCACGCCGATGCCCTATGTCTTCGTGCTCCTCATCCTTCGCCACGGCACCCCGCGGTGGTTGTATGTGGTGGTGGGCTTCGTGACGGGGCTTTGCATCGACGCGGTGAGCACCACGCCCGGCGTGGCGGCGGGTGCCCTCACGTTCACGGGGCTGTGCACGCCCGGTGTGCTGCAATTTTTCGCTCCCGACGACAAATTGGAGGAGGATTTCCTGCCGGGTGCGCGCACGATGACGTGGTCGGGGTTCTTGAAATTTGCCGCCGCGCTCTCTTTTGTGACGGTGGCGGGCTTCCACCTGCTGGAGAGCTTCACCTTCTTCCGCGTGGTGGCGCTGCTGCTCAACATCGGCGGTAGCTTCGTGCTCACCCTGGCCTTTGTGGCCACGTTCGAACGGGTGCGCGTGGCTTTCTCCTCGGCCGAAACGGCCGCTCGCTGAGGGCTGACGCCCACGGCTGCGCGAACGGTTTGCCCCGCCGCGCGAATCATTGCCCACGCTGCGAGAATCGTAGCCCACACTGCGCAATTAGGTTTCACCCTCTGCGCGAATCACAGCCCACGCTGCGCAATGAGGTTTCACGCCCCTGCGCACGCCCCCTCGCTGCCCCGCACGGCCTGTGCCTCTCGCCCCGCCGCGCGCGTGCAGTTCCACGGCGCCGACGCCCCGCGCGCCGACCCCATGACCAACACAACGAACTAAACGAACCGGACGCTGAACTGATCGGTCCGCCTTTCCGCCCCGCCGCGGTGCCCTGCGCCGCAACCGAGGGTGGGATGTGGATGAAAAAAACCGACACCCGCGCGTCGGTGCCGCCGCTGCCCCTTGCACGGCCGACCACCTCGCGCACACACAGGCCTTCCGCGCCACCGCGCTCCGGGAAGTTCGCCGCCGACCGCCCACGGTCGTCCGGCCCGGGATGTTCGTTCCCCACTTCTCATAGCGACGTACGGTGAGTCGCGGTGTCTGTATCTGTAGTTCCGCATCGCGCTCACGTCGTCGCTTCCCCACAGCGGCGGCCACTCCGCCCTTCGCCCGCGCCTTGCTTGCCAACAGGTGGCGTCCGCTCCGTCCTTCGCCCGCGCTGCCCATAGTGCGATGGCGCACTTGCTCGATCATTGCGGCGCCTTCCGCCGACCGACCGCGATGTCCACGCAGCAGGCGGTGCATTTCGGCACGCAGACGCCCGCGGCCTATTCACAGCGTGGCGCTCGTCTTATGATAATGGCGTGTCGTCTCGATCGATGCGGCGCCTTCCGCCGACCGACCGCGATTTCCACGCAGCAGGCGGCGCCCTTCGGCACGCAGACGCCCGCGGCCTATTGATAGCGTGGCGCTCGGCTTATTATAATGGCGTGTCGTCTCGATCGTTGCGGCACCTTCCGCCGGCCGACCGCGATTTCCACGCAGCAGGCGGCGCATTTCGGCACGCAGACGCCCGCGGCGGGTTTCGCCCCGCGCAACGCGGCACGCTCGCTCCCTCATTTTTCCCCACATGCGGCGTACAGGAGGCTAATCTCTTCATATAAGTTTCTGTTAAGTCCATCTCTGTTTCCTGCCGCCGCACCCATCGGCCCTCCGCTCCGCGCGGTCGGCCATCGCTCTGCGGGCATCGGGGCGGTTTGCTCCTCATTCCCTTCCGCTCCACGGCGGCGAGGCTTCAACGGGCCTTTTTTTCATCTTCAGGTTCTGCCCGTCCTCGCCGCTCCGCCCGCACCCCTTCAGGCATCCGCCCCCGTGGCGCTGCCCCGTCCGCCGCTCGGCGGCCGTTCCCCACGACCTCCGCCGCGCAGTCCCCGGAATCCCGACTGTGCGGCGGTTTGTCCGCATCCATTCACCCCCTTCATCCCCCCCATCGCCCGTGCCCCAAGATTATAGTTTTGAGAAGCGCAAGTTTGTGATCGGCGGCATTGCGCTGTCGATCGTTGTTGTCTTTGTGCTTCGGCTGTTGGCGCTCCAACTCATGAGCGACGACTACCGCAAGAGCGCCGACTCGAACGCCTTTCGCAAGGAGATCTTGTACCCCTCGCGCGGACTGATCACGGACCGCCACGGGAAGTTGCTCGTGTACAACGAACCGTCGTACAACATCCTGGTGACGATGCAAGACCAACACGGCATCGACACGGCCGATTTCTGCCGCACGATGGGCATCACGCGGGAGGAGTACATGCAACGGATGGCGGAAATCAAAGATCCGAAGAAGAATCCGGGCTACTCTCGCAACACGCCTCAGCTGTTTATGAGCCAGATTCCGGCCGACGAGTTCTCAAAGTTTCGCGAAAAACTGTTTCGCTTCAACGGTTTCTCGGCCGAGAAGCGGTCGGTGCGTCGCTACGCCTCGGGCATCGCGGCCCACCTGCTGGGCGACGTGGCGGAGGTGAACCAGGCCGACGTGGACTCCGACGCCTATTATAAGAGCGGCGACTACATCGGTAAGCTCGGTGTGGAGCGGAGCTACGAGAAAGTGCTGCGCGGCGAGAAGGGCATGCGGATTCTGCTGCGCGACGTGCACGGACGCACCAAGGGCCACTACATGGACGGGAAGTATGACACGCAGGCCCAGCCGGGTCGCAACCTCACGCTGGGCATCGACTACGGCACGCAGGAGTTGGCCGAGCGCCTGCTGGAGGGAAAATACGGTGCCATCGTGGCCATCGAACCCTCGACGGGCGAAATTCTGGCCATGGCCTCGGCGCCGACCTACGACCCGCGCGACATGGTGGGGCGCGACCGCGGCAAAGCGATGACGGCCATGATGCGCGACGAGCGGCGCCCGCTGCTCAACCGCGCCATTGCGGGCACCTACCCGCCGGGCTCGACGTTCAAGATTTCGCAAGCCCTGCTGGGATTGCAAGAGGGGTCGATCACGCCGAGTGTGGCCTTCCCCTGCGCCCACGGCTTCAACTACAAAGGGCTGCACGTGGGCTGTCACGGCCACGCCTCGCCGATCAATCTGGTGCCGGCCATCGGCACCTCGTGCAACTCCTATTTCTGCTGGAACCTGCTGCGCCTGCTGAGCAATCGCGGGAAGTACGGTTCGGTGCAGGCGGCGATGACGCGGTGGAAAGACCAGGTGGTGCACATGGGCTTCGGCTACAAACTGGGCATCGACCTGCCGGGCGAGCGGCGCGGGATGATTCCGAACGCGGCCTACTATGACAAGGCCTACAAACGGTCGTGGAACGCGCTGACAGTGATCTCGATCGGGATCGGGCAGGGCGAGGTGACGGCCACGCCGCTGCAAATTGCCAACCTGGCGGCCACGGTGGCCAATCGCGGCCACTACTTCGTGCCGCATGTGGCGCGGAGTATTCAGGGCGAACGGCTCGACACGACCTACACGCGGCCGCACCGCACGCTGGTGGCGCGGCGTTGGTACGACTATGCGGTGGCGGGCATGCGGCGCTCGGTGCTGGCCGGCACGTGCCGCGGGGCCGACTTCCCCGGCGGGGAGGTGTGCGGCAAAACAGGCACGGCGCAAAACCGCGGCCACGACCACTCGGCCTTCATGGGCTTTGCGCCGATGAACAAACCGCGGATCGCCGTGTGCGTGTACGTGGAGAACGGCGGCTTCGGCGCCGACTTCGCCGTGCCCATCGGTTCGCTCATCATGGAACAGTATCTCAACGGCAAACTCTCGGCGGGCTCTCGCGCTCGGGCCGAGTCGTTCCGCCTTCGTCACATCAATTACGGCAGCCATGCGCGATAATCAGCTCAATCCCGCCTTTCGCGCCGACGGTTGGGTGCTCCTCATCTTCCTGGCGCTCCTCACCTTCGGCTGGTTCAGCGTGTGCGGCGCGAGCCACACCTTCGACCTGCAAAGCCTTCTCTCCTTCGACACCCGCGCCGGCAAACAGTTGGTGTGGATCGGTTGCGCCTTGGGGCTGGGAGGTATGATCTTGATGTTCGACGACCGCTATTTCGACATGCTGGCCGACCTGTTCTACTGGTCGATGATGGTGCTGCTGCTCGTCACCCCGTTCATCGCCCACGACATCAAGGGTTCGCGCTCTTGGATCTCGCTGGGCCCCGTTTCGTTGCAGCCGGCCGAGTTTGCCAAGTGCGCCACGGCGCTCATGGTGTCTAAAGTGATCGGTCAATACGGGTTCACCCTCAACCGCCGAAGCAACTTTCTTCGCGCCGCGGGCGTGGTGCTGTTGCCCTTCGTGCTGATCGTGCTGCAGAAAGAAACGGGTTCGGCCTTGGTCTACTTCGCCTTCTTCCTCATGTTCTACCGCGAGGGCATGCCCGGCAGCATCTTGTTTTGCGGCGCCGCGGCGGTGGTCTATTTCGTGGTGGGCATCGGTCAGGGCGAAACGCCGCTGCCGGGCACGACGGCCAGCGTGGGCGAATCGGTGGTGCTGGCGCTGGTGTGGCTCTTCACGGCGGGCCTGCTGCGGGTGTACGTGCCGCGCGAACCGGAACACGCCCACCGCCTGCTCTTCTGGGGCACCGCGCTGCACGTGGTGGCCTACGGCGTCTCGGCCTTCGTGCACCCCTTCGACATCAGCTGGGCGCAACTGGGCGGTTGCATCGTGATGATCGGCTATCTGGGCATGCAGTGGATCGGTCGGCGCGCCAACACCTACCTGCTCATCAGCCTTTTTGCCATCTCGAGCGTGGGTTTCCTCTACACCTCGGACTATGTGCTCAACAACGCCATGAAGGACTATCAGCGCACGCGCATCCGTGTGCTGCTGGGCGTGGAGGAAGACCGCGACGCCTCGTACAACGTGACGCAATCGAAGATCGCGATCGGCTCTGGCGGCCTGTTGGGCAAGGGATTCATGAACGGCACGCAGACGAAACTCGACTATGTGCCGGAGCAAGACACGGACTTCATCTTCTGCACCGTGGGCGAAGAAGAGGGCTTTCTGGGCGCCGCGGGCGTGCTGGTGCTCTTCTTGCTGCTGATCTGGCGGCTCATCGCGCTGGCCGAACGGCAGACGTCGACCTTCGGGCGGGTATTTGGCTACTCGGTGCTGTCGATCTTGCTCTTCCACGTGTTCATCAACATCGGCATGGTGCTGGGCATCGCGCCGGTCATCGGCATCCCGCTGCCGTTCTTCTCCTACGGCGGTTCGTCGCTGTGGGGCTTCACCCTGCTGCTCTTCATCTTCCTGCGCATCGACGCGGGTCGCAAACGATAACCGCGGCGTCCTCGGCCCGCGCTGCCCTTGCGGCGGCCCGTTGCCGGCACCCCGTCTCCCCTCCCCTCAACACATCCACTCGACTATGTCCTCCGATTCCCGTCGCCAAACCCTGTTGCGCAGCCTGCTCTTCGTGTTGCTGCTCGCCGTGGCCGGCGGCCTCATCTTCTTCCTCAAACGCTCGACCGATGTGCCCCTCACCCCCGAAGGGCTCGCCGGTCGGGACAGCACGCGCCACATGGCGGTGCCCGACACCCTCGACAACGCCCCCGCCTCGCCCGCCGAAGCGCCGGCCGAATCCACGCCCGCCGAAGACGTCAGCCCGGCGCCCGACCGCGACCCCGCCGAAGCGGGCTACGACGACGGCTACCTGAGCGGCAACACCGACGGGATGAACAACGACGAGCGCGCCACCTACGACGAGTCGTCGCAATATCCCACCCCCGACGAGCGCCAAAGCTACGCCGCGGCCTACCGCCGAGGCTATGCCGCGGGCTTTGCCGACGGCCGCAAGCAGGCTGTGGGCGCCGACCCGCGCAACGACAATGACAACGCGCACGACGGCGACGCCACGCCCGACGGTGACGCACGCACCGCCCCGGGTCGGCCCGACGCCACACCGCGCTCCACCCCGAAACCCACCGCCCCGCGCCCCGACGCGCCGCGTCTCGCACCCAAAAACGCCCCCCGCCCGTGAACTACCGCGCCCTCATCGCCCGCCACTATCCCACCGATTCGTCGCTGCGGCGGCTCCTGCTGCTCCACAGTGGGCAGGTGTGCCGTCGCGCCCTCGACATCGCGCGCCGCCACCCCGAACTCGGGGCCGATCTCGCCCTGGTGGAAGCCGGCGCCATGCTGCACGACATCGGCATCTACCTCACTTCCGCCCCCGCCATCGACTGCCACGGCACGGCGCCCTACTTGATGCACGGCCCGCTCGGCGCCCAACTGCTGCGCGCGGAGGGCCACGAGGCGCTGGCCCGCATCTGCGAGCGACACACCGGCACGGGGCTCACGGCGGCCGACATCCGTCGGCTCGAACTCCCCCTCCCTGCGGTGGATCTCCTGCCCGAAACGCCGGAAGAGCGCATCATTTGCTACGCCGACCTGTTCCATTCGAAGAGCCACCCGCTGCGTTTCCTCACGCCCTCGGAGGTGGAGGCACGCGTGGCCCGCTTCGGCACGGTGGGGCTGCGCACCTTCCGCCGCTGGCGCGCAGAGATGGAGTGAACCGCCCCCGCCGTCTGCCGAAAAGCGCACGCCCTCCGCAGGTTCTTCCGCGAAAAGCTCCCCGCTCCGCAGTCGGCACACCGAAAGGCGCACGCCGATCGCAGGTTCTTCCGCGAAAAGCCCCGCTCGTCGCAGTCGGCACGCCAAAAGGCGCCCGTCGATCGCAGGTTCTTCCGCGAAAAGCCCCACGCCCCGCAGTCGGCACGCCGAAACACCGACGCCCCCCGTCGGCACCGCCGCGCACACATTATATATATAGTAACTTCGAAGCCCCGCCGCCCGTCGGCGCGCCTCCCAAGTCCCCACACACCTTGCATCTCCCCGCCCTTCGTCCCCTCGCCGCCCCGCTGGCGGCCCTGCTCCTCGGGCTACTCACCCTGGCCTGCCACACCGGCGCCCTGCTCACGGGCGGCGGCCACCCCGGCACGCCCCACTCGCTCCCCCCCTCGGCCCTCGTGGGCGACAGCACCACGGGTGTGCGCTCCGCGGTCGCCCGCTTCGACAGCACCGGCGCCGGCCGCCGCGCCGCCGCAGCCCTCGACAGCCTCAACGCCGCCGCGCGCCGCCTCAGCGCCCACCTCGATTCGCTGCGCCGCGCCCATCCCACCGACAGTCTCGACGCGCGCATCGCCGCCGACTCCCTGGCCCTGGCGCAAAACGCCCACCTGCGCCAAGCCGATTCCGCGGCGCTGGCCGACACCACGCGCCGCCGCCCCGACTCCCTGCGGGTGCGCAAAGCCGGCATCGACGCACCGGTGCAATACGCGGCCAAAGACAGCCTCGTCTACGATGCCCGCAGTGGACTGGCCTACCTCTACGGCGACGCCAGCGTGAAATACCAAAACATGGGCCTCAAAGCCGATTTCATCACCCTGAACATGGACTCCTCGCTGGTGCGCGCCACCGGCGTGCCCGACAGCACCGGCCAAGCCCAGGGACAACCCGTCTACACCCAAGGGAGCGAGAACTACGAAAGCCGCGAAATGGCCTTCAACTTCAAGACCAAAAAGGGCTTCATCAACGACGTGAAAACCACACAAGGCACGGGCTATCTGCGCAGCGTGGACGCCAAACGCACGGGCGACGGCAACTTCTACCTCCAAAACGCCCAATACACCACCTGCGACGCCCCGCACCCCCACTTCTATCTCCAACTCACGCGCGCCAAAGTGACGCCGGGCAAAGAAACCTTCTTCGGCCCGGCCTATCTCGTGGTGGCCGATGTGCCCCTGCCCGTGGCCATCCCCTACGGCTTCTTCCCGGTCAACAAGAAATACTCCTCGGGCCTGATCATGCCCACCTACGGCGACGAGACCGCCCGCGGCTTCTACCTGCGCGACGGCGGCTACTATTTCGCCCTCTCCGACCGCATGGACCTCAAACTCCTGGGCGAAATCTACACCCGCGGCTCGTGGGGCCTCTCGGCCGAGAGCAACTACGCGCGCCGCTACGCCTATCGCGGCAATGTCTTCCTCTCCTACCTCACCACCGTGAACGGCGACAAGAACATGCCCGACTACACCAAGGAAACCTCGCTCAAAGTGCAGTGGAGCCACAGCTCCGACCCGAAGGCCAACCCCAACACCTCCTTCTCGGCCCGCGTGAATTTCGCCACGCAAAACTACGAACGCTCCAATCTCACCTCCCTCTACACGCCGCTGGCCTACACCCAGAGCACCCGCGCCTCGTCGGTGAGCTTCAGCCACAGCGTTCCCTCGCTCGGCCTGTCGCTTTCGGCCTCGGCCAACGTGTCGCAAGACATGCGCAACGCCTCCCTCTCCGTCTCCCTGCCCGACGTGTCGCTCTCCGTGGCCCGCTTCTATCCGCTGCGCCGCAGCAAAGCCGTGGGCAAAGAGCGCTGGTATGAGAAAATCGCCCTCTCCTACACCGGCCAGATGACCAATTCGCTCTCCTCCTCCGAGTCGCAATTCTTCCACACCCCGCTGCTCAAATGGCGCAACGGCATGCAGCACCGCATCCCCGTCGAAGCCACCTTCCAGCTCTTCAAGTACATCAACATCTCGCCCTCGTTCAACCTCAGCGGCCGCACCTACTTCTCGCGCCAGCGCAAATCGTGGAACACCGCCGCGGGCACTGAGCGCGTCGACACGGTCTACGGATTCTACAACCTCTTCGATTGGAACGTAGCCCTCTCGGCCAACACCACCCTCTACGGATTCTACAAGCCCGTGCGCCTGCTCTTCGGCGATCGCGTGCAGGCCTTCCGCCATGTCTTCAAGCCCGCCGTGAGCTTCTCCTTCGCCCCGGACTTCACCGACGAGAGTCGCGGCTTCACCACCCACTACGTCCGCACCAACCCCGACGGCACCGTCTCCACCGTGAGCTATTCGCCCTACGCCATCGGGGCCTTCGGCTACCCCAACGCCACCCGACAGGGCACGCTCAACTTCTCCGTCTCCAACAACCTGGAAATGAAAATCAAGTCGGACGCCGACACCTCGGGCTTCCGCAAAATCTCGCTCATCGACGAACTTTCGGCCTCCCTCTCCTACAACCTCGCCGCCAAAGTCCGCCCCTGGTCCGACCTCTCCACCAACCTTCGCCTGCGACTCACCAAGAGCTACAC
>ERZ773007.886-NODE-886-length-14550-cov-5.390135_pt1 | contig 14550 bp, 13 predicted proteins | sample MGYA00580665_ERZ773007 | MGnify/ENA primary metagenome ERZ773007 (study PRJEB29015, sample SAMEA2738122) | human oral metagenome | biome: human oral; feature: human-associated habitat; material: saliva | place: China | collected 2167 ... | reverse complement strand
TGCTAAAGCCGACAAGCAGCGTATCGTGCTCCCCGAGGCAGAAGAGGAGCGTACCTTAAGGGCAGCTGACAGAGTGTTGGCTGACGACATCGCCAATCTGATCCTCATTGGAAACCCAGCCAACATACGTAAGCTTGCCACAGAGTGGGGGCTTAAGAATATTGACAAGGCTACCATTGTTGACCCAGAAAACAACCCAAAGAGTGAAGAGTATGCCGCTAAATTGGCTGAACTACGCCAAAAGAAAGGTATGACATTAGAGCAGGCTCGTGAGCTGGTAACCAAGAACAATCTTTACCTCGGCTGTATGATTATTAAGACGGATGGTGCTGATGGACAGATTTCTGGCGCCCTCTCTACCACAGGTGACACCCTTCGTCCTGCCTTACAGATTATTAAATGTGCACCAGGGATTAGCTGTGTGAGTGGTGCTATGCTCATTCTTACACATGAGGAACAGTATGGTGAGAACGGAATCGTCGTTATGGGCGACGTTGCTGTTACTCCTAACCCAACAGCCGACCAGTTGGCTCAGATCGCATATACCACTGCTGAGACCGCAAAGAGCGTTGCTGGCTTCCAGAACCCATACGTTGCTATGTTGAGCTTCTCTACTAAAGGCTCTGCACAAGACGCTAAGGACCGTGAGACTGGTAAGAGTGTTTATATCATTGACAAGGTTGTTGAGGCTACAAAGATTGCCAAGGAGAAGTTCCCTGAACTGAAGGTTGATGGCGAGTTGCAAGCTGATGCAGCATTGGTTCCAGCCGTTGCAGCAAAGAAGGCACCAGGTTCTGACATCGCAGGTAAGGCTAACGTGCTCGTTGTTCCTAACCTTGAGGTAGGTAACATTGGCTATAAACTGATTGAGCGCCTCGGTGGTGCGAAGGCTATTGGCCCTATCCTCCAAGGTATAGCACGTCCTGTAAACGACCTCTCACGTGGTTGCTGCGTCGATGACATCTATTATATGGTAGCTATCACAGCGTGTCAAGCACAGGACGCAAAGAGGTAAACTGAAATCAAAAGTGCTGATCTAATAGTTATTACTTCGTCTGTTGCACTATTAGAAACCAGCAAGACTCAAAATCAATATTACTAACAACATCATTCAATAATCACAATTACGTATATGAAGATATTAGTTTTAAACTGCGGAAGTAGTTCTATTAAATACAAACTGTACGATATGGCAGACGAGTCTGTACTGGCTCAGGGTATCGTTGAACGCATTGGTCTCGATGAGGCATTCATCAAAGTGAAACTTGACAATGGTGAGAAGAAGCAGATTATGGCTGACCTTCCTACCCACAAGGAGGGTGTTGCACTCGTATTCAAGGTGCTCCTCGATCCAGAGATGGGTGCTTTGAAGAGCTTGGACGAGATAGACGCTGTTGGTCATCGTGTCGTACAAGGTGGCGATCTATTTGAGAAAAGCTGCATCGTAACCAAGGAAGTGGAGGAAGGTATTGAGAGTCTTATCGACCTTGCACCTGTTCATAACGCAGGACACTTGCGTGGTTTGCGTGCTGTTGACGCTTTGATGCCTCACACACCACAGGTAGTAGTATTCGACAATGCGTTCCACAGCACCATGCCTGACTACGCTTACCTCTATGCAGTGCCTTACGAGTTCTACAAGAAGTACCATGTTCGCCGCTACGGCTTTCATGGAACGAGCCATCGTTACGTGTCACACCGTGTCTGTGAGATGCTTGGTGTTGACATTAAGACACAGAAGATTATCACTTGTCACATCGGTAATGGTGCTTCAATGGCTGCTATCAAGAACGGTAAGGTCATCGACACCTCTATGGGACTTACCCCATTGGCAGGTTTGATGATGGGTTCACGCTCTGGCGACATCGACCCTTCTGCCGTTACATACCTAATGGAGAAACTCGGAAAGAAGCCACAGGAGATGGCAGACTTCCTTAATAAGGAGTCTGGTGTACTTGGTATTACAGGCATCAGCTCGGACATGCGCGACATTGAGAACGCTGACAACGCTGGCGATAAGATGGCTCATCTGGCATTACAGATGTACACCTATCGTATTAAGAAGTACATCGGTGCTTACGCAGCAGCAATGAATGGTGTGGACATCATCGTTTGGACAGCTGGTGTGGGTGAGAATCAGACTGGTCTTCGTTGGGATGCTTGCAAGGACATGGAGTATCTTGGCATCAAACTCGACAAGGAACGCAACATGTGCCGAGGTGAGGAAAAGGTACTCTCTACCGACGACTCAAAGGTAAAGGTTGTCCTTGTTCCAACAGACGAAGAGATTGTTATTGCACGCGACACACAGGACTTGGTCAGAGACTTGAAGAAGTAAACATCGTTACTTAGACGTATTAGGCGGTTATAGACATCCCATAGGGAGCTATAACCGCCTATATTTGTATAAAGACATTGTCGAATAACAATAAAGACACATAGAAACGCGAAAGGTAGTTGTCTCACGACAACTACCTTTCTTTTGACTAAACTTAATCTACAAACCTGAGTTTTATTTTATATTATGAATGTCTTAAATCAAATCAAAGGCTGAACGCCAGTCTTCTTCTCTATCGGTAATGGTTTAATGTCCATCCCTCTTAAAGACAATGCAAAGTTACGCTTTTGTTTGATAACCTCCAAATTCTTTTGCGAAAATTTATATTTTATACTCAAAATGGGTCCATTTGTCTTTACAAATAGGATATTTTTACGTTTATTAAGGCTTACTTTCACCCTCTACATACTCCTCTAAGAACATGTGTTCACCATCGAAGACGGCGTAAGTAAACTGCCATATCCAATCGCCAAGGATGAGCATACGCACTTTCCGCGACAGTGTGAGATCCAGTTCGATGTGACGATGACCATAGATAAAGTAGTCTATATCCTTATGAGTAGCCATATACTTCTTCGTATATTGCACCAGATACTCCTTGTCTTCGCCCAAGTAGGGTATTTCCTTCCCATCGACACGTTTCAATCTACTCTTCTTTGCCCAGTTAAGCCCCAACTGCATTCCCCACCAAGGGTGGAAGAAGTTAAGCAGTCGTTGACAGAAACGATTATGGAACACCTCCCGAAGAAAGCGAAACATTGGGTCTGGATCACCCAAGCCATCGCCATGTGCAAGATAGAACACCTTATCATAGATTTCCATTGTCACTGGCTTGCGATGAAGGATGACACCACACTCCTCCTCTAAATAGCCGTAGGTCCATAGGTCATGATTACCTGTAAAGAAATGAACCTCCACTCCCATGTCCGTCAACTCAGACACTTTCCCAAGGAAGCGAGTAAATCCTTTGGGGACAACATACTTATACTCATTCCAAAAGTCGAACATATCTCCAAGGAGATAGACTGCGGCAGCCTTATGCTTAATGCTATCCAAGAAGCGTACAAGGCGGCGTTCGTGTGTTCGACGGTGGTCAATGGCAAGTGAGCCAAGGTGGGCATCAGAAAGGAAATAGATATTTTTCATATCATTGGGAGGGTGAATGGGTGATGAAAGGTGGGTGATTTCGGAGGAAGTTCTGAGGTAGTACCTCAGAAGCGGGGACCCAGCTGGGGACGAGGGGACACCTCTGGCCTAACAAAGAGGGAGCGAGGATGCTTATTCGAAGCCTAATTCAACACGTGCCTCTTCTGACATCATGCTCTGATCCCAGACCGGTTCAAACACAAGATTGATGTTTGCAGTCTTAACACCCTCAACACTCTCCACCTTTGTGCGTACATCTTCAAATATGAAGTCAGCTGCTGGGCAGGATGGAGAAGTAAAGGTCATATCCATGTCAAGGTTACCCTCATCATCAAGATCAATCTTATAGATCATACCAAGGTCATAGATATTCACTGGAATCTCTGGGTCGTAAACGGTCTTCAACACATCAACGATACTCTCTTCTATCTTTGTTTTCTCTTCTATTGTCATATCTTTTAATATCCTTTTAAGGTGAATTACTCTTTGTGATGATAGTACACACAAGCGCAATGAAAGCTTGCTTTGACATTGCCGAGTGCCGACTATCTTCTGCAAAGATAGTAATTAAAAACAATAAACACAATAAATCCACATGGAAAGGTTCAGTCTTAAAGGCTGAAAATATCGTATTCCACGAATTATTTTCATGAAAAGAAATATTTATTGTCATGAAGAAAAATATTTTTTATCGTGAAAATAAATATTTCCGTTCATGAACATAAACCCAAGCTAAGCGATGAGTCGTATTAAGACAGGTCTAAACAAGACATTAATATGCCATGCCAACGAGGACAAAAGGGGGTGTAGATATTCCGCAAAGAGGGCAAGAAAAATCAACTAAGAGGGTCGTTTCAGGTTAAACAAAGTTACGATTACATTCCTCTCCACGAAAAACAATTACGAAAAAGGGTATATAAGAAAACTTTTATGTAAGTTTGCAAAAAACAAATAGATAGCTATGCGTAGACAAGTCGTACTTTTCCTCTTGCTATTACTACTCCCCTTGGCCTCACTTCAGGCCCAGGAGGTGCTGGTATGCGATGGCGTCTCACATTTCCCAATACGTGATGTTTTAGTCATTGCAGACGGTAAGAATATCGGACTAACCACATGGAAAGGCCTCATCACCCTACCCGATACCTTCCAAACAGCCAGCTTCAAAAAGAAAGGATACGCACCAGAGAAACTGTTACGCAATGAGGTTTTACGCGACACGGTGTTTCTATATCCCGCAGAACATTACTTAGATGAAGTCATAGTGACAGGCAAACAGATTGTTGACGGACGTGAACTCTTAAAGAGAATGCCGAAACGTGATATCTTAGAGAAGAAGCCAGCCCACTCTTTTCAAGAGTTTGATTTTGGGCTTATGCTTGATAAACGGCTACGTAGAGACCGTAAGCATGTTGAGAAGCTACGTGAAGTTTTCAAGAAAATGGATGGCTTAGAGGATAAAGAGGACCCTATCTTCAAGGCTTACCGACAGACACAGCAGGAATTAAAAGCCGACTCTATTCAGAAAAAAAACGAAGAGAAAGAGCCAAAGAGATAGCTTTCAATGCAAATAAAGGTTAAACGCAAGACTAATAAAGCAATCTTTTTGTATAGTTTACTTGACTTTTAGAAAGGTAAATATTACTTTTGTAGCGTGATAGAAATCTTTTCTTATTAATCAAAAAAGCTACTTTATGAAAGCAGACTACCTTTTACCCCACATCTTTAGGAAGATTGGTTGGATTATTTTCACCCCCTGTTGTGTCATGATCTTGGTTTCCTGGTTAGATATCAACGACTGGTTTAATGATGACAGACTGAGTTTTATTACCTTACATATTGGGAACCTTAATTTCTTTGCACCTGAACAAGAGGGTCGTTCTTTCTTTTATTTTGCACAGGAAGACATGTTCTCTGAACTTGTCTACTGTTTGACCTTTCTCTCTCTATATATGATAGCATTTTCAAAGAATGTAGTTGAGGATGAATATGTTGAACATCTCCGCATGCGTTCATTAGTATGGGCATTGAAAGTAAATACGATTTTCTTTGTTATCTTCACTTGGTTCTGCTTTGGTATGGTTTATATAACTTTATTAATGCTCTCAATGTTCAGCATATTCCTGCTGTTTCACTTCCGTTTTCTGTACGAACTACATAAAAGAAGAATAGGTAATGAAGAATAATATAAGAGTAGAACGAGCTATAAAACGCATGACTCAAGCGCAATTAGCAGAACTTATAGGAGTGTCCCGACAAACAATTGTCGCCATCGAAAGCGAGAAATATGTTCCCTCAACAGTTCTCAGTCTGAAGATTGCACGTGTCTTCAATAAACGTGTAGATGATATTTTTGAACTTGAAGAGGGCGATTAAGGATTTATGCTTACCCCTTATGAGCTTCCTCGTATTGGTTATCACAATTCTAACAGTTACTTTTCATTTGTGGAATAAACCATAAAAAAGCCCGATAGACAAGGTGACAACATATCACACCTGCCTCATCGGGCTCAAAATATACTCAAGTTATGGAAAAGTTCTATTCGTTATATCAAACCACGGATACGGTCGTCAAAGGCTGAAAGGGCAGCCTTCGCACCTTCTCCCATAGCGATTGTAATCTGTTTGTAAGGCACTGTTGTAACGTCACCAGCAGCATATACGCCCCTTAGACTGGTTCGATTCGTTGCGTCAATGACAATCTCATTGCGAGGACTAACCTCCACCTCGTCTTTGAAAGCATCACTGTTTGGCGATAGACCAATCTGCACAAAGACACCATCCAAGGCTATATTACGTTCCTCATCATTGGTACGATCCTTCACGGTGATGCCCGTTAGCTTCTTACCATCGCCCAAGAGAGCTGTTGTCTGAGTAGAGAGAAACACATCAACATTGGTCAAGCTGGCCACTTTCTGCTGTAGTACCTCATCAGCACGCATAGTGTCAGCAAACTCAAGGACGGTCACATGGCGGCAAATGCCAGCCAAGTCAATGGCTGCTTCGATACCAGAATTACCGCCACCGATGACTGCTACGTCCTTACCCTTATAGAAAGGACCATCGCAATGAGGGCAGAAATGCTCGCCATGACCAATATATTTATCCTCATCAGGTAGCCCAAGTCGACGCCAACTTGCACCTGTCGCAATCACAACAGCTGGTGCGGTAAAGGTTTCACCACCCCTTACAGAGACAGTCTTAACAGCCTCCTTTAGATTAGTTGCCACCACCTTACGATTGTCGAATACATCTATTGAATATTCATTGATATGTGTGCGGAGGTCAGCAGCAAGTTGTGTACCAGTTGTCTTAGTAACTGAAATAAGATTCTCGATACCCGTCGTGTCGTTTACCTGTCCTCCGATGCGCTCTGCAACAATAGCTACACGCAAGCCTTTGCGGGCAGAATAGATAGCAGACGACGCTCCAGCAGGACCACCACCGAGTACGATAACATCATATTCACGTACGGTTTGCACGGAGTTAGCGTCATGGTCGGTACCAACCTTGTCTTCTAACTCTTGGAGAAGGACGCCGAGGTCGCCACGACCAGTGTGTAATGGTTCGCCATTGACGTACACTGACGGTACACCCTGTATGTTCAAACGTTGTATCTCATCCTGGTATAGCCCCCCATCAACCATCTCATTGCTGATATTAGGGTTGATAAGTGCCATTACGTTGAGTGCCTGAACAACGTCAGGGCAGTTGGTACAGGTGAGAGAAACGTAGGTTTGAAGGCGTATTTCACCCTTCAGTGCCTTGATACGAGCCGTTATCGCCTCATCAGGAAGGTTCTTACCCTGTCCATCAGCATTAAGTACAGCGAGGAGCAAGGAGGTAAACTCATGTCCGTTAGGTATGCCTCGGAAGCTGATACCCGTCTCCTCACCATTACGAAGAATACTGAATGAGAACTGTTCTCCTTCTTGGTAAACAGCCTTAACCTTGTCGGAAGTAGAAGCAATGTCCTCTATGAAGGAAGAGAACTCAGCCGAGTTCTCGTCATTACTATTGCGTGTAACGCTAAGCGTTATATCAGATGAGAGCGAAGCAAAGACACCCTTCACCTGTTCAAGTATGTTTGAATCTAACATGGGGCTTGTAAATTTCTCTATACATTATAAAGAATGGAGAGATAAAGTACGGTGACTTATCTCTCCATTATAACTACTATGACAGTCTTATGTCTGTTATTACAGATAATAAGTCTTAGAGCTTACCTACGAGGTCGATGCTTGGCTTCAAGGTCTCACCGCCCTGCTTCCACTTAGCTGGGCAAACCTCACCATCATGAGAAGCAACGAAGAGAGCAGCCTCAACCTTACGTACCAACTCATCAGCATTACGACCAATGCTGTTGTCTTGTATTTCTGCAATCTTAACGAGGCCCTCTGGGTTTACAAGGAATGTACCACGATAAGCGACACCCTCGTCCTCTTTATAAACACCGAAGCCACGGCTCAATACGCCAGTTGGGTCAGCAAGCATAGTGTACTTAATCTTCTTGATTGTATCAGAGGCATCGTGCCATGCTTTATGTACGAAGTGAGTATCAGTACTAACTGAGAACACCTCTACACCAAGGCTCTTAAGCTGCTCATACTTATCAGCCAAATCCTCCAACTCCGTAGGACATACGAAGGTAAAGTCAGCTGGATAGAAGAAGAAGAGTGCCCATTTGCCCTCAATATCCTTGCTTGAAACGGTCTTAAACTGTCCGTCCTGGAATGCCTGAACGGTAAACTCTGGTGCGTGTGCATTGATAATTGGTTCCATATCTAACTTAATTCTATTTATGTGATTATACTTTTTGTTTCGCAGTGCAAAGTTAGTATTTGTAATCATTACAGCCAATAGATAAAATCTATGTGCTGATTAATAAAATCTATCAAGCCCCACTCCACTACTGATTATCAATAGGTTACACTCGAGTAAAAGCCGAATAAAAAGATTGATAGTCGCTGTTTTTTGTGTTGGGTGACAGTTGGTGGGTGGTAGGTGATGGGTGGTAGGTGTTTATGAATACTGATGAATAGGTGTTAAGTGATGGGTGATTATGAATACTGATAGATGGGTGATGGGTGATAGGTGCTGGGTGTTCATGAATACTGAAAGATGAGTAGTGGATGATAAGGAATACTGGGAACGGGTGGAGAGGGATACTGATACGGAGCTTATATGGGGAGAAAACGATACTTATTTATGGTGATGGAGGGGCAAAAGTAGTCACTATAAAGGATGAAAAAGACGAGTATAAAGAATAAAAACACGATGAAGACACAGTTATTCGACTTTTTTTATCTATTTTTGTCATAGTCTATATATTGTATTAAAAGCATGACACTACAACAATTAGAATATGTAATGGCAGTCTATCGACTGAAACATTTCGCAAAGGCAGCCGATGATTGTAATGTTACACAGCCTACCCTTAGTTCGATGATACAGAAGTTAGAAGACGAATTAGGGGTTAAAATCTTTGATCGTAAGCGTCAACCAATACAGCCAACACAAGCGGGAATGAAGGTGATAGAGGAGGCGTGGAAGGTTCTTAACCGTGCAAAGAAACTCAGACAGACTATCGACGAGGAGCGACAGACCCTTACAGGCACCTTTGAAGTGGCTGTGCTTCCAACGATAGCACCTTATCTTATTCCCCGCTTCTTTCCCCAGTTGATGAACGAACACCCTGAGATGGATGTGAGAATCACGGAGATGAAGACCGAAGACATGCGCAAAGCACTTCGAAGGGGTACTATCGATGCTGGTATATTGGCACGTGTTGACGGATTGGAAGAGATGACCTGTACGTCACTCTACCGTGAACAGTTCTTTGCATACGTAGCAGAAGACGACCCACTGTACGTTAAAGAGTTTATTCGTCCAGCCGACTTGTCTGGTGAATACCTATGGTTACTCGACGAAGGACATTGTTTTCGCGACCAACTCGTGAAGTTCTGCCAGCTAAAGTCGGCCGCATTAAGTAAGAAGAGCTATAACTTAGGAAGCATAGAGACCTTCATGCGCATTGTAGAGAACGGCAAGGGAGTCACCTTCATACCGCAACTTGCACTCTCACAGCTCACCAAGGAGCAAAACCGACTCGTACGTCCTTTTGCGCACCCAGTGCCCTATCGTGAGATTATCCTTATGACTTCGCCTAATTTCATACGTCATACACTACTCCGAATGCTCGTTGACAGAATAAAAGAGTCACTCCCTGATGACATGCAAGACTAATGTTTTAGTAGCTTCACCTAAGTGATAACGCACGCAGAAAACGATAAGCCCCAGTTATATCCACCATAGCTGGGGCTTTGTCTATCCCTCAAAAAGCACAGTAAAAATAAGTGATAAGATCCATAAATATTTGTGACATATTATTATTTTCACTATCTTTGCAATCATTAGAAAGTACATCATACAAGCAACATAACAAAGTCTATCTATATGAATCCTAATCAAAGACAAAACAATCAACAGCGTTTAAGTTCTAACCTCTCTAACTTCTTTAACATGAATAATTCTAAGAAACTATTAATCCCAGTAGCCCTTATTGCCACAGCCTGTGCACTTAGCCTCGTATTCTTCACTTTCGTAAACCCTTCATACGACCAAGAAGCAGCATTGAAGATGAAGCCTATCTTCTTTGGTAGCACACGTGTCTCTGACGAACCAGTCAATTCTATCACACTCGTAGCACCAACGACGTCGGCTGTCTACTTCAATATCCTACCGCAGAAGATGCAGTTTCAGTTTGACGACCTACTCTCAAACGATAATACCCCACTTGATGTCAATATGTACATGATTATTCAAGTGAAGAAGGGACAGACCCCCGACTTACTAAGAAACTATGGTGAGAACTGGTTTGAGAACTTTATTGAACCCTATTTCCGCAATAAGGTACGTGAGTATGTATCCTCTTGTTCGCCATTCGACTTGATGAGTAATCGTGAAGTTCTTGCTAAGTTCGACGACCGCATTAAGCAGTCTATGCGCCAGTATGTAGCTTCCTTGTCGCGAAAAGCCAATTTCCCTGTTGACATCCAACAGGTGATTACCGACCGTGTGATGCCTAACAAGGAGCAGTTAGAGGAGATGAACAAGACTGCTGCAAGTATTCAAGCCAAGCAAACACAGGAGAAACGAGCTGAGATGGAGCTGGCACGTGCCAAGGCCGAGCGTAATAAAGCGGTGGCCGACAAGGCTTACATGACCGAGCTGAACCTCTCTCCAGCACAGTTCATACAGTTACGTGCATGGGATGTCATCGAGAAGAAGAATGGAGCTAACATAGACGTTCTCTTCGGAGGAGGTGAGACACCGATGTGGAACATCCGCCGATAGGCTACGTCTTCACCGATTGTAAATAAAGTTATAACGCTTAAAACCATGACAAAAGGTGAAGTCTATCTTGTGGTTCTTTCCAACCTACTTTTTATATTGGTAATTATCTTCTTTGTTGGACGGCTTGTACTCAACCCTCCAAAGAGCCTTATAAATAGCTTTATTATAGTTGATGGTTACCTGTATCCCCGTTTTCAACAGGGCCATATCGCACTGATTAAGCCTCCTCAACCTATCTGTATAAAAGATATTGTTAGGATAAAGCTTAATCAGAGAATATATTTCAATGGCGCCTTTTCTGTTGTCGTGGATATAAAGGATGGGAGACGTGTCACGCTCTTCATCGGTGGAATCTCTCCAAGTCGAGAACTTCAACGACTTCGAGAAGAACTTTTGGCAAGTGAGTTTGACGGAGAAATCTATTGAAATCACGCTCATGAATGTTGGGTGAGGGGTGTTGAGTGATGGGTGTTAAGGGTTTGCTTCGTGGGTGATAGGTGTTGACTGTTAGGTGTTAATGGTTTGCTCCGTGGGTGATGGGTGTTGACTGTTAGGTGTTAATGGTTTGGCTTCGTGGGTGATAGGTGTTGACTGTTAGGTGATGATGAAATGTTCGTCTAAGAGAAGATATTCTGCTTGGATGATAGGTGTTGGGGGTTGAATATTAATAGATGAAGAAGTGCGCATCTGAGGGAACTTTTTAATAAATAAGATTACAGCAATCTTTATCCTGTTAGGGGCTCCCCTCCTTCGGAGGGGCTGGGGGAGGTCCCTCTCAATTCAAGTCATGGAGAGAGGTTCTCCCTTATCCTTTTGTAAACACTTTTCACCCTTCTCGATTCTAATACATGCCCTTCATGGGTGAAGAAGAGGCCCTTCTACGTTCAAGAAGAGGCCTTTCTTGAGGCAAGAAAACGCCCTTCTTGGAGCAAGAAAGGCGTCTTCTTCAACACTAATCATATCGCACTGATTTATAGAGAGTTACAGACTATATGTAAGAATATTACATCCCCCTATCTTGCATGTATTTTTCAAGATGCACTGTAACGATTTTTCGCAACATGAAAAATATCGGCAAAAGCAACAGGATGTGTGTCTACTCATAGAAAGGAGATAATTGAAACCACACTCGACAAGGCGGAGGAATCACACAACTTACGATAAAGAAAGGTCGATAGGACTGATGAGAAAATAATTTTCCTGTCACTTCTGTCATCATAAACGACCGCCTAACTCATTAATTTACAGTATGGTTACACGAAGTGTTAAATATGACAGCAAACAAAAATAAAACTTTTTTTGGTATATAGAGCTATACATCTCTCCTTAAAACAGCAGTCTTTTTTATCATTCTTATTACGGTCATCCATACCATACGACCAAAGATAAACAAACTGTGGAGGGTTAGTAAACTGACAATCTACAAACCCATACAAACCAAGGAACTGCCAGTAAGAGCGCATATAAACTGAGTTTTAATCGCAAGCAATGAATATTTTTCTTATTTCTAATTAAGATTAAGAAAAAATAATATACCTTTGTAGCCCATTAATCCAATTAGTATAAACCTGACATGATTAATTCTATATTTCAAATTAACTTTAGAAAGACGGTGTTTTCAGCCCATAACAAACTATTGAAAAAAGGTTTTCTTGTTCTTACCCTCCTACTTTCAGCAACAGCAAACTATGCTGACAATGTTGATTTCAACGCTGCGCTGCGCATTGCGAGGTCGTATGTAAACATTAGTAAGAAAGCCGCCAAGAACCTAAAAACACGTGCTGCAGCAACGACAACACAACAGCCTTACTACGTCTTCAATGATGATATGGGTAAAGGATTTGTAGTTGTTGCAGGCGATGACAAGATGGGTGAGGTGTTAGCTTATAGTCATGAGGCATCCATCGACATGGCTAATCTCAATCCCGAAGCACATTATCTCTTCGATACCTATCGGCAGGTGTTTGAGGAATTGGGCAAGAACAAGGGGCTTACCACACGTGCAGAAACAGCTACAAAGGCGACTGATGATGTGCAGCCTTTGCTGAAAAGCAAGTGGGGACAGGAGTATCCCTATAGCAAACAGACGCAATATGTAACGGGGTGTGTGGCTACTGCGGTTGCACAAGTGATGTATTACCATAAATGGCCAGCACAAGGAAAGGGACAAGAGAGCTATAAAGTGACGTTTGATAACACTGTTCGCTCGGCCGATTTCACAAAGTCACACTACGACTGGGACAATATGTTACCCGATTATAACCGTAGGAACGTTACTACAAAGCAGGAAGATGCTGTGGCATTGTTGATGAATGATGTGGGTATTGCAACCAATATGCAATACACGGATAGGGTAAGTGGTACGCAGAGCTATATGGCTGAGCGTGCATTGCGCAATTACTTCGACTATGATGCAGCGTTGGTAACAAGATTCGACGAGGGTGAAGACAACTTTATCGAGATTGTAAAGAAAGAGCTCCGCAATGGTTTCCCACTCTATATATCCGGTGATCCAAGCTCAGGAGGTGGCCATGCGTGGGTTTGCGATGGCTTTGATGAGGAGGATAAGTTCCACATGAACTTTGGATGGAACGGTCAGGCAGATGGCTATTACTCACTCGCTACCTTGGATGTAAAGTCTACAGGTAGTGAGTTTAACGGTGCACAGCTTAGCTTTAACAAACGTATTCATGTCATTGCGATACATCCTAACAAACCTAATACACCTAAGATTGATGCTGACATTGCCTATCAGTCGCCTACTATCAAGTTTAACAACGATGGCATGATGGCGTTCGTAGGAGATGCTCCTACCACTACATCCGATGCAGCAAAGGTGATGTTTACTGGGTTTGTCAACCGCTCTGACGCAGAACTCATAGGTGATATCGGTTTAGGAATCTATAATCAAGAGGGCAAACTGGTAAAAGTAACACCATACGGACAGGACGGAAGGAAGATATTCAGCAAAGAGCGATTTGTCTTCAACGATGGTGAGTGGGTTTCTGGAGGTGTGATTAATGATAAGGTGACCTTCACCCCCGACTTTAAGGCATTGCCTGATGGCACCTATTCACTCTGTCCTATTGCAGCACGAATGCTGGAAGATAGCACGTTAGGCGCCTGGGCAAGAATGAAATCAGCCCCTCGTATCGTGATGAAGGTGGAGAACAGTAAGATAACCTACTTAGAGTTGCCAACGAAAGAACCGGCCTTCCTACTCACAACCGAACCAGAGTTAGACAACAAAGTGATGTTAGGTGAGCCGAATGTGCTACGTCTGAACATCCGAAAATTAGATGCTAATATCTTCTATGGAACCGTAAAGGTTGAACTAATTAACAATGAGAATAAGGTGGTATATACCACAGAGACCGCAGGAACAGTAGACTTTGATGCCTTCAACACAAAGCGTGTTAGACTGCCGTTCAACCTTCCTTACGACATAGCTTCTGGTACTTATCATTTGCGCACGACTATCACCAGTACCGACAACATAAGCTATCCAGTACGTGAGAAGGCTTCACAAGAGCCTTATACACTGACGATTGAGGAAAAGAGCCAAGCTGGTATTTTCTCAAAAGCGACTGTTTATACGCAAGATAACGAGGAAGGAAGTGTCCCAATGGAGAACTTTGATGTATCAAAAAGTCCAACTTTCAGAGTCGCATGTATTGCATCTCTTGCAAAGAACGTACAATACAAGGGTGGTC
>ERZ773007.884-NODE-884-length-14562-cov-3.187634_pt1 | contig 14562 bp, 11 predicted proteins | sample MGYA00580665_ERZ773007 | MGnify/ENA primary metagenome ERZ773007 (study PRJEB29015, sample SAMEA2738122) | human oral metagenome | biome: human oral; feature: human-associated habitat; material: saliva | place: China | collected 2167 ... | reverse complement strand
CGACGGCGGTAAACACCAGCGGGATCACCGCGGCCTTAAGGAGAGTCACATAGGATGTGCCGATGGCGTCCAGAGTTGCCATGAGCCAGTTGGGGTTGTTTTTCGCGTCGCCGCCAAGAGCTGTGGCGGCAAACCCTAACCCAATACCAATAAGGAGGGAAGCGATAATCTGGTTGCCAAAAGAGGCCGCCCAGGAGGGAAATCTAAATGTTCGTGTGTTAGCCATGGCGCTTACTGTAGACCTGTTGGGCGGGGCGGTCGAATTTAGATGACGAAGTATTGCAGGGATAAAGTTTCGAGTGCTCCTTCAGGCTCCCATTCTGCCTTGGTATGATGGGGTGTGCCCCCGTAAATCCGCGACTGTAGGGTGTATAGCCCTGAAGGAGACACCTCATGAGCAGTGCCCCAGGTAACGAGAGTGCCGCCTCAAAATTAGCGAATACGGCTGGTGAGGCTGCTGCTAATATCCCCAGAACAGGTGTTAGTGGTAAACGGTGGCTGGCTATTGTTGGGGCGGGTGCCCTAATTGTCAGCGGCAGCGTGTTTGCCTATAACTCATTGCATAAAGAAGAAGAGGCGTTTACCGCTGACGGCGGTGAAGAGTTTGCCCAGGTTTGCCAAGACGCAAAAACTGGGCGTCGGGTTGAAGACTCCGAATGTGAGAAGGCAGGTGAAGCCGCTAACTCCAGTGACTCCTCATCCAGCTCGAATAGTAATAACAGCAGCCACAATAACAGCGGGTCAAACTCAAACTCTGGTACGCACAATAACCAGTCCCATGTCACCAACGCGTTCCTGTGGTACTACATTGGCAGTCAGGCTGGCCGGAACGGGAGTATTCCCGCAGTAGGGTCGTCGCTGACGGGCGGCAGCACCTCCCGCCCGTCGTCCGGCACGGTCTATAGCGGTGTATCTTCTAAGGGCGGCGGGTTTGAGTCGTCTTACCGCAGCGCCAAGAAGACCAGCACGGTCGCTGGCGGTAAGGTCACGTCCACCACTAGCGGCGGTAAGAGCAGCAGCGCAAAGTCTGGGTCGAACCCCGGTTCGCGTGTGGGCAGTAATAAGTCGGGCAGTAACTCCGGCGGCTCCAAGTCAGGAAGCAATTCCGGGTCCAAATCAGGTGGCTCTAAAGGCGGCTTTGGCGGAGGATCCAAATCGGGCGGAGGCACCTCCGGCGGCTAGAACCCGGCCCCTGCGCAAACTCACCATTATCCCTTCATGAGCGAACGGACACCATGCGACGCGAAGAATTCCCTGCCCACCGCCCGGGGTGGGAACAGACAATTGATGAGGAAGGCCTCACCTACAGCATCGATTTCCCAGGCGACACCCATTACTGGAACGAGTACGCCGCCTACGTGTTCACCCCCGACGAGATGGACAGCATCAGGGCCCAGTCGGAACAGATACATAAGATGTGCCTGAACGCCGTAGAATACATGGCCTCCGGGGCGTTCGGCACCCTGGGGCTACCCGAGCCTGCGTTTCAGCTGGCTATTGAGTCGTGGAACCAGCAGGACCCCGATTTTTACGGCAGGTTCGATTTTACGTACTCCGGTATCCCCGGGGACCCCCTGAAACTGCTCGAATACAATGCAGACACCCCCACCGGCATTATTGAGGCGGCTATCTGCCAGAAAACCTGGTATCAGCAGCAGCGTCTTGACGCGCAAGGCTACGGGCACTGGGGCGAGATAGGGGAGGCGTTTACTGAACGGTGGCGGCAGATCTTCGCGGCTGAGACCACCCCGCAGCTTCACCTTGCGCACGTGAACGAGAGTATTGACCCCTACCAGGAGGACTACAATAACGTGTGGCTTATCGCCCACGCAGCCCAGCTGGCCGGGGTTAAGACTAAGCTCATTCCCATTGACGAGATCATTTTTAATGAGGACACCAAATCGTGGTCTGACGCGGACGGTAAGCCCATTAATAACCTCTTTAAGCTGTACCCGTGGGAGGACCTGGTGACGGATTCGGAGTCCGGGTACGATAAGCTGCTCTTCGCCTACCACGGCTCGATCCGCCGCTGGGTTGAGCCAGCCTGGAAAATGTTCCTCTCAAATAAGCTGCTGCTGGCCGCCCTGTGGGAGATGTACCCCAACCACCCCAACCTGGTTCCCGCCTACGCCGGACGCTCAGGCGGGCTGACGAACTGGGTGCGTAAACCCATTTTCGGGCGTGAAGGTGACGGCATTGAAGTGCATGCCCCCGACCACGGCATTTTCTCCCGCGATGAGGAGGATGAGCATTTCATCCATGCCCCCGAGAGCGAGTTCGTGTACCAGCAGTACATTCCCGCGCCCCTGTATTCTGGCCTCATGCAGCCCACCAACCACCCGATGCTGGGTGTGTGGATGGTGAACGGGCGGGCCGTGGGCATGGGCATCCGCGAGTCGGACGGGCCGGTCACCGACTACTACTGCCGTTTCGCCCCGCACCTCGTCAAAGAGTAGAGCAACGGTACGGGGCTGATGACGCAGGGCGCACCTCAAAGCTGCATATGCTGTGCGGTGCGCCCTGTGCTGTTTCGCTGGGTTTAGTCGTCTTCGTCGTCCTCTTCATCATCGGCCATGACCTCGTCGCTGAGCGCGCGGCGGAGCGTATCGAGCCCCACCGAGCCGAGCATGAGCGCCCGCGTGTGGAACTCCCGCAGCGTATCGCCCTGAGCCAGTGCCGCCTGCCGCAGCTGCAGCCAGATACGCTCACCCACCTTATAGCTGGGCGCCTGACCGGGCCAGCCCAGGTAGCGGATGAACTCGAACCGGATAGTGCCTTCGGAGCCTTCCAGGTTCTGCACCAAAAACTCGTACCCCAATTCGGGGGTCCACACGGTTCCCGGTTCAACACCCAGACGAGGCGCCCACTCATCGGGTACCGGCAGTTCACAGTGCACACCGATATCGAACACCACGCGGGCTGCGCGCATCCGCTGAGCGTCCAGCATCCCCATCCGGTCCCCGGGGTCCTGTAAGAAACCCAGCTCGTCCATGAGCCGCTCGGCGTATAGGGCCCAGCCTTCACCGTGGCCTGAGGTCCACATCATGCTCGCCCGCCACTTGTTCATGGTGTTCGCCATCGCCGTAGCCACCGAAATCTGCAGGTGGTGCCCCGGCACGCCCTCATGGTACACGGTGGATGTTTCACGCCAGGTGGCGAAGGTGTCATCCCCTTCCGGCACGGACCACCACATGCGGCCCGGGCGAGAAAAATCGGGGGAGGGCCCGGTGTAATAGATGCCGCCCTCGTGGGTGGGGGCGATTCGGCACTCAATGTTCAGCATCGGGCCGCCAATATCGAAATGGGTGCCCGCCAGCGCCTCAACGGCGGTATCGGCGTGGGTCTGCATCCACTCCTGCAGCGCCTCGGTACCGTGCAGGGCACGCACCGGGTCCATATCCAGCAGCTCTTTGGCACGTTCTATGCTGGCGCCCGGTTCGATCTCTGAGGCCACAGTGTGCTGCTCAGTAATAATCCGCTCCAGCTCCTGCACACCCCAGGCGTATGTCTCATCCAGGTCGATGCTAGCCCCCAGTGATTCACGCGAATACAGGGTGTAGAGTTCCCGGCCCACCGCATCTTTGCTGGGGGCTTCGGGCAGCAGGGTGTCGCGCAAGTATGTGATGAGGGCACGGTAACCATCCTTAGCGGCCTGGGCACCTTCGCGGGCTTGCTCCGTGATAGCGGGTGCTGCGGCAGTGATCTCCGCAGCCAGGGCATCAAAGAACCCGCCGCCGGCAATGTACGCTTCGGCCTGCTCGATCACGATCTGCACCTGGCGGCGTGGGGAAACTTTGCCCTCCGCACGTGCCGCCTCAAGGGTCTGAATAAAACCGTCGATAGCGCCCGGAACGTTCGCTAAACGCCCGGCAATGTGCGCCCAGTCCCGCTCGTTCTCACGGCTCATAAGGTCGAATGAGGTACGGATCTGCTGGGGTGCACTGAAGATGTTATTCAGCTGCCATCGCCCCAACCCTGCACGACGCATTTGACGGGTAAGCGTGAGCCGCTCCTGCATGGCATCTAGAGTCACCAGGTCTGTGTCATCAATGGGGATGACCTTATCCAGCTTTTTCAGGGTTTTTTTGACGAGCTTCGCATATGCTTCTTCACCAGCGGGGGAATAGTCACCAAAGAGTGTTTCAACACCTGTACGGCCGTGCTCGGTGGCAAGAACTGGGTCTAAATCAAGGGATGCTTCATAGAATTCATTAGCGATGCGATCAACGTCGGTCTGCGCTCGCTTAATGCGATAGATAGCCGGAAGTTCGTCGTAGATAGTCATGGTCTAATCCTATCCCAGAATGTGTTTTCTGTCGCATTTAGCAGGCGTTGCATGTGGCAGTACTCAGGGCCGTAATCACCCGCCAGCGCCGAGTCTTACCCTCTAGAATATCCACTGGATACCCCGAAATACTCTGACAGATGTCATGTACTGCTGCTGAAAATGGCCCGCACACCGGTACGAGGTTCATCTGGGAAGAGTCATTTAAGAAAGAACCGGGGCAAGCTCGAATCTGCTTACTGTACTGCCGCCAGAGCGCGTGCAACGATACAGGCTGAAGGGACGTTGCTGTTACATAGGCCGTGCCCGACGCCATGACCCCGGCCCCGGTTTAAGGGAGGCGCCCAGCCACTGGCGGCGGTTAAGCAGGCGGGAAGCCGTAGCCAAAATCGGGTTCTGCTCCTGGGCGGATGCGCCCGCCTGCATTGCATACACCAAGGCGGTCAGCGCGGCCACTTCCTCATCTGTGGGGTTACCCTTTACGACCCGCAGCAGCGGTGCAGGGCTCTGCTGTGCAGCATCCTCAGCCTGCTGGTGCACAACCGGTGCCGCCGTACCGGTTGCCTCAGGTCCACCCGGTAGCCCCTGCTCGCTGCCCGTCTCCGCAGTTTCGGGTTCGGTGTTGGGGGTGGAAAGGGATGCACCCTCCTCCTTTTTCTTACCGAACGAGAAGTAGCTCAACGGGTTATAGGCCGCCATGGGCCCTCCTTCATACAAGTCGTCACTTAATACCCGGCTTAGAAGGCACGGATCATCTCAAACCGTACCAGTGCACAACACCTACAGCGGAATATTCCCGTGTTTCTTCGCGGGGGTGGCTGCGCGTTTATCGTGCAGCGCTCGCAAGGATGAAATAATGCGCACGCGCGTCTCGTGCGGGGCGATCACCTCATCCACGTACCCCAGCTCCGCAGCCTGGTACGGGTTCAGCACCTCAGCCTCATACTGCTCAATCAGTTCGGCGCGGTGCGCATCAACATCTTGGCCCGCCTCCGCTGCGGCCGCCAAATCTCGACGGTACAGAATATTCACCGCGCCCTGGCCGCCCAGCACACCGATCTGAGCGGTGGGCCAGGCCAGGTTAATGTCGGCACCGAGCTTTTTAGAGCCCATCACAATGTACGCCCCACCGTACGCTTTACGGGTAATAACAGTCACCAGCGGCACGGTTGCTTCAGCGTAGGCGTATAACAGTTTGGCGCCGCGGCGAATAATGCCGTTGAACTCCTGATCGGTGCCCGGCAGGAACCCAGGCACATCCACAAACGTCAGAATCGGCACGTTAAAGGCGTCGCAGTGACGCACAAACCGTGCCACCTTTTCGGAGGCGGCAATATCAAGGCACCCGGCAAACTGCATGGGCTGGTTTGCCACGATTCCCACGGTGCGCCCCTCAACGCGGGCGTACCCGATCATGGCGTTCGGGGCGTACAGTGCCTGCATCTCAAGGAAATGCCCGTTATCCACCACCGACTCGATAACAGCCCGCATATCGTAGGGCTGGTTTGCGGAGTCGGGGATGAGGGTATCTAAATCAAGGTCGTCCACGGTGACCATCGGCTCTTGGTCGTGATCTAGCGGCAGCGCCTCAGATAGGTTATTTGACGGCAAAAACTCCAGTAGTTCCCGCACAAAGTCGAAGGCGTCTTCCTCATCTTCGGCCAGGTAGGTGCTGGTACCGGTCACCGCATTATGCTGGCGGGCACCACCAAGAGTTTCCATATCCACCTGCTCACCGGTGACAGCTTTAATGACGTCCGGGCCGGTAATGAACATGTGCGATGACTTATCGACCATCACAATATAGTCGGTCAGGGCGGGGGAGTAGGCGGCACCGCCGGCACAAGGACCCATAATCACCGAGATCTGCGGAATCCCCCCGGAGGAACGCACATTCATGCGGAAAATATCGGCAAACATTGCCAGCGACGCCACACCCTCCTGGATGCGTGCGCCGCCGCCGTCATTAATACCGATGACGGGGCACCCGTTCTTCAACGCGAACTTCTGCACCTTCACGATCTTCTCGCCGTTCACCTGCGAGAGGGAACCGCCGTACACCGTAAAATCCTGCGAGTACACGGCAACAAGCCGCCCATCAATAGTGCCGTAGCCCGAAACCAGGCCATCCCCCAGCGGCTTCTTCTTATCCATGCCGAAGGCGGTGGTGCGGTGCCGCGCCATTGCGTCGAACTCCACAAAAGATCCCTCGTCCAGAAGCATGTCAATACGCTCACGCGCCGTCTGCTTCCCGCGCGCATGCTGCTTTTCGACGGCTGCCTCACCGCCGGGGTTAATGGTCTGCTCGCGCCGGGCAAAGAAATCGGCGAGTTTACCGGATGTGGTGCTCAGGTCAAATTCCTGCTGAGTCTGCTCAGACATGTGTTCCTCAATTTCGGGCGGCGCGCAGAGAGGTTTTCTGCGGTTCTGGGTGTGCGCACAGGCGCAGCAGGCTCACCCAAGCTACGGCGAACCTTACCTTACAACTATAGTGTGAACGAGTATCCGGTGCCAGATAGGTTCCGGCGCGGCGTCATATTCGGGTGTGGTCTCCACGCCCCGTTAGCTGATTGGCAGTGTACTAATGGTGCGGCACCCGCTGTAGGGAAAACGTATTGCCTTACCCGCGGCAGCTCACCCTAACCACCGGGCGCCGCACCAAGCGAAACGGTTAGCGGATGCTGCCAATCACCGGGTTCCACTCCTGCACTGTGTACGAGAGCACCGCCCCGCCAGTGTTCATAGGATCTTCCCGCACCAGAGCCTCGGCGGCATCAGCGGAGTCTGCGTTCACAATTAGAAGCGCCCCGGCGGCGGAACCGTCCCGCATGAGCGGGCCGGAGACAACCAGCGGCCCCGACTCGGCCTGCTCGGCCAGATACTGCCGGTGTGCCGGGCGGTGCGCATCCTGCTGCTCGGGCGCGGCATAAACATAGGTGATTGCGTAATAAGCCATTTGTCGGCTCCTTCCGGACGGGTATCGGGGGGTGGGAGTCACCTCCCGTTCCCCTTAAATCTACCGCACCCGCACCGTTCCACACCGGCTGCACATCTATATAATCGGCCCCCAAGGAATAAAAATTACAGTGAATACACAGCCAACAGCAGGCACATCCGGGAAGAAACCGGGGTGCATCCGTATTACCCTATAGTAGGAGGGCTGCACGTGCTCAAAACCATCACACAATGGGGCGGTCTAAGGGACGCAGCACCGGTAGCACCCGCCTGCCCTTGGGCGTAACCGGCGGCGAAAGAACGAATTCTAGGGTGAGAATAATGGGTAATAACACCATGAACCAAGAACGCGTACACAACGCGGCCGAACAGCACGGGTACAGTACCGTGCGCGTGTTGGAGTACACCGGCTCAACGAATGATGACGCACGCCAAGTGCTCACCGACCCAAACCCCAGCGTACGGGAGCAGCTGGGGGAGCTCTCCGTCTTCGCCACGGACGATCAGCGCGCCGGGCACGGTCGGCTAGACCGAGCCTGGGTAACCCCTCCAGGTACCGCGCTTGCGGCCACCGTTGTGGTGCGCCCCCACGCCGGGATAGGGCAGGGGGTGGCCCCCGAAAACTACCACTGGCTCACCCTCATAATGGGGCTAAGCGTGCGCGAGGTGCTGCGTGAACTCGGCGTAGACTGCGACCTGAAGTGGCCAAATGACCTCATCGCTGGGGGCAAAAAATGCTGCGGGGTGCTCGCCCAGCTCATCCTTGAGCCCGCGGGGACGAACCCGGCCGGTACCGCAGCAACATCAATGAGCGTGCTGGTGGGCGCCGGAATAAACCTGAACATGCTCGAAGAGCAGCTGCCCACCGAAACCGCAACAAGTACTCGCGTGCTGCTGGGGCACGCAGTAGACACCGAACAGGTGCTTACCCACCTGCTGGAGGTTTTCGCCCGTCGTTACCGTGCCTTCTGCAGTGCAGGCGGAGACCCCGAAAGCCCCGGTGGCGGCGAGCCGTCACTGCTGCAGCAAGCCCGCGAGCACACCCTCACCCTGGGGGCGCACGTGGCCATGCACCTGCCGGATGGACGGGTCATTACCGGTACGGCGGAAGATATTGACGATCAGGGGCGCATCCTGGTGCGTTCAGACGGGGCTCTGACCGCCTACTCGGTGGGTGATATAGAGCATCTACGCGCCGCCGACGGATCATACCTGGCGACCCGACCACCTCAGGCCTAACCCTTTACCACCGCCCCGTTACGCTTTCGAGAACATCACCGCCCGAGAGGACAACCCATGAAATTCAGGGGAAAACTACTACCGGCAGAACGAACGATCGTCATCACCCGAACCCACCCCATTAAGCTGCTTCCCGTGCTGGGGTACGCTATGCTCGCAGCCTGCGCCTGGAGCTTCGGCTCGGCCGCACGTTCATCGAACCTGCTGGCGTGGCTGGGCGTTATTCTCAGCTTCATAAGCATTATTGTGGCGGTGCGTAAGCTGCTGTACTGGCTGGGTCGGCGGTACATTGTCACCACCCACCGGCTTATGATGACCAACGGGCTGCTGAGCATGCGCGCCACCCAAGGCATGCGGCTCGACCAGATGGGCCGCCGCTGGAAGAGGCAGGGGCAAATGGGCAAATGGCTGGGATACGGGTCGGTGCAGGTTGAGCTGCTGGGCACCAGCATCCCGCTGACCTACGTCCCCGAGCCCGACAAGTTTTTGCGCATTATGGAGCATTCAGTGCGCACCTACTATCCGCTGCGAGCAGGGTATATGCGCCACGGCTAAACGGGAGCTATCTCCCGGGCAGTTAAAGGCGCCCGCCGTTCAGGGGGCGGGTGCAGGCCCGCAAGCAACAAGAAAATATCCATCGTTCTGCGGGTCTATTAAGGCGGTTGCCGCATAAACCGAGTATCCTATAGTGTGAAATAAGGCACGTGACACCGGTTTTACTGGGTGTCAACCACCAGTACATCGCCGAAAGGAGGGGATGCAATGGTCGATAGGAGCGCTAGCACCAGCTCTCTGCCCGTAACCCACGGACCAGAAACACAGATGCTTAACCTGAAAATTCTGCAGAACCTATCACAGAGCAATATTTACCGGGACGAAAAATCCAAAGAAGGCGTGCGTTCCCTCGAAAAAACTCTTCTGGGTGAAGGCCCTCGATACACCCACCGGCAGGCCGCCTTAGCCGCCGGCATGGACCCGCAGAAAGCCCGAAAAATCTGGCGTAATATGGGGTTCTCAGACACCCCCGCAGAAGAACACTACTTCTCAGACCGCGATGTGCAGCTGCTGCGTACCATTGTTGAACTAGAACGTGAAGGCGAAGTTACTTTTGAAAGCGCCCAGTCAATCGTGCGCTCAGTAGGGCAGCTGACCGACCGGATTGTGGCCTGGCAGATCGAAAGCCTTGTTGATGATATCGTCGCCCGCGAAGGCGTCAGCGACGCGCAGGCACGCCGCACCCTGCTCTTTAAACTGCCTAAGCTGATGCCCGCCCTCGAAGAGCTCGCCATGTACGGGTATCGTCGTCAGATGTACTCTGGTGTGCTGCGTCTGGCCCTGCGGGAAAACCGTGACCCCGGTGAATCACACAAACTGCCGCTCATGCGCGGGGTGGGGTTCGTCGATATGGTCTCGTACACTTCGTTAGTGCGCTCGCTTGATAAAGGCGAGTTGTCGCGTCTTATTAACCATTTTGAACAGAGCTGCCTGGATGTGATTGTGCCCCGTCGCGGGCGCATTATTAAAACCCTGGGGGACGAGGCGTTTTTCCTCACAGAGTCCCCCGAATCGGCTGCCGAGATCAGTTGCGAACTGGTGCGCTCATTTGACCGTGACCCACAGATCCCCGGGGTGCGTGTGGGGTTTATTTGGGGTGAGGTGCTGGCCAGCCGTGGCGATGTGTACGGTTCGAGTGTGAACCTTGCCTCACGGCTCGTGTCTATCGCGGAACCTGGCACGGCCCTGACAGATTCGGTAACCGCTGACGTATTACGCGAATCAGAGACTTCTTTTAGGCTTACGGAACAGGGCACCAAAAATGTACGAAGTTTTGGAAATATTGGTACCGTAAGTGTTAGTCTCGGTAGCAATAATACGATGGAGAGTACACAGTAATGAGCACTAATCTTCACATGCGCACAGGCAGCGCTACTCATCGCGGCGTGTACCGGGAGAATAACGAAGATTCCATGATTGTGGCCGGGACGCTGTGCGTGGTGGCCGATGGTATGGGCGGGCATGAGGCAGGTGAAGTCGCTTCGCGCCTGTGTGTGCGGCAGCTGGCGTACTCTTCTTTTTTTACCTTGCCCGGGGGCATGAGCCCCGAAGAGCAAGAAGACTATGAGCGCCGCGTTCACGATGAGAACAAGGGCAAATCTAACCGCCGTAAAACCAGTGAACTGAACAATGAGATTTTGCGTACCTTAGAGCGGCTACGCAGCCTGATTGGTGAGGCAAATGACCAGATTAAGGGTGCGCTCTCTAAGGCTGGGGGCACCACGGTTACAGGCGCCTGGCTCACACGTATCGGGTCTCAGCAGCTTTGGGTGATCTTTAACGTGGGGGATTCCCGTACCTACCGGCTGGTGCGTGAGCAGGAGGGGTTCCACCACTCCGAGATGGAAATGCTGCCCGGTAATGCTGGCAGCGCCTCGCTGGAGCAGGTGACTGCCGATCATTCGGAGGTTCAGTACTTGGTGGATGAGGGGCAGATTACGCAGCTTGAGGCACTAACCCACCCGCGTCGTAATGTGATTACCCGAGCGTTGGGTACAGGCAACTATTGGGAGCCTGACTTCTGGGTTTTCCCGGCGCATGAGGGCGACCGCGTGATGCTGTGCTCGGATGGGTTATCGGGTGAGCTCTCGCACGAGTATATGGCGCGGGTGCTCACGTCGGTGCGGCACCCTCAGGATGCTGCGGATGTGCTGCAGTATGAGGCACTACGTTCGGGCGGGCGGGACAATATTACGGTAATCGTGGCTGACGCGATCGCCCCGGATGAAGACTGATAAACTACGCTATCGCACGGCGCCGGTGGGTTTGTGGTTCGGTGAGCACAACCTGCTGGCGCTTACGCACTCAACGCTTATAGCCTGAGAACGTGGTCGCATGACCGCGGGCCTCTCACAGGCTGAATCCAGCGGCTAGACTTGTTGGTGTGACTGAAAAAAACTCTTCCATTAGCCCAGAATCCGTGTCTGCTGAGGTGTCTCTCACCCCCGAAATCCGTGATGAGTATGCGCAGCTTATTGATGATGTGCGCGATGCCCGCCGCGCCTACTACACGGATGATGCCCCCACGATTTCTGATGCCGCGTACGATGCCCTCTACCGTCGTCTTGAAGAAGTTGAGGCGCTCTACCCCGAACTGGTGGCGAATGACTCTCCCACCCAGGAAGTGGGCGGGGAGGCATCCTCAGCGTTTGCACCGGTGACTCACCGCGCCCGCATGTACTCGCTGGAGGATGTGTTCTCAGACGAGGAACTGCGTGCCTGGCTTACGAAGGCGCAGGAAAACTCGCAAGCTATTTCGGGCAAGAACCCCACCTGGCTGACCGAGCTGAAAATTGATGGGCTTGCGGTGAACCTGCTGTACCGCAATGGTGCCCTAGTACGCGCAGCAACTCGCGGGGACGGCACCACGGGCGAGGACGTGACGCACAATGTGCGAACCATCGCCACCATCCCGCAGCGGCTTTCCGGGCAGAACCATCCCGAGGAGATCGAGATACGCGGAGAAGTGTTCATCTCGTCCGCCGATTTTAAAGCGCTGAACGAAAAGATTGTGGCTGAGGGCAAGAATCCGTTTGCGAACCCGCGTAATGCGGCGGCGGGTTCTTTGCGGCAGAAAGACGCGGCGGTTACCGCCCAGCGACCGCTGAGCATGTATGTGCACGGTATCGGGTCCTCCCAAGGGCTGGGGATTGAGACCCAGTCTGAGGTGTATGAGCTGCTTGCTTCGTGGGGGCTTCCAGTGAGCCCGTACACCGAGACCTTTACGGCAGTGGAGGATATTTTTGCCTATATTGAACGGTACGGGCAGCAGCGTCACTCACTGGTGCACGAGATTGACGGTATCGTCATTAAGATTAATGATTTCGCTACCCAGCGGCAGCTGGGGTACACCTCGCGTGTGCCGCGCTGGGCGGTGGCGTATAAATATCCGCCGGAAGAGGTAAATACTAAGCTGCTGGATATCCGGGTGGATGTGGGACGCACCGGCAGGGTTACCCCTTACGGTGTGATGGAACCTGTGCTCGTGTCAGGCTCAACCGTCGAGCACGCCACCTTACACAACCAGGATGTGGTGAAGGCTAAGGGGGTGCTCATTGGTGATACCGTGGTGCTGCGCAAAGCTGGCGATGTTATCCCCGAGATTGTGGGCCCGGTAGTGGCCTTACGCGACGGCAGCGAACGAGAGTTCGTGATGCCCACGCTCTGCCCTTCCTGCGGTTCACCTCTTGCCCCGGGTAAAGAGGGAGACGTGGATTTGCGGTGCACCAACCCGCAGTCTTGCCCGGCGCAGCTGACCGAGCGTATCTACTATGCTGCCTCCCGCGCGGCTTTTGATATTGAGGCGCTGGGGTTTGAGGCAGCTAAAGCACTCACCGCTCCCGCAGAGCCGGCGGAGCCGCCGCTGCGCAGTGAGGCGTTCCTCTTCGACCTGACCGAAGAGGACCTGCGTGAGGTCAAGATTGAGCGGGAGAAAAAAGTGAAGGGGGTAGGAACCGGCAAAACTGAGCTGGTGCCTTACTTCTGGAGTAAAGGGACCGCGAAAAGGCCCTCCGCACCGACGAAGAACACCCGCAACCTGTTTGTTGAGCTTCAGAAAGCTAAGCAGCAGCCGCTGTGGCGTGTGCTTGTTGCCCTGTCGATCCGGCATGTGGGCCCCACTGCGGCACGCGCGCTTGCCACCGAGTTTGGGTCAATGGATGCGATCCGTGCGGCCGACCGCGACCGTCTAGCGGCCGTAGATGGTGTGGGCAGTACGATCGCCGACTCGATTATTAACTGGTTCGCGGTGGACTGGCACGCCGAAGTGGTGAACCGTTGGGCACAGGCCGGGGTGCGCATGCAGGACGAACGTGATGAGTCCATCGAACGCACCCTTGAGGGTGTGACTGTGGTGGTTACCGGAACGCTGAACGATTTCACGCGCGATAGCGCCAAGGAGGCAATTATTGTTCGCGGCGGCCGCGCTTCAGGCTCTGTATCGAAGAAAACTCATTTTGTAGTCGCCGGAGCCTCGGCAGGCTCCAAACTTGATAAGGCGGAATCGCTGGGGATTACTGTGCTTGATGAGGACGGGTTTAAGAAACTGCTAACGCAGAGCCCGAGTGCTTTTGAACCGGATACTGAACAATCGTAACGGCGGCGGTTAAGACAGACGCCTCTTTATCGCGGTTGAGCCGTCGGGTACCTGTGCAGTGGATAGCTTGTGAGCTGTCATTGTGCGGGTCCCGGCGGCTTTATGTTGGTGCTAAAACGTCCCCATTAAATTGGTACGGTCCCCGAACGGTAAAACAGGGCAAAAATCCCCTTAAACTTAGGTAAGCCATACTGTATTTTGCACTTAAAAACGTTAAAAACATGCTCAGGGCGAAGGGCCTTAAAAAATTTTTAAAAATTTTTTGGCGGGTATATAAGAGGATAGGTGGGGTGCCCAGCAATGATTTAAAAGAAGAATCTTTCTATAGCACTTCCCTGCCATAGCAGTTCAAAACCCGGGGGCAGGGGAGAGGTAAATGTCTAATCGAAACGAGTAAATAAGAACCTGGGAGTTTGCTGAAAGAATCTGAAATGTTCGCTGAAAGCGCTCAGATCATCGTTCTGAGGTTGGCATCTTAAGGTTTCTCCGTTATCTTTGTTTATCAGAAAGATTCTTTTCGGGATACATTCCCGAACTGATGCTAGGTTCTACCGCACACCCCCATCGGGGAAATGCGTCCGACCCACAGGCCCATACGGGCATCCGGGCGCATGGAAACGATGGAACGCCATTCACGGGTAGAACCGCACAATGAGTAACCGACGTTAATCAAGGGTGAATGGCAACGCGTTAGAACTCCGGGGACGGAGTGAGCGTGGGTGGCCCTCTTGGAGCATTATGAAGAACACTTCCACCGTACGCCGTACCGCTGCCGCTCTTGCCGTTGGCGGTGCAGTCGCAGCAACCATGTCTGTTCCCGCAGCAAACGCAGCAGATTCCGCTACCTGGGACGCACTGGCACAGTGCGAGTCCGGTGGTAACTGGTCCATCAACACCGGTAACGGCTTCTACGGCGGTCTGCAGTTCACCCAGC
>ERZ773007.883-NODE-883-length-14580-cov-15.167435_pt1 | contig 14580 bp, 12 predicted proteins | sample MGYA00580665_ERZ773007 | MGnify/ENA primary metagenome ERZ773007 (study PRJEB29015, sample SAMEA2738122) | human oral metagenome | biome: human oral; feature: human-associated habitat; material: saliva | place: China | collected 2167 ... | reverse complement strand
TGTTGTAATATCGTCGTACATTGTGACACACGGGTATCATTGTGCTATCAACGAATGTTATACCCGTACACTTGCCGAAGGCATAGAGCTTCATGAACAGCATCATCTTAAAGAACACTCTTGGCATGAGTTCAACGAAGCGGTTATAGGAAACCGCATCGGGAAAATCCTGACGCATCACCCCTTTGACCCAATTCAAATAATACTCCTTGAAATTGCGATATGCGCCGAAATGATAGCATACCAAAATGGTCATAATCTCACTTTCTGAGAGCCTGCCCTTGCGGTTTCGGTAGCGTTTGCTGTCACTGTTATGAGACGGTAGACGCAGGTTTTTCACAAATTCGGCACTCAAATTCTTATCAAACTCGTCGATTATACAGAAAATTTCAGTAACTTTGTCCTTGGTAATCATCGTTCAAAAATTTGTAATCTATTGATTATCACCTATAAAGATACGAATTTTTGACGAGATTACCAACTTTTACAAGCCTTTTCTTATCCCGAACTCGCGTATAAGTTATGAAACAGAATAAGATTAAATCGGGATATCAGAAGCCTCAGACAGAGATAATGAGCATCAACAGTGAGAGCTTTTTGTTAGATGCATCATTCCATAGTCAGCACAATCCAGGCCGTCGTCGCACAGGACCTTCTGCCTCTAACGCAAAGGAAGAAGTAGAGTGGCTTGAGGTTGGTGATGAGGCTTCGTCAAGTAATGAACATACTTCATTGTGGGAAGATTAATCAAAAGAGAGTTTTAATTAAATAAGTATAAGCATAAAAAGACTATATTAATAATGAGAAAACAGACTTTTAAGGTGCGCCTGCTATCATTAATAGCATTGTGTGGCATTGTAATGGCTTTTGCATCTTGCTCTAATGAAGATGTAGCACAGAGCACTGTAGATACAAACACTGAAAACAACAGCAACCTCACTTCATTCGTGACAGGTGCTGCTGCAACGCGTACTTCACTCAACTATGACGACGGTGCTTTCTTTTGGGAGGCAGGTGATCATATCTATGTGAAGGACGATAACGGAACTTGGAACAAGAGTAGCAATGCTCCAACAGAGAAGACTGCCAGCTTTAAGTTTATGGTTCCTGGTAAATACACTAACAGCACAACTTATAAGGTATATTACCCTGGCAAGAATGGTCTTAACAACAACGTAACTATCTCTGCAGCACAGAGTCAGGCACAGCCTAATAGCACCACACATATTGGTGAGGCAGGTGACTGTGGTACAGCAGATGCAACAGGTGGTAATGGTGTATTTAACTTCCGTCTCGATCACCAGGCAGCTATCCTCGTATTCCAGCCATTTACAAACAATACAGGTGTAAAGAATTGTCAGTTGACAAAGATTGAGGTAACATCTGATAATGATATTACTGGTACTTACACACTTGACACAACAACAGGTGAGTTGTCAGGTACGGGTAGCGGTAAGACTATCACAATGACAACAAAGGGTAGCGGCTCTTATGCTAATGGTTTCTCTTTGAATACCAGCACAGCAGATGTAAAAACCAATGGTGCCTATGTTGTTATCCGTCCTGGTACACACGCCTTGACCGTTCGTTATTGGATTAAGGACTATGTAACAAACGTTGAGGGTGCTATTACTAAGACATACGATTCGTTCAACTATGAGAAGAACGACTACTATGATATGACTGCCAATATCAATGTAACGGATTACGACGGTAGTAAGTATTACATGTGGGATGCACAGAAGAATTACTGGAATGGTCATGAGTGGAATTCTGCCAATCCTTGGCAGCCTGTGCTTGCAGGTCAAAACAACTCAAAATTCCCAGTTTCTGGTAGTGATAGCTACTTTCATAAGACTGAAGGCTTCGGTCGTGAGGATGCTATAAACTCTTCTTGTAAGGATTTGCCTAATGCAAATGAGCTGGGATGGTATGTAAAGAATGGTGATCCACGTTGGGATGATGATAAACTGTGGACAGCAATGGGACATTTATATAAGGGTGGTATATGGCTCCGCAATAAAGCATATATCAAATTGATAACTTCATTCCAACCTGAACAAGGTCCAGGAGCTACGGATATGCGCGAAAACTTTAATAGATTAGTAGTGACTCCTACTCAAGGTGCACCTACAGGTTTTTTTGCAAGTAGATACTTCTTTTTACCTGCTTTGGGTCAATATAGTGATGGCTTTTTACAATATATTGGAGAGGGCGGATTTTATTGGTCATCAAGTGCTTCTCCAGGTGACTATAGCTGGGCATACTCATTGGAATTTAACAAGAGTCAGGTCATTGTAAATACTACGCCAAGTGTTAATGGATATTACACAGGTACATTTGAGTAAGCTGCTTTTTAATCCTTTTCCTTAAGAAGCTCCCTTCTTAAAGTTACAGGTTTAAAAATATAATCTTGCCAACGCTCGTACAGCGTTGAGCTGTCTTCGGACAACTCAGTGAAGTGCGATGCGTTGGCAAGTTTTTGTTTTATATCGTCTCATGTGGCTCCGTAATATGTATATATGCGCGACGTAGTCGTATTTATAAACACTGATATACGGATAAGAACTCCGTTCGATTAATTGGGGAATCTGATTCTTAAGTTGTGAAATATGCATAAGTTTGCATATTAAGATGTGAAGAAGTTTTTAAGTTTTCGTATAAAAAAGCTTGCAAGTTATATGCTTTTTAACATGGTTTCGTAGCTACTCACCCACCCTTTTACTGATTAAGTCAATTCTGATATTGACATTTTAAGCTAAAAGAATTTAAGTTAATCCCACCATCATAACCTGCATATTTATTACATAGGAAAGTCGTAGCACTTTACTACTATCTTGATGCGGGAAAAGGTAAGCCTTTTATATCTCTTTTTAAACCAGCTTTTTACCCTAAGTAGTACCCGAAAAGTATATTTTTTACACTTAACAAACCAACTTCTTATGCTTAAAGGGGTTAAGCCTTGTTTTCTCGCTTAACTTATGTTGTATTTTGGTTGTGTTTTTTAGTTAGAATTTTTGCTTTTGAAAGTCTATTTAACACTGAATTTTACGTAATTTAAGAATGTCAGATTCGTAAATCTTTATTAGTTATTTTTATCAATAGAAATCTAATTGTGTATACGTTTTTTGTATATCTTTGCGTCGTTAAAGTTTATGTCACACTTAAAAAAAATGCGTTTAGTATATCTGGATTTTGCGTATAATACCTCTTATATATAAGGAGAGATTTTCGTAAGTTAACTTGCTATATCTTGTTACATCTTCAGATAGAACTTGACTCGAAAAAATGCATATATATAGAACCTATTATTCATAAAAAATAAAATTGAAATAACCAAAAAAGGAATTTATATGAAAAATTATTTGAAGCCGTACACAGCGTGTACAAAAGTTGAGTTTGAAAGTCTTTTGCAGACTGACAGTAAGGGGGGACATGGTGATCCTTTAAATCCAGGTAATCCTCCTTGTCCTCCTAACAACCCTTCTACTGGTCAGCCTAAAGGTGGTTGGGGTGGTACTGTAAAGGCAGGCACTCCTTATCCTGCAGCAAAAGAGGATTACTTTGAAAATTAATGTTCTAACATTTAACAAATAACTAAAAACTTAAAAGTATGACCATTAAAAGTTTTTACACACTATTACTAAGTGCAACCACTTTAATACTTGCTTCTTGTTCTACAGAAGTTACTGACGAGCAATCTGCTGTGGCAGGCTCAGCTACTCGCTCATTTGTTGTTAGAGAGGTGCAGTCACCTATGACACGTACAAATGTGTCGCTCACAAAGGGTTTCACATGGAATAAGGGTGATCGCCTATTTGCTTACAATATTACCTCTCCACGTAAGGATTATGACTATCTCTCTACCGAATCAGATGGATATTTCTCTAAGTTCATAGGTGATGTTCATTGGAAGGATGGTGATGAGTTAGCTTTGTTCTATCCTTTTAGATATGAGCAGAAAGACTCACACATGGGGGTACTCAACTTGGGCTTGGAAGAGAATAAAGTTTACGACAAGGGTAATGTTGTAAAGGGCCATCAGAATGGTACAGTTGAGAATTTTAGATTCTTCGATTATTCATGGAGTAAGGTAAAGAATATTTCGTCTGAAGGTGTTAATACATTGGCAGATGTTAGTTTCGAGAGACAGTACTCTGTTTTAGGAGTGACAATGCAGTATAAAGGTCAGCCTCTGAAGAAGATTAAGAGTTTGACACTCCAGAATGTCTATACCAAGGCAGAGTTTGACCTGGCTACAGGCAAACTGAAATATGAGCCGAAGGGTGAAATGACTATAACAGCTGAGGTTCCGTTAGATACATTCTATGTGTTGCTTTTTCCTGATACACATTTTTCTCCAACGTTCATTGTTGAAACAGTAGATGGTGAGAAGTACACTTCTGGTGATAGAACTACTTATGACCTTCAGCGTGCAAGATACTATTTCGAGAACGTTTTAGTTTCTTGTAGTCCATGCATTGACATTGACGGAACAAAGTGGGGAAGATACAACTTGCAGTATGAGCCTTGCACGAATTTAGAGGGTTGGGTTCCTGGTTACAGACTTGCTAAGCAGGCTTGGGATTACTTCTATACCAATTCTGATCCATTCAATCTCTATCCAGACTTCCTCCCACGTGCCTTCAATACCTCTGCTTTCGACCATTTCCGTTGGGGTAGCATCGCAGCAGCAAACAATTACAGCTACAGCTATTCACGTTATTATTCATATCATATGGGTAACCTCCAGGCTGTAATTCAGAACAGATGCTATGGCGACCTTGCTTACTATGCTTCTAATGGTAAGTTCATGATGCCTACAAAGGCTGACTTCGATAACCTGATGGCAAAGACGGGTGAGTATGTTGGTTATTATCAAGACGGCTGTAACATCATCGTCGGTGTACTCTTCGACCCAACCGTTCCTGCTTGCAAGAAGGGTAAGGTACTCGATAAGAACGGCCATATCATTGGTAACACAAACCGTCCAAATGGTATCTATGTAGGTAAGTATTACAACCACGACACACGTATGAAGAAGTTCTCTAAGGAGGATATCGATAAGGGTGTGTTCTTCCCATTCGCTGGTGCTTACACCGAGTATAACGATGGTGCGCCACGTCTCCAGCGTCCAGGTGGTCAGGCTTACTACTGGACTTCTGACGCTAACCGCTGCAACTACGCACAGGCAACAGCTTTCTCAGCTTACTACATGAACAATGGCTGGCTCTATCCAGGTACTGTTAACGGCTGCGGAAGTGGTAACAACCCTAAGTACAACATGTATAACATCCGTCCTCTATGCGTTAGCAGTGATTCAAAGACGAAGCAAAATAATCAGACTAAGCAAAGCTACCAAACCAAGAAGGGATGGTAGGAGATATGCAAGTTGACGAGTTTGCAAGTTGACGAGTAAACGAGTTGACAAGTAAACGAGTTATATGATAGCAAGTTGATGAGTTGTAATAAACTTATCAACTTGCTTTTTTAATTCCTCAAAAACTATTACTCAAAGTTTAAACTTAACTACGAATTACACGAATGTCACGAATAAGTAAGCAATAATGATTTGTGTCATTAGAGAAATTCGTAGCCTTCAAAGTATAAAGTTAAATACGAATTACACGAATGTCACGAACAAGTAAGCAAGAATGATTCGTGTCATTAGGGAAATTCGTAGTCTATAAGTTTATTTTTTGTTTGCTGTCACTTTTAACATTTAAATGAACCAACTCTTTCTCAGCACATTACGACTACCTAAAGTATGACAGCAGTGACAGCAACTTCAAAAACAAGTCGGTTAGAGTCTATTCCTGCAAGAACCAATTTCGCTAAAACACTTTATCCTATATATTTGCTAAAGAATTGTTCCTTGCAAATATACAATCTTCTTGTGAGTTATGCAAGAGGAAACTCTTATCCTTTGAACTTTGAGGTTTTGCTTTTGAGGGTTATAAAGTAATCATAATTATGAATTCTGAATTAAAGGCCTACATGACAAAACAAGTCATAACTCATTCAGTTTTTAACACTCAAGAGTTTGGATAACTCAGTTATTTTCTCTAATTTTACTTCTATAGCAGTTTTATTATTTTGTCTTTTAAATCAGTTGCTTATCGATTACTAATTTATAAAGATAATTAGAAAACCTTTATTTTTCCATCTATTTATTGGGATGGGAAACTTTAGTTATTATTCATGTATTTTATAAGAACTATCAGTAACAACGATAAGTTTTTGAAAATTTATCGTACCTTTGCATAGGCATTCCATGCCTGTAAGTAATTATTAAATGGTTTCACTCAAAAATTAAAATCTATCGCGAAAAACTAAAAAGTTAAGAGTTGTTGACATCCTTGACTCAACTGAAATACCAGAACTTGCACTTCGAACAACGTCAGTTTGGTTAAGACAACGGGTGTCTGCGCTCCGTATATATGGGCGTGGACAGAAGGATTGTTGTCTGACGTGGGCTGTGCAAGGCCTTGGTACCAACCAGAATTCTCCCACGCCCTTTTTTCTTTCGAGAAGAGGGCTTTTTGCCTTCAGGTAGTTTATCACTTAAATTTAACAACTATGCTGAAGAAGATTAAAATGAAAAACAGTGAGGTTGAACAACTATCAAATGCCTCACAGTATGCTTTCCCAAAGTATGTGACCCAGATTATTAACCTTTTGAATAGCAATGCTCAAGGTACAAGACCTGCTGTTGTAGGCCAGATGTCTGAACTCATCCAAGAGTTTGATGGCAAATCTTTGGAAGAGTGGATTGAGTGGTACAATAAGCGTCAGCCAGATGCGGTAAATAACGCTACTGAAAAGATTTATAATATGTACCTGCTTATGGGTAAAGCATTTAGTACTATTACTCGTGAAATGGTAGAAGAGTGGGTAAAGGATTTGGTTTATACCAAAACATATTGTGGTCTGAAATTCCAGAGTGCAATTATTGCATTCTTGGCTGCCAAGGTAAATAAAACATGGAGATTGGCAAATGTAGAAGAGGAAGCACAAGGCATTGATGGATTTATAGGAGATCAACCTCTTCAGATTAAATCCATAACATATAAGTTGGAAGATCGCTTGTCTGAAAACATAGATGTGCCTATTGTTTACTATGAGAAGAAGAAAGATGGTATAAACATTGAGTACGACTCAAATATCTTCTGATAACTTTATGGATGAATTTGTACTTTCAATAGATAAAGATAAGTTTCGCTCCACAAATGCCAAATGGAACGAACTGATGCTCAATGACCCATGGTCAGTAGGTTATGTATCTACTCTTATTGAAGCTGCCAATTGGAAGAACAAAGAAGAGTGGGAAGAAACCTATTATGCAAGTGGAAAAGTTCGCAATGTCTTCATTGAACAAAATGCTACTCAGCTTGGTTATAACAAAGATTTCTTCAATGATACAACAATACCTCACAATAAGGCAAATTACTATGCATTGAGCTGGGATGTCAAGAATGTTAATACTCAAAAAGGAAGAACAAAAGAAGACCTGAGGGCAAAAGGTGAAATTCTTTATAATGCAGTAAAGAATAATGGTTATGGTCTGACCCTTGAAGAGTGTATTGAATGTGTTAGATTCAGGGTAATCTGCGAAACTTGGAATGGAATAATTCTTCGTGAGAATAATACTATCAAAACATTACAAGGTTTGTTCCCTAATTTGACGTTTGAAAAAGCTGATGGAGAAATAGATCATACTTATGCTGTTGATTTTCAAGTTTACAAACAGGGCAAATTGATTTGCGCAATACAAGTAAAACCTAAGTCATATACTCTAAATGCTCCATATATAGTTAAAGCTCGTCATGCAAACGCAAATAAGTATGCAGCATACAAAGAAAAATATGGGGTTCCAGTCTTAACGGTAATTTCAACTATTAAGGGTGAAATATTAAATCAGGAGATTATTCCCCAAATCAAAAGTCTATGAATGGATTTATTGAATTATACATAAAAACTTTAGGAAATAGCAAAGCCTTGACTTGAGAAAGTCGGTGCTTTGTGCATAAAAAAGAGGATGTGTACATTTTAATACACCCTCTTCTTTTGTTAAAAAGTTATTCAAACAACGTTCCTTTTTCTGAAATCGGAATGTCCTTCAAAGAACGATCAAGATAATATGTTGATTCCATTGTCAAATCTTTCTTATCATCAATGATATTAACTTCTTTCATGTAATGGAAAGTAAGATTAGTTTCCTGACTAGTCATAACTTTGCACTCTAAATGAATATTGTCATATTTGACTTCCTTTTTCATCTTAATACGCTCATCAACAAAAGCCAAATGCTTCTTGTATCGTTCGCTAATCAATGCATTGGCTTTTATGATGCTGACAGAACCGAGAATATCTTTAAGCAATGGTTTTAATAGTAGGTCGATTTCAAATCCAACACTATTTCTTTCGCTTAACATTGCTGCGATTGCTGTTGTACCTAAACCCATGAAGGGGTCTAAGACTACATCTCCTTTTTGCGAATACATGTTTATGAGACGGAAAGGTATTTCGATGGGATATGATGCATTCCTATCTCTTGATGGTGCATTATCTATAGTTTGTTTAACACCTTTGATTTCCCAAATATCAGAGAACCAAACATTTCTTTCTTCCCAAAAAAAAGAGCTATCTCTGCGAGCTTCCTTTTCTTCTGTTTTTTTATAGACCCTTTTTCCGCCTTTTCTAAATATAAGAATCCATTCATGTTCTAGTGTTACATAAGCTCCACATGGAAGCATACCACTTCCCATAAATTTGTTAGGGGCATTTGTTGTTTTGCGCCAAAGAATGTTCGGAAGATTGATAAAGCCTAACTTTTCACAAGCCTGAATAATCCTTGTGTTATTGTTATATAAGGCAAATTCACCGTTTATTGTTCTTGTTGCATCACCAATGTTGATGCATAAGAAAGATCCTTCTTTAAGTACTCTCCAGCACTCTGCCCATACTTTATCAAGTTCTTGATGCATGAGTTCAAAAGCCTTTCGAGGGTTATTAGCTTCGAAAGCAATTTTGATGTCAGGGTTTTGGTTTGACATAATATCATCCCACATTTCAATCATCGGATATGGTGGTGATGTGACAACTATATCCACTGACTTGTCTTTGAGCGGACTCATTTTCTGAGCCGCATTGAAATAAATAGTATGCTTCATTGTTTACAATTTTGTCGAATTAATAAGGTCTTTTACGTCAACATCCAATAAAGAAGCAATCTTTACTAACGTTGATAGATCTGGTTGAGCAGCATTCGAACACCATCGGCTTGTAGTTGTAACACTGACTCCTAATTGGTCTGCAAGCCATTTACCTGTACGTTTATGTTCAACTAATACAACTTTAATTCTATTAAGCTCGTTCATTGATAATTTATTTAAGTTTAGTGCAAAGGTATAGCCATTTAGTGTAACTGTAAAATAAATATAGTTATTTTCCATAAAAATAAGAATATTCATATTGAAAGTATCCATTTTGACAACTGAGTCATTGATAATTCAGAATAATGTTTACCTTTGCAGGGGTAATCATTAACAGAAGACTTACGTAACGTGTTGGCAGGCAAGTATAAATGTATGGAGCATTCTTATCTTTACCTGCTTTCAGACAACCCACAGACAGGGATGCTTATCCCTCAAATTAGGAAAGTATTATCATATAAACAAGCAATTATGGAAGAAACTCCTTCACCTTACAGATGGCTCGGCTATATGATTGCTTGGATGGTGGCGTGTACATTTATTTTTGTAATGGGAGGCGTATCCGACGGGATTATCTTGTTCCTTTTTATGGCAACAATAGTGATAAATATTTATTGCGCATATAAGTTTGCATTGGAAAAAGGGATATTCTTAGCCATACTGGCATTCGTCGTGGCTATAGCACTTGACATCCTTTTTCCGATGTTGCTCCATGTTGTTTTATTGGGATTGACATGGCGTAACTAACACTTTAGAGTTGTTTTCTACTTTTCTTATCCCGATTATTCAATGATATAGGAGCTGACGATGGCAAAGAGCAGTAATATCTTCTTTCGCATATATCAGCCCTTAACTACACATCGTTTAGTCTAAATGCAGTTTGAATTTTCCTTACAAGAACAAGAAATAAATACTCCTCAAATCATCCAAATACAGCTTTTCCGAACATATTTGTAACTAACAACATATCAGACTATTGCAAACTTGCATAACAAAAGGTGGTTAATTGGACTTCAAAAGGGCGTTAGTAAGGGTCTTAAAGGGCATCTTTTAGAAGCGAAAAGAGCATGAATTGAAAGCCAATTCATGCTCTTTTTATTTTTAAGACTTGATTTTTATTTACAATATGGAGGTAGTGAAAGGGGAAAAGCAGAATATTATATTAGGCAAAGAAGCAAGTGTAAACGCTGTTGTCTTAACTCCTCTAACTCCATTTAATTCCTTAACTCCACATCAATCCTATGAGTCAGCGGTGTTGTCTTAACTCCTTTAACTCCATTTAATTCCTTAACTCCATATCAATCCTATGAGTCAGCGGTGTTGTCTTAACTCCTCTAACTCCATTTAACTCCTTAACTCCTCATCTTATTCCTTCTTTGTACGAATCTTGTAGCCTACGAGTCCGTAGTAAAGGATGAAGAGGAAACAAGGGACACTGACCCAGTAAGAGGTTTGGAAAGAGGTGCAATCCTGCACGACACCTCGCAACCAAGGCATCACAGCACCACCGGCAATCGCCATGGTCAGCAGCGAAGCACCAGACTTTGTGAACTTACCAAGGTCTGCCATTGCCAAAGGCCACAACGCTGGCCACATCAATGAACAGCCTAATGCCATCAAGAAGATGCAATAAACAGAGATAACAGGGTTTGGCACAACGGCTACAGCCACACTACCAACGAGGGCAATGATAGCACAGATACGCATTGCAGCTGCCTGAGAGAGGTAACGTGGGATGAAGATTACACCACAGATATAACCCACAATCATACCCACAGAAGGGATAAATCCGTAGTTATCACCCTCCAAACCTAACGACTTTGCATAACCTGTTGCCGTAGCGAGCGAGATGGTCTCTACACCAACATAGAGGAAGAGTGCCAAACAGCCCAACAACAAGTGTGGAAACTGCAGAATACTTGTCTTACCGTCAGCATATGAACTGACTGCTGCCTCGTCGCCACTATCGCTCTCGTCCTCACCTGCAGCCTTCACGTCTGGCAGTGGAGCCATCAATGCGATAACACCCAAGAGCAAAAAATACCGATAATGATGGTGAATGGCATGTAAAGATCGGTGAGTTGCGTATCGCCAATACCCTTACCAATCATCAAAGTAATGAAGAGGGTCGTCACTGGCCAAGCCAACTTATTACTGATACCCATGCAAGAGATACGACGTGCTGCCGAATCCATCGGACCAAGAATCGTCACATATGGATTGACAGATGCCTGTAAAACGGCATTGGCTGCACCACTGACGAAACTCGCAATGAGGAACCATGTCAGTGAGTTCTGCTTCGCTGCGAGAATGAAAAGTCCGAAAGCTACTGCGAAGATAGCAAACGACAAAGCCATCGTACGCTTATAACCGATTGCCTTAATGCAATGGGTTGCAGGAATACCGAACAAGAGGAACGGTATGAAAGTCGCTGCAAGCAACAGACTTGAAGCTGCACCAGAGATGTGCATTGACTTCTCTAATACTGGCATCAGATAAGAGTTGATACCCAAGGCAAAGCCAATAGAGAAGAAGAATAAGCCGATAATGGCTAAAGGAAATAGATAGTTAGTTTTTTGTTTCATAATAAAGATATTTTTTATTTACTACTTCATAACAAAGCTCTAACCCAAATCGGTCATTAGACCACAATATGTATAGTTCTTCTTACTTTCGTATTGTTTCCTAACATCTTTTATTTTCTTATCGGCATCTTGTTCGTCTTTGGAACTTGACGTAGCCCGCTACGCCTGCGTTACAAAGCCAAACAATCTGCTCGATAATAAAACAAAATCTGTTTAGGCTCTAATGAACGATTTGGGTTTAACCGTTTCGCCCCCTCAGAGAGGACTTCAGTGAGCTTACTAAGGCTCCGCACCAATGGTGTTTACCATCAACACGCCATGTGCTAAGCCTCCGCACACGCTTTGAAAACGGAAAGAAGTGCACATTATTATAGCTTTGGCTTACTTTATTTTGGGTCTTCAGGATTTTGGAGTGATAAGGTTTGCCACTTAAGGTTAGGTTTCTAACAAAATATCACACGGAGAAAAGGAGAGGACGGAGAATTATTAAAACAAAGCAATGGAAGTCACAGAGGTGCCGATGGCACAAAGAGTGACGGAGCTTGTTTGCCAATTCTATTAGCAATTTATCTACAAAGTGTTTACCCCAAAAGAGTTATCAAGAATCTGTACGCTACACCTCCGTTGCTCTTTGTGCCGTCGGCACCTCCGTAATATTGCGTTACCTCCGTCCACTCCGTGACTCCGTGTGCCTATTATATAAGACTTTTAGTTTATCAATCCATATTTAGGAAGAACCTTTATTATCCTTCCCTACGCAGGAGAAAGATACTTTTCATAAACCTTTTTAGTTACCATTTTGAAATATAAAGGCGCACGAGGTACCCATTCCTTAGAATGATGAATACCACGTGCGCCCCTACCCTACAGTCAAATCATAGGCAGTGAAGACTGCAAAGTGTTAGTTAGCATGAACCTTTCCACTCTGAATATAGAATCCTTTGGCAGGAGGTTCAGGGAGTCTACGGCCAGAGAGGTCGTAGACTTGTGCTATTGTTGTCGCTGAGTTTACTACGGCAGAGATTCCGTTTGCGGTATCATCTGCCGTTTCCGAAAAAGGGATGAAACGCACGATGTTTGAGTAGGTTTTACCTTTCTGTATCTCATACTTTGGTAATGGACCTGGACCGCAAGACTTGTTACCAAGACCCTGCTGAATAGCATCAAAGTGTGCTACGACACGATTAGATGTTGGCAACTCCCATTCGTGGCGTGCTGTACGCAATTCTGCCTCTGTCCAAGGCGTCAGAGAGAAGGCAACATCACCCGATGTCTCTACCTTCACACCGTTGCCCTCGTTGTTTGTGAGGGTGAGCCAACGAAGACCAACGCGGTTGCCGTTGCTCTGTGGGTGTGCGAAAGGCTCATACATATCCTTGACTGTCGTCTCATAGAGACCGAAGTCTTCGCCATCGAGGCGGTCGATATAGCTTGCGCGAGGACCACGTGCATAGTAGCTTACCTTTGACATGTCGCTTGGGAAGTTCAGACTAAAGCCTAAACGTCTTGCGCCATTGCCCTGTACCTCAAAGGAGCTGGCGAGGTCTATCGTACCATTTGCATTGATTGTGTACTTATAAGTAGCCTTACCATAGTTGCCGTTCTGCGTAACATTCACGGTTGCCGTCTTACCATCGTCAGAGAGTTGGAAGGTAGCTGTCTGCGACTTCACGCCATTATCGGTAGGATCATTACCATAAGCCTCCATCGGGTTATCATTTTCAATCCAACGATAGCGGTCGAAACATGGACCATTGTTCTGCATAAAGAGGTCCTTACCATTGTATGACCACTCTGTGATATTGCCCTGTCCGTCGAATGTTACTTTCTGCTTACCGTTCGCGTAGGTATAACCACCATCGCTATTCTTCGTTGCGTGAAGGGCATCAGCCTTTGTGTTATCAACCTTATCGAGGACCTCTGTGCGCTGTGTCAACTGTTGCTGGAACTCAGCAACAGGATAGTCACGGTCGCACCAGTTCGTTGCCTCCTTCGTGTAAAGTCCGATATTGAGGAATAGTTCCTTACCAGCAAAGGCTGTAGGGTTATACTTCAAGTCAACGGTTTCAGTACCACCAGCAGCGCAATTCAGCTTCTTAACGATACCATCCTGTACTGGCTTACCGTCGGCAAGGAGGGTCCACTTAAGATAGAACTGGTTGAGATTGCGGTCGAGATACTTATTCGTCAACTTCACCTGACGGCTTGTTGTATTCAAATCGAAGGCTACCCACTGGTAAACACGCTTCACCTCGTCAAGCTCAGCACTCCACGCACGGTCGGCATTGACAAGTCCGTTATTAACGAAGTTATACTGATGAGGACCCGGACAGTCATATCCTGTGATATAAGCAGGGAATCCATTCTTTGTCAATTGGTTGTTTTTAATCGCATCATAAGAGTAGATACTCTGATCAACCCAGTCCCAGATACATCCACCAACACCCATCAGAGAGCCTTCCATAGCCTCCCAGTACTCACGCAGGTTGCCCACAGCATTACCCATAGCATGGGCATACTCGCACATGAAGTAAGGTTTACCCGTACTTGGATGGTTAGCATCTGAGGTAACAGGACCTGTCGTCCCACCACGTGAATGGTCAACTGCAGGATACATAACAGAATGGAGATCAGTTCCTTCAGCCTTATCTCGTGTTGATCCCTCATAGTGGATATAACGGTTATCAAGTTCTTTCACAGCGTTGTAAGCTGCCATGATGTTCAGACCAGAGCCACTCTCGTTACCCAAACTCCAGAAGACAACACTCGGATGGTTGCGG
>ERZ773007.882-NODE-882-length-14589-cov-5.323930_pt1 | contig 14589 bp, 10 predicted proteins | sample MGYA00580665_ERZ773007 | MGnify/ENA primary metagenome ERZ773007 (study PRJEB29015, sample SAMEA2738122) | human oral metagenome | biome: human oral; feature: human-associated habitat; material: saliva | place: China | collected 2167 ... | reverse complement strand
GCTGGTACTTGTAGCCGATGTAGTAGCCGTGGACGGCCTCGTCGCGGATGATGAGGCGGATGAGGTCGGCGGTGTTGGTCAGCTTGGCGTGGCTGGACCAGTACATGGGGGCGTAGAAGCCGGAGTAGAAGAGGAAGGACTCCAGCATCGTGGAGGCGACCTTGCGCTTCTCGGGGTCGTCGCCGCGGTAGTAGTCCAGGATGATGCGGGCCTTGCGCTGAAGGTTCGCGTTCTCCTCGCTCCAGCGGAAGGCCTCGTCGATCTCCGCCGTCGAGATGAGGGTGGAGAAGATCGAGGAGTAGGAGCGGGCGTGGACCGACTCCATGAAGGCGATGTTGGTGAGCACCGCCTCCTCGTGGGGGGTGCGGGCGTCCGGGATGAGGGAGACCGCGCCGACCGTGCCCTGGATCGTGTCCAGGAGGGTCAGGCCGGTGAAGACGCGGGTGGTCATGTTCTTCTCGGCCTCGTTCAGGGTGGCCCAGGACTGCACGTCGTTGGACAGCGGTACCTTCTCGGGCAGCCAGAAGTTGCCTGTGAGGCGGTCCCAGACCTCGAGGTCCTTGTCGTCGGTCAGGCGGTTCCAGTTGATGGCCTGGACGCGGTCGACCAGCTTGATGGGCTCGTGCATCAGTTCCTCCCGAGGTTTGGGTGATCCGGCCTCATGCTACCGATGAGACCGCCGGGCGGCAGTGACGCCCGCCCGAAGAGGGCTGTGGTGCCCGCCGCGCCGGGGCCATCAAGATTCAAACCACTTGTATGATACGATGGCGACATCAGACTGCACCACAAAAGGAGAGCATTTTGACCGACCAGAGCGTAGTCGTCATTACCTTCACCGAGTCCTCCAAGGCGTACGAAGTTCTCAGTGACCTCCGCCAAGCCTCCGCGGAAGGGAGGATCGACGTCGTCTCAGCACTCATCGCGGAACGCGAGGAGGACGGACACCTGCACCTGGCGGAGGGATCGGACGCGACGATCGGCGAGGGCACGGCAACTGGGGGCCTCATCGGCCTGATTGTCGGTCTGCTCGGCGGCCCACTCGGCATGCTCCTGGGATGGGGTGCAGGTTCCGTTATCGGAAGCCTGAGCGACATCGACCATGCTGACAAGCGTGAGACCGTCCTCGGCGACCTCAGCGCCCGCGTCGCTCCCGGAACAACGGCCATCCTCGCCCAGGTATCTGAGGTGACGCCCGAGGTGCTTGACAACATCTCAACGAAGTTGGGTGGAACTGTGGCCCGCCGCCCCGTCTCCGAGGTGCTGGCCGAACTCGAGGCCGCCGAAGCAGCTGCAGAAGCAGCGGATCGCGAGGCACGCCGTACCATTCGCGACAAACGCCGCGAAGAGCGCAAAGAAGCATGGGACAAGCGAGTCGCTGATCTCAAGGAGCACTTCAAGCGCTGAGCACAACACTTTAAAGCGGGCTGCACGCATCGATGTCTCGATGCGTGCAGCCCGTCGTCATTGGCACTGGTGGGGAGAACGGTCGGCACGCCCCAAGGATGCAAGCCCTCTCGCAGATACCTTACGACGAAGCGTCCGGCTGCTGGGCCGCGGCAAGGATGGGCGCACCCTTCTCAGGCGGGTCACCCTGGCCGGCCACCGCACCGCCGTTCATGTCGAAGGCGACGACCTCAGAGTCGTAGTCGTCGTTCGGCGCGGTGGCCAGCTCGACCCGCTGAAGAGTCCGATTCCCCAGGACAGCCGCCAGAACCGGCGCTGCGGCGCCAACCTCCACACCCTTTCCGTACTCACCGAGCCCCCGCACTCTCAGCTGGGTCACCTGGTTGATATCATCATGCGCATCCAGGTCCACCGTCGCATTGGCTCGTTTGTCTGCCGGGATGGCATCGAGGACGCTCTTGATCGGCACGGAGGTGAGGTCAACGCCTTTGGAATGAGTGACGTAACAATAGGATGGGCCCACACGAATACTCTGCTCGGTCTTGAGTGAACCAACACCGACAATCGGAGATGTTAGCGGAAGAATGAAGTTGTCCGGAAGGGTTTTCACGCCTTGGTAGCGCAGTAGGATTTCATTCCCGGAAATCTCCACGCTCTCCACCTCCGAGGAGACCACCTTCATGGCAGCCGGCACGGCCCTCTCGGAGTCATCCATCGGTAGACGACAGGACATCGACGTCGCACCCTGGGTCCATTTGACGTCAAGCTCCACCTTGTCGGAATCGGCCAGATTCACTACTTCGTTTCGAGCATTGCGAATGATGGCGAGGACTGAATCCTGCCCAGGATCACCCTTGAGGTTGACGGTCACATCCCAGCGATCTTCAGTCACGAGCCCCGGCTCCACATCAACCTCAACGGACGTGACTCCATCAAGACCGGACAAATACTTGCGCACCTTCCTCTTCTTCTTACTGAGAGCCAGGGCGAAAGGTGAGCACCCGCCCACTCCGAAAGCAAGAGACACTGCACCCAGTGCCAGCACCTCACGACGTCGAATACTCATCAACCTCACTCCCCTTCCCTTCATCATGCTTGCATGTGCACGTCAGGCAGAGACGCTTTGGAGTCCGCTCCCCATCAGGACGCAGAGGCAACCACCTGTTGGGCGGCGGCAAGGATGGGCGCCCCCTTCTCGGGCGGGTCCCCCTGGCCGACCACAGCGCCGGACTTCATGTCAAAGCCAACCACCCTGGGCTGGACTTTGCTTTCCACCGAGGTACTCAGCTCCACCCGCTGGAGCGCCTGGTTGCCGAGGACTGTGGCGAGGACCGCGGCATCTGGCTGAACATCCTCATCCTGCCAGTTATTCGCCCATTTCTTGAATATGAGACGGGCCTGGTGGCTGTTCTTGTCTTCCGCCTCCAGGCTCAGGACCGCTCCGTACCGCTTATCGGAGGGAATGGATTCCAGTGCACGTTTGATCGGCACGGATGTGAGGTCCTTACCCTTGGCATGGGAGATGAAGCAGTGAGACCGTCCAACCAGGATACTCTGCTCGACCCTCAGGGAGCCGAGGCGCAGCACTGGGGAGGTGGGCGGCAGGATGAAGTGATCCGGGAGAGTCTCAGTAGTCCGGTACTCGAAGGATATTCTCTCCTCCTCGATCTGGACTCGCTCCATGCCGGGCGACACCGCCTCCACCGTGGCGGAGGCTGCCTTGTCAGCATCCTTCATCGGCAGGTAGCAGAAGACGGAGGCCTTAGCCTGGGCCCAGCTGACGACCATCCTCGCCTCGCTGGCCCCGGTCAGGCGCAGTACCTCGGCATAGGCGTCCCGCACAACTGTCGCAACCGACTCCGCGGACGGATCATCCTTGAGCCGCACGTCCGCGACCCAACGATCCGGCTCAGAGAACTCCGGGTGCACCTCCACCCGCGCGGATGCCACGGCACCGAGCCCGGAGAGGTACTGCTGCACCTTCCGTTCCCGCCTCTTGCGCGCCATAGCCATAGGCGAGCACCCAGCCACTGCGAGAGCAAGGGAAACGGCCGTTACGGCCAGGACCTGACGACGTCGCACGCTCATCAGACGTCACTCCGTCGCGTCGACAACACCTGGCGCAGTCTCCTGTCACAGGGAACCATCAGATTCATGCTCCCGTTACGACGAAGCGGAGGCCGACTTCTGTGCTGCGGCAAGTATCTTCGCGCCCTCCTCAGGTGGGTCTCCGGCATCGAAGGCACCCGCTTTCATATGGAAGAACACGCCTTCTCGGCTGGCAACGCTCGTGTTCCATGCGGTCGTGAGGCCAAGCTCTTGAAGCAGCTGATTTCCTGAAACAACGTTGAGGACTTTCGCTGCCGCGGCGACGTCGAGCCCGTCAGACTCTTTTCCAAAAGCAGCAACGTCGAGCGATATGCTTCCACTCACGATATCGTTGTCTGTGAGCTCAACTACAGCTCCCTCCCGAAATTTAGAGTCGATAGCCTCTACAACCTTACGGAGAGGAATGGGACTGAGGTCAACGGTATCGGAAACCGCCCGAATAGACATACCATCAAGCTCAAAGCTGTCACTCACACTCACTCCGGATCGTGGCGTCACGATAAGGTCAGCCGGAAATTCCTTCACCACTCCTCGAGTTACCGAGATACGACCACGCCCAGCACTCATGGCGCCGCGGCCGGGCTTCGCCAGCTCTCTCAGATAATCGAGTTCCGCCCCATTCGGCTCATTCGCTGAGATCGGCCACGACACAGAGGCGCCATTCTGCACCCATGATGCCGTCACGCTAGCAAAGTCCTCCCCCACCACCTGCACAACCCGATCATAAGCGTCTTTAAGGACGGTGAGAGTTTCTTCTCGCCCAGGATTTTTGTTAAGGAGGATCAGGACCGACCAGGAGTCACCTGCGGTGAAATTGGAATCCAGCTCCACATCTACTGACTTGACGGCAGGGAAGCTCTTCAAGGACTTTTCGATTTGATGACGAGCCTGGACATTCTCCGGAGCCAGCGACCCGCAGCCCGACATCGCCGGCAGCACCAACGCTCCGGCACCGACCAGAATCGTGCGCCTCGGGAGGGCCTTTCCTCCCGCCAGCCCCGTCACAATCGGACCGACTCACCCGAACGCGCCAGGAAGAGCGCGATGAACAGGAACCGGATGATGCTGCGTCGACGATGAGCCATGGCGCCACCGTAGGACCTCACCCCCGGCGCACGGGATGGGGATTATTCCCCTGTCCGGCCTGTGCCGCTGCTGGAGCGCAAGAAGCCCCGGGCCCACCTGAGCGGAGAACTCAGGTGGGCCCGGGGACCTATCCCTGTGAGAGGTGGGAGCTGGCGACCGGCGTCAGGCGCGGCGGCGGCTCACCAGCAGAGCCCCTCCCATCACGGCGACCACGGCGATGCCCAGAGGCAGGCCGATCCTGACACCGGTGCTGGCCAGCGGGCCCCCCGCAGGACCGCCGGGCGCCCCATCGGCCGGGGCCGGCGCCGCCGAGTTGGTGGGCGTCCCCGGCGCAGGCGCACCGGCCGACGACGAGTCACCCGCAGCGGTAGAGCTGCTCGCGTCGGCGCTGGGCTTGGCGTTCGGGTCCGCGCTGGCGTCAGCAGCGGGCTTGTCAGCCGGGTCCGCACTCGCCTCAGCACTGGGCTTGGCGTTCGGGTCCGCGCTGGCCTCAGCGGCCGGCTTGTCAGCCGGGTCCGCACTCGCCTCAGCACTCGGCTTGGCGCTCGCCTCAGCACTGGGCTTGGCGTTCGGGTCCGCACTGGCGTCAGCGGCCGGCTTCTCAGTCGGAGCGGCACTCGGCGCAGCACTCGGCTCGGCGGAAGGCTTCGCAGTCGCCTCAGCGCTCGGCGTCGGCGACGGCACGGCGAGAGAGGTGTACATACCGGCGAACTTCAGGTCCAGCACCTTCTCGCCAATGTGCACCTTCTGAGACGCGGGGGCCTTCAGGGAGTACCCATCGACCTGAGCCGTGTTCACGTCCTGTTCAATGGTGCACTCCGTTCCCACAGGCAGCTCCGGACCGTTGACCGGCGTGCCATTGGCCTTGGCCTTGAGGGTGCCTTCCTGCCCGTTGTCGCAGGTGTAGGTGAAGGTGAACTCCTTGTCCCCGACCTCGGCGCCCTTGACTGTGTTGGTCACCGAGAACGAGCCCTTGGCCTTCGTGTAGGTGTTGGTCATCGTCACCTCGGCCGTCTGATCCTTGACGATGGCGACGGTCTGCGGCTCCGGGGCGGTCAGCGTGTATCCCGCCCGGAAGGCGGAGTCGGTGATCTCGGTGACGGTGCAGGTCGAGCCCGCCTGGACCTCCTCGGAGTGCTCCGAGGTCTTCCCGCCCTTCACCATCAGGAAACCCGTGGTGTTGTCAGTGCAGCTGTAGGTGAACAGGAAGGTGGAGTTGCTGAAGTCGCCGTCGCCGGCCAGGGCCTTCGTGATCGTGAAGTCACCGTGATCCACGGGCACGGCGTCAGCAGAGTTGCTCAGCGTCACGGTCTCGAGCTGCTGCTCCTCAACGGTCGCAGTGTTGGTGCTCTGGCCGTTCACCATGAAGGCCGGCTTACCCCAGACGACACCTTCAGGAGTGACCGAGGCGTTCGTCGGGTCCTCGTTGAACGTGAGGACCGTTCCGGTGGGGAAGATTTCCTTGAACACGGTCTTCGCACCGATGTTGAGGGTCATCTCGAGGTCACCACCAGTACCCTCCTGGTTGAGGGTGCCCGGGGCCTTCCAGCCCGGGTAGGCGCTTGCCTTCGCGTCACCGGGCAGGTCGTAGTTGACACTGACCTTGAAGGTGGTGTCCGCCGGCACCTTGCCGGTCTGCGTTCCGGTGAGGAGCTTGGTGATCTCGAATCCACCGAAGCCGGGCTTCATCTCGACGTTAATGGAGAAGGATGAGGCGTAGTGCACAGCGTAGGAGCCCCGCAGACTGGTTCCCAGCGCGGTGGCGTCGTTCTTGTACCGCACACCGGGCTGCACCTTGCCGTTGTCGGTGTTGGGGGTCGACTCGTAGCGGACGATGTAGTTGCTGCGCGGCGCGAAGGGACCGGTCACCTTGATGAAGGCGACGTCGCCGTTGAAGGTGACGTCGAGGTCGAAGTCGCCCGCGCCGGTGTTCTGGTCGGCGCCGGAAGCGTCCGTGAGCTGCCCGGAGCTGGCACCCTTACCCTCGGAGGTGCCGGTCTCCAGCCTCCACCTGCTCTTGTCGGCGACGTACTTCTGTCCGGGGCCGAGCTCATCGGTGAACATGATGGTCGAGCGGGTCTTGCCATCCACGGTCAGCGACTGACCGTTCTCCTCGAGAGCCGCCTTGATCTGGTCAGGACCGAAGATCAGCTGCCAGGCAATCTTGTCGGAGTCAGCGGTCAGGTCGCTGGCCCACTTGGTGACCTTCTCCGGCTTGTAGGGACCTTCGACGTACGCGCCGATCTTGCCGCCGGGAACGGCCACGGGAGTGTCCACGCCGTTGGCCTTGATCGACAGGTTGGGCAGATCCGAGGCCCCGTTGGCCACCACCAGTGACGTCCCGTTACCCCGCAGGTCCTTGAAACCCTGGGCGACGATCTTGTCGAGCTCACTGTTGAAGGTGCAGGTGATCTTACGCTCGGCCACCGAGCACTCACCCACCTGCGTGTTGACGCCATCGTGGTTGAGCATCATCGGCTCAGTGATCTTGTCCTTGCTGCGGACCTGCTCGGGCAGTGCGATCTCGAAGGAGTCCCCGCCCTTGGCCTGGGCCTTGCTGGCATCCCAGCTGAACTTCAGCTTGAGGTAGTCACCGCTCTGAACCGCGGTCTTGGTCGGGTCCTCCTCGCCGGTGGCGTTGGAGGGGGTCAGTGACAGGTCGGAGATGGTGATCTTCGGGTTGATGGCGGCTCGGGCCTGCATGGGCAGGACCGTCAGCATCGCAGCGACCATCACCACGAGCAGGAGGAGAGCACCTGTGACACGCGCAGGCGCTCTGAGCGCTCTGGGGGCAGGGATCTTTGACACGGCAAACCTTTCGGGAGAAGTCCGGCACTCAATTGATGCGGAGCCGAACTTAAGTTCTATATTTACTGGTATCAATGGCGAAAATCTCACGCGGCGGTCACGAATCGGCTGCCGTTTTGCCTCGAAATGATGACGATGATGACGACTTCATCGCTAACCGCTCAGGTGGGAGAAATCGATTTTCGACGGCGCCCACGTCGGCTCATCCCTCAGCCGACCCCAGAGTTGCAGCCAACAACCGATCATCAGCAGTATCGGCCGCAATTCCACCATCCATCCGGCATCCACTCAGCTCCGGACATCGCCACGGACACAGACACTGCACCGGCCCCTCAGGCACGTAGTTGACTGAGATAATAGATTCATGAGTCCCACGGTTCGGGTGGGCGAGACCTCCGCCCTTGTCAGCAACCTCGTCAACCAGCTCGTACAGCGGTTGGCGGCCGACGACGCGCCCGAGCGCCTCGTCGTCGGGCTCGCGGGTGCTCCCGGTTCGGGAAAATCAACGCTGGCCGAGCAGCTGAAGACCGGGTTGAAAGCAGCGGGCATTTTCGCCGGGCTGGTCGCCATGGACGGCTTCCACCTGTCCAACGCCGTCCTGGACGAGCTGGGGCGCCGCAACCGCAAGGGCGCGCCGGACACCTTCGACGTCGATGGCTACCTGACGACGCTGGACCGAGTGCGGGCCGACGGCGCCCCTCGGGTCCTCGTCCCGGTGTACCGGCGCGACATGCACGAGTCCGTGGCGGCCGGGAGCATCGTCAGCGGCACCGGCGTCGTCGTCACTGAGGGCAACTACCTCGCGCTGGAGACGCGCGGTTGGGGTGCGGCACGTGAGCGGATCGACCTGCTCATCCACATTGACGTGCCCGAGGAGGTGCTCGTGCTGCGGCTCATCAACCGCCACGAGGAATTCGGTAAGAACCCGCTGGCGGCCGGTCACTGGGTGCGCACTGTGGATCTGCCCAATGCTCGCCTCATCGCCACAAGCGTCCACCGCTGCGACGAGGTGTGGCGTGACCCCGAGGACGAAGACGACTCCAACGTCGTCGACGACGGCGCTGACGACGACCTCGAGTAGAGCCCCCCGGCCTGCACTGGCCTCACCAAGCCCGCGGGGCCACCGACGCGGGTCACGGCCGGCGACCCGTTCCGAGCCCTCAGTACTCGACGCTCAGGTGCGTCCGCACGGTGGACTGAGACGGCATCGTTTCACTCCTCGGACTATCGTCACGGCGCGTATCCCCGCTGACGCTCCACCGTTGATCCGAGGCATCCCATGACACCCCCGACAGACACTGACGCAGTCACCGATGCAGCCGCCGAGAAGAGACAGGACCGCAGCGCCCGCATTGCGGTGACGGTCTTCCCGCTCATCATGTTCGGCGCCTTCCTCGCCGCCTTCTTCTCGCCCTCCACTTTCGTGCCGTTGGCCGGTTACATGACGCCGTTGCTGGCCGTCACGATGCTGGGGATGGGGATGACCCTGTCCATCCCGGACTTCACGATGATCGCCCGCCACCCGAAGCCGGTCATTCTGGGCGTCCTCAGCCAGTACGCGGTCATGCCGCTGGTGGGTTGGAGCGTGGCGAACCTGCTGCCGCTGTCCCCCGAGCTCAAGGTGGGCATCATCCTCATCGGCTGCGTGCCCGGAGGGACGACGTCGAACGTGGTCACCTACCTGGCCAAAGGCAACACGGCGCTTTCGGTGTCGATGACCGCCTTCTCCACGATGCTTGCCCCCATCGTTACCCCGCTGCTGACCCTGTGGCTGGCCGGGACCTACATGCAGGTGCCAGCCGGGTCGATGGCACTGTCGATCGTGCAGATCGTGCTGCTGCCGGTGGGTGCGGGCCTGGCCTGCAATGTCTTCTTCCACCGGCAGGTGGCGCGGATCCAGCCGGCGATGCCGTGGGTCTCGGTTGTGGCGATCGCCGCGGTGGTGGCGGCCGTGGCCTCCAAGAGTCAGCCGCTCATCGCCACCGCGGGGCCGCTGATGTTCGCCGCAATCGCCTTGGAGAATGCAACCGGCTACGCCCTGGGCTACGCCGTGGCGCGAGCCTTCGGCGTCTCGCGGGCCGACCGCCGCACGATCGGTATCGAGGTGGGCCTGCAGAACGCCGGGCTCGGTTCAACGCTCGCCCTGCAGTACCTGAGCGCGGCAGTGGCCGCACCCTGCGCGGTGGCGACCTTCTGGCACACGATCACCGGTTCCCTGCTGGCCATGTACTGGCGCCTGCGCGGGTTCCCGGCCGGCGAGGATCCGCATGCCACCGTGCGCGAGCTGCGCCGTCGTGCCGAGGCGTCGTCACCTGCAGTCGACTGACAGGGGCGCGAGGAAGGTCGGGAACGTGTGACTCATGCCGCTGTTGCCAGCATTGTCGTAATTGCTGGCAATATCGGCATTGCTGGCGTATAGTTGATGTGCCGCCGCGTTACGGCGCGGAGTGGAAGTAAGCGCCGGTGCACCCGTGTCGTCATGTGGGCCCGGCGTTCGCGCTACCTACGGGGATCAATCTCCTCCACCCGCACGCGGTCAGCGATCATGCTCCAGCAGTCGGCGGTATCTAGGTCAGCCAGATAGTCACCCAGAGCGCCGACCACCTGATCGGGAACCCATAGGCGCTTATCTTCACGACCAAATCTGTGAGTCAAACGAAACCCCGGCGTCAACACCTTATTGCGCTGAGCCAAGGAAATCGTCCTCTTGTCCTTTTCATCCTGAGTTCGCTGCCTTCTTTCGAGGACAAGTGAATCCACGCCAAAATCCCCTTCAAGCATCACGCTTAAACAGTGCAACGCCTGCTGCCTAGCACGCTCCTCACCCCTCCCCTCAGGAATGGGGGAAGCGGCAACAACAAGATAGTTCGCACTGTATTCACTGATGGTCCTGCAGACCACTCGCTTCGTACGAGAAGTATGATCTCGCCAGTGTAACTTTCCATCTTGTCGCACATACACAGAGAGCGCATCAGCGAGATCTGATTGATCTTCATCGGCAATATATACGCCTAACAAGTACACCGGAGCAGGAACGCCAGCACGACGAACACTCTCATCCCCGTAGGCGACGCGGCCCACTCAAGTTCCTTTCCGATTCCTTAAAGATCCCCCACATCTCCAGCTCACAGCATGCAGGAGACGCAGCCCTCGACCTCGGTCCCGGTCAGGGCGGCCTGACGCAGGCGGATGTAGTAGAGGGTCTTGATGCCCTTGCGCCAGGCGTAGATCTGGGCTCGGTTGACGTCGCGGGTGGTGGCCGTGTCCGGGAAGAACAGCGTGAGGCTCAGCCCCTGGTCCACGTGCTGGGTGGCCACGGCGTAGGTGTCGATGATCTTCTCGGGGCCGATCTCGTAGGCGTCCCGGTAGTAGTCGAGATTGTCATTCGTCATGAAGGGCGCCGGGTAGTAGACGCGGCCGATCTTGCCCTCCTTGCGGATCTCCACCTTGGCCACGATCGGGTGGATCGAGGAGGTGGAGTTGTTGATGTAGGAGATCGAGCCGGTGGGCGGCACGGCCTGCAGGTTGCGGTTGTACAGGCCGCCCTTCCTGATCTTCTCCGCCAGCTCGGCCCAGTCCTCACGCGTGGGAACGTGCACGCTGGAGGCCGCGAAGATCTCCTTGACGCGCTCGGTGACCGGTACGAAGTCCTGGGTCACGTACTTCTCGAAGAACTCGCCGCTGGCGTAGGTCGAGTCCTCGAAGCCCACGAAGCTCTCCCCGCGCTCCACGGCCATCTCGTTCGACGCCGTCAGGGCGGCGAACAGGACGCTGGCGAAGTAGACGTTGGTGAAGTCCAGGCCCTCCTCGGAGCCGTAGTGGATGCGCTCGCGCGCCAGGAATCCGTGGAGGTTCATCTGCCCCAGGCCAATGGCGTGCGACTCATGGTTGCCCCGGTCGATGGAGGGCACGCTGGGCAGGTGGGTCTGGTCGCTGACGGCGGTCAGGCCGCGCACAGAGGTACGGATCGTGCGGGCGAAGTCCGGGGAGTCCATCGTCTTGGCGATGTTGAGGCTGCCCAGGTTGCAGGAGATGTCCTTGCCCACGTGGGCGTAGGTGAGGTCCTCGTTGAGCTCGCTGGGCTCGGAGACCTGCAGGATCTCGGAGCACAGGTTGGACATGACGACCTTGCCCTTGATGGGGTTGGCCTTGTTGACCGTGTCCTCGAACATGACGTACGGGTAGCCGGACTCGAACTGGATTTCGGCCAGAGTCTGGAAGAAGGTGCGGGCGTTGATCTTCTTCTTCTTGATGCGCCCGTCGTCGACCATCTCGCGGTACTTCTCAGTGACGTTGATGTCCGCGAAGGGCATGCCGTAGACGCGCTCGACGTCGTAGGGGCTGAAGAGGTACATGTCCTCGTTGTTGCGGGCCAGCTCGAAGGTGATGTCGGGGATGACGACGCCCAGTGAGAGGGTCTTGATGCGGATCTTCTCGTCGGCGTTCTCACGCTTGGTGTCCAGGAACCGCATGATGTCGGGGTGGTGGGCGTGCAGGTACACGGCCCCTGCACCCTGGCGGGCCCCGAGCTGGTTGGCGTAGGAGAAGGAGTCCTCCAGCAACTTCATGACGGGGATGACGCCGCTGGACTGGTTCTCGATGCGCTTGATGGGGGCGCCCATCTCCCGCAGGTTGCTCAGCAGGAGGGCCACTCCCCCGCCGCGCTTGGACAGCTGGAGGGCGGAGTTGATGCCGCGGGCGATCGACTCCATGTTGTCCTCGATGCGCACGAGGAAGCAGGAGACGGGCTCCCCGCGCTGGGCCTTGCCCTCGTTGAGGAAGGTGGGGGTGGCCGGCTGGAAGCGGCCGGACATCATCTCGTCGACGAGGTCGAGGGCCAGCTGCTCGTCGCCGTCGGCCAGTGTGAGGGCCACCATGGTGACGCGGTCCTCGAAGCGCTCCAGGTAGCGCTTCCCGTCGAAGGTCTTGAGCGTGTAGGACGTGTAGTACTTGAAGGCTCCCAGGAAGGTCTCGAAGCGGAACTTGTGTGCGTAGGCAGCTTTGAAGGCGGACTTGACGAACTCCGGGGAGTACTTGTCCAGGATGTGGCCCTCGTAGTAGCCCTCCTCGACCAGGTACTCGAGCTTCTCCTCCAGGTCGTGGAAGAAGACCGTGTTCTGGTTGACGTGCTGGAGGAAGTACTGCCGGGCCGCCTCGTGGTCGGCATCGAACTGGATCCTGCCGTCCGCGTCGTAGAGGTTCAGCTTCGCGTTGAGCGCGTGGTAGTCCAGCTCCGGGGAGGACACGGTCTCTGAGCCGGTGTCCGTCAGCGTGTCTGCCAAAAGTTTTCCAATCCTTCTTTGACGCGTGCGACGTCCGTGGGGGTGCCGAGCAGCTCGTAGCGGTACAGGAACGGCACTCCCAACTTGCTGGCGATGATGTCACCCGCCAGGCAGTAGGCCTGGCCGAAGTTGGTGTTGCCCGAGGCGATGACGCCCCGGCACAGGGCCCGGTTGTCCGGGTTGTTGAGGAAGGCGATGACCTGCTTGGGCACCGCCCCCTTAACGGAGCCGCCACCGTAGGTGGGCACGACCAGGACGTACTCCTCGTCCACGGTCAGCGGCGACTCCGTGCGCCTCAGGGGGATGCGCACCGTCGGGAAGCCGAGCTTGCCCACGAATCGGTGCGTGTTCTCCGAGGTGGAGGAGAAGTAGACCAGCAGAGGCCCGCTGCTCACGGCGCGCCCCCGCGGCCTCAGACCGCGACGGACTCGACGGCCAGGGCGAGGGTCTTGATCTTGTCCGGACGGAAGCCGGACCAGTGGTCCTCTCCGGCGACGACGACGGGGGCCTGGGCGTACCCCAGGGACTTGACCTGCTCGAGAGCCTGAGCGTCCAAGGAGATGTCCACCGTCTCGTAGGACAGGCCAGCCTTGTCCATGGCGCGGTAGGTGGCCGTGCACTGGACGCAGTTGGGCTTGCTGTAGATGGTGATCGCCATGTCCGTCTCTTCCTCAGGGTCGGGTGGCGGTGACTGCGGCCCGTCCCTGGGCAGGGACTGCGCCGGCGGCACCACACGCTTGTCATTCACGGGAGGCCAGAACGGCCCCGCGGAGCAAGACACTACCCCTTGGGGTGATCCGGGTCCATCACCCCAAGATGCTGTGTCTAACGTGGCCCTGTGCACACCACCCCTCCCCTCTGTGGAAAACCTTCATCTCACTGTGGACGGCTGGTGGAGACAGTCCGTGGCCGCCTCGTTGGAGGTCCTCGAGCCCATCCCCGCAATCCGCACAACGATGGTCCTGCATGGGTACGACATCTATTCGCCCCCCTTAACCACAGGCGCGGCCGGTCGTCGACAGCTCTCTACCCCCAGCCCTGGGGATGAAGACGCAGAATTCGCCCTCTCGGACACACCCCTTCGGCGTGTCGCCGCACCCAGCGAACATCCAGCAAGTGACCGGGATCCGACGGCGTCGAAAGCGACCACCTCGATCGACACTTCCCGCCGCCAGCACTCAGCAGGCCGGTGATAACCGTGACAACGAGGAAGGCTGCTCCGAGAGTATGCAGCCTCACACCACACAGGGGGCTCATGCCCTAGCGCGATTTATACAAACCAACCTATCGTTATGTTAGCGTAACAATACGGTTCCCAACCCATCTCCCCCAAGGACATCCTCATGCAGCAGGTGTTGCAAGACCTACCACTGACACTGACCTACATCGGCGCCGACCTGGTGGCTCTCGCCATCCTGGTCGGGGCCCTTTACATTCCGCGCCACGGGCGCCGAGACCTGGTGGCCGCCTACATCGGCGTCAACGTGGGCGTCCTGGCGGTCACCCTGCTGCTGTCGACGAGCGACAACGTCGGGGCCGGCTTGGGCCTGGGGCTCTTCGGTGTCCTGTCCATCATCCGCCTGCGCTCCTCCTCCCTGGCCCAGGGGGAGGTGGCCTACTTCTTCGCGGCCCTGGCCCTGGGCCTGCTCGGCGGCATCAAGACCCACCTCATCATCGTCACCATCCTCATGGCCCTCATCCTCGCCTCACTGTGGGTGGGTGACCACCCGGCACTCATGCGCCGCAACCGCAACCAGGTCGTCACCCTCGACCGGGCCATCAGTGACGAGAACGAGCTCATCACCGAGCTCGAGGACCTGCTCGGCGCCCACGTGCGCAGCGTCGACCTCAAGAGCCTGGACCTGGTCAACGACACCACCATCGTCGAGGTCCACTACCG
>ERZ773007.874-NODE-874-length-14671-cov-7.381431_pt1 | contig 14671 bp, 9 predicted proteins | sample MGYA00580665_ERZ773007 | MGnify/ENA primary metagenome ERZ773007 (study PRJEB29015, sample SAMEA2738122) | human oral metagenome | biome: human oral; feature: human-associated habitat; material: saliva | place: China | collected 2167 ... | reverse complement strand
ACGAGTTCGTCATCGGCTCTTTTTTATTGTCCTAGTTCATCTTACAATCATCCTAGGACTTTTAGGGTAGTCATAAGTACAAAACATGTTATAATAGACGCTATCGTGCGCAGAACAGCTATGGAAAGAAACGGCGCACGGTCTTTGTGCTTCTCAGGCAACAAATGGGGGAAATATTATGAACGAGGAGGCAGAAAAGAAAACGATGAAAAAACAAACGATTTTTCAGCGTATTGCGGCGGTTGCTCTTTCGCTCGCGATGACGCTTGGTATGAGTAACCTTTCCGGAGATCTCTCGGCGCCCGTACACGCGGAAGAGGGCAAGGTAGTCCTTTCCTACGAGATGGAATATAAGGGACAGGGCTGGACCGGCTGGGCCGGGGACAACCACATGCTGACCCGCACGGGAACCTATCCGACGGCATTTCGCGCGGCGCTCAGAGAGCAGCCGGCAGGCATGACGGGAACCATTCAGTACCAGGTCAATGTGAGCGGCAGCGGCTGGACCGGCACCAAGGAGAACGGCGCCGTGGCCGGCGTGGAAGGCGGCACGGCGCCGCTCGAAGGCGTTCGTGTCTGGTTGAACGGCGATCTCGCGTCTTCTTTTGATGTATACACGAAGGCACAGGTGAACGGGCAGTGGCTCGACTGGGTCACGAACGGACAGGATGCCGGTAAAGTCGGCGTCGGCACGCACATTGACGGCGTGCGGATTGCGGTCGTGAAGAAGGGGGAGACCCCGGCAGAGGTTGCGGCAGCGTCAGTGCGAAAGGTGGATCCGAACCGCCCGATGGTGGCGCTGAGCTTTGACGACGGCCCGAGTAAGTACGACGCACAGATTCTCTCGGCTCTTGAGGCAAACGGCGGCCGCGCGACCTTCTTCATGGTCGGTAATCTCGTGGCGCGTCATCAGAAGACCGTGCAGCGCATGGCGGCGGACGGCATGGAGCTCGGCAATCACAGCTGGGCACACGAGAATCTCGCAAAACTCAGCGGTCCGGCCGTGCAGGAATCGATTCAGAAGACCAACCGCGCAATCCGCGAGGCAACCGGTCAGAGCGCAACGCTGGTGCGCCCGCCCTACGGTTCGCTCGGCGGCAAGGCGCGTCCGACGCTCGCGGCAATGGGCTATTCGGCGACGCTCTGGGATATTGATACCTTGGACTGGAAGACCAAGAATGCGGACAATACGGTGAATGTCGTTCTGAGCCAGGTGAAGGACGGCGACATTGTCCTCATGCACAGCATCTATGCACAGAGTGCGGCGGCGGCAGAGCGCATTATTCCGGAGCTGACCAGAAGAGGTTATCAGCTCGTCACGGTCAGTGAGCTTGCGGCGGCGCGCGGCGTCAAGATGGAGCCCGGTCACAGCTACGGCTCCTTCCACAAGAAAAAGTGAGTACAGCAGAACTTGAGAGCGCACTGAAAAGCGGTGCGCTCTCGCGGGCCTATCTTCTTTGCGGAGAGGAAAGCTATCTCCGCAGGAACTATAAGGCCCGCTTTTTTTCGTTGTTTGCGGGCGACAGCATGAATGTCACGCTGTTGCGGGAAGAAGCGGCGAACGAGGACAATATCATTGCGGCGGCCGATACGTTGCCTTTTTTTGCGGAGCGTCGCCTGGTCTTCGTCGAGGAGAGCGGCCTCTTCCAAAAGAGCGCCGATAAGCTCGCTGACTATCTGCCCACACTGCCGGAAAGCACCCTTCTGGTCTTCTCGGAGGAGAGTGTCGACAAGCGAACACGCCTCTACAAGGCAGTCGCAAAGCTCGGCGGGATTGCGGAGTGTGCGCACCCGGCAGAGCGGGATCTGAAGCTCTGGGCAGCGCGCTACCTGTTGCGGAGCGGCAAAAAAATTCAGGAGAGTGTGCTCGAGCAGCTGCTTGCGGCGGTCGGCGGGGATATGGAGATGCTCGGCGGCGAGCTTGAAAAGCTGATTGCCTACCTCGGCGTGCGGGATGTGGTCACGCGGGAAGACCTGGCGGCAATTATTTCGGTCTCGGTTGAGAATCGCATCTTTGATATGATTGCGGCGAGCTGTGAGCGGAAGACAGCCCGGGCGCTCTCGCTCTACAGTGACTTGCTTGCTCTCAAGGAAAAGCCCGGGCGCATTCTGGCGATGTTAAGCCGCCAGTACCGCCAGCTTCGCCTCGTCAAGGCCTTTGCGGCCGAGGGAAAGCGGGAAAAAGAAATTGCGGAGCTCGCCGGGCAACCCCAGTGGCTGGTACGGAAACTTTTGCAAATGGGGCGACAACTTTCGCTCAGCGGTCTTGCGGCCGCCGAACGGCGCGCCGCAGCCTTGGAAACAGCCTATAAATCCGGTCGTATGGGCGAGCAACTCGCCGTGGAACTGCTGCTTTGCGACAGCGATTTGACAGAATACTCTCTGTGAATTTGCACAATTTTTAATAAACGGCATTCATAAAAATGTGAAAACGACACAGAAAAAACCGAAATACGCATTGACACTCACCGTAATACTTGCTATAGTTACATTGTGATTTGAGTGGACACGGATTCGCGCGACAGCAAAGACCATGAGGTTCCATCCATGGTCGATCTGACACGCACTTTGTTGCCCCGGGGGATTACGGATTATTTTATTCATGGAGGCACGACAATGCACAACGGAACAGTTAAGTGGTTCAATGCGACTAAGGGTTATGGTTTCATCACGGACGATGCGGACAAGAGCGAGATTTTCGTTCACTTCTCCGGTATCAACTCTGAGGGCTACAAGACGCTCGAGGATGGCCAGAAGGTCACGTTCGAAGTGGCTGACGGCAACAGAGGACCGCAGGCAGTCAACGTAACGGCTGTTCAGTGAGCCTATCCCACACGAGGGCTAAGATAAACTGCGGCAAGAACCAAACTGAGATGGAACAAAAGAGAGCGCGAGAGCGCTCTCTTTTTTGTGCGCAGCCGCTGCGGTGTCCCGAGAAGCCGGGAGGGGAAGCGTAAAAGCACTTGATTGAAATGGTTATATGGTGTACTATTCAAATAGCTCACAATGGCGCGCGAGTGTGAACACGATTGTAGACGGCAAGCGGAGAAGGACAGTCGAAACCCTGTGAAGCTGAAGAGAGGGCGTGATAGGAATACGCGGAGAGAAAGAAAACAGGAGGAACGGTATTATGCGGAATATTCTGAAAAAGATGCTGAAAGTATGCGTTCGCTTGCTCTTAGGGCTCATTTTACTTCTGCTCGGAGCGGTGCTTTTTGTCTTCGGGAAGCAGAAGACAGAGGAGATACAGGCGCACCGGGCAATTCCCGAACTCAGGGCAGAAATGCAGCCCTTATCCGCGGATCATATCCCGGACAATGTTACTGTCCTTGCCATCGGGGAAGGGGTGCACGGCAGCAGTGAATTCCAGACCCTGAAACTCTCCGTTCTGCGGGAGATGGTCGAGAAACAGGGCTATACGGCGTTTGCGCTCGAAGCGGATTACAGTGAGTGCGCCGACATCAACCGCTATCTGCAGAGCGGTGTCGGCAAGCCGGAAGAGCTGGTACAGAAGTTCTCTTTCCCGATTTATCACACCAAAGAGATGGCGGCCTTGCTTGGCTGGATACAAGACTGGAACCGGACAGCGCCGGAAGAGAAAAAGGTCCGCTTTTACGGCTTTGATATGCAGAATCCCGAGACCGGCTATGCGTTTTTAAAGCAGTACAGCCTTGCGCACGGACTCGCGACCGAGGCGGAATTTGATGCGGTCTTTCAAAATGTTCTGACACCTCCCTATTCGATCAATGCGGAGACTGCGGGTCAGGCCGTTGCGTTTCTGGATGGGCTGCGCGCGAAAGCCGGTGATGCGGATATGCGGGATGCGGATGCAAGGGACTTTCAAATGGAGCTCACAACTGTGCGCCAGGCGATGGAATCCTGGACTTCAACCGAGGATTCCAATACGCTGAGAGACCGGGATATGGCGGAGAATGTAAAGGCCATCCGAAACATCGAGGCCGAAATCGGCTCCGGAAAGATTGTCGTTTCCGCGCACGACGGGCACATTGAGCGGGTAAACCCGATTTATACCGGCATGGGCGTTCTCTTAGCGCAGGACTTCGGAAACGACTACTACGCGATCGGAACCGATGTCTGGAAGGTGCGGGACAATATCAAGAACATGGGCGAAGCAACGCGGAGCATACAGCGCTTTGTCTCCGGGGACCCGCTGGCAGCGCAGGCGCGCTTTGCGGAGGGGCGGCAATATGTCCTCTATTTTTCGCAGATCACAAAGGAGGAGAGCCGGGTTTACACCCTGGTGCATACACCCATGCGGATGATGCAGCTTGGTGAAGGCTATACCTTTTTGATGCGACTTTTGCCGGATCGCAGCTATCGCTTGAAGGGTATACCGAGCGAACACTATGACGCGATGATTTTTCTCTATGAGGCACATCCGATTGAGATTTTGAACGGTTCCGGCAGCTGAAGTTGCGGCGCCCGGTCGAATAAAACGGAAGCGCAGACGTATATTTTTACAGTAGGCAGGGCGGTGAAGAGAGCATTCACCGCCCTGTCGTTTTTGTCTTTGGCCGATACAAAACAACCGTCGTGATACGGCGGCGACAGCAACTTTGTTTCGTGATGAGCGACAAAGAAAGGGCTTTATATGCGGATTATGAGCCGGGCTACACCGTCGGCACGAACGGAAACTGGCAGCTTGTGAACCCGGAGCACGCGGAGTGGATCTTTACGCTGAACGGCGGCATCCGTCTGGTGGGACGCTGGGCAAAGCTGGATTACGCAAACGGCGACCGGACGAAGAACGGCTGGTATCACTTTAACTCGTACGGTATTATGGACTTCGGCTGGTTTAAGGACGAGCAGGGCAGTTGGTACTACTGCAACACGGCGAACGACGGCTGGCTCGGCAAGATGCAGTACGGCTGGTATTTTGACGAAGTGGACAAACACTGGTATTATCTGGATTTGACGACAGGTGTGATGCCGACGGGCTGGCAGGCGATCAACGGCAAGTGGTACTACTTCACCCCGGAGACGATCGCGTACACCTACGAGTACGATGCGGTCAACGAGAAGTGGTTCTACAAGGCGGGGAACACGGTTCGCCCGCACGGCTCCATGTATGTTAATGAGACCACGCCGGACGGCTATCGCGTCGATGCAAACGGCGCGTGGCAGCGTTGAATATGTCGGGGCACCGCTTCGGTGCCCTGATAGATAGGAGAACAGAATGAAACGACACAAACTGAGAAAGAGGGCATTGACCGCGCTTCTCGCGCTGAGCCTGTTCTCGACCCAGCTGCTGACGGCACAGGCGGCGGGGCCTGTGGATTACTCGGATTATGCGAGTACATCGGGTATCGGGTATTCCAATCCCGATCATGCGAGTAGCTATGGCACAGCCGCCAAAATTGTTTTTGACACGGGGAGCGGGCCGAGGGTGAATGCGACGACGACAAATCCTACGACACCGAATCTCACGGGTTGGCACAATGTGACGCAGACCGGGCGCTTTTATATCATCGATGGTCAATCCGGTCATGCGTTGAACGTCAGTGCACCGTTTTCCGGGCACATGGACAATAACTATGCGGGAAGTTTTGCAAGACCCAACACATCCTGGCCCGGCGGTAAGCCGGTGCTCCCCTGGGGGCAGGACGATATCGCGCCGCCTACCTGGACGGGTTATACCTTTACCGGATGGAAAAAGATTGTTCCGACCGGTGCGAGCATGGGCATCGAAGCAGATGTCAGACCGGAAGTCGGTATGGATCCGGTGTTTCCCTACAACACGACGACAGTCTACCGGGCAAACTGGATGGGCAGTGCGAACTACAAGCTCTTCACGACACACGGCAGAAAAGCGGATGCGGCAAGCGAATTTGCGCCCTGGACCTTTGACCGGAGCGATGACGACATCGTGGTCTCGAGTGCCGTGAGCAAGGGCAGTGTGGACTTGCCGGGCTATAAAATCACCGGGGTCACGGTGAAGAGTACGGGCTCCACGGATGCAGCGAAGACCGCGGCCACAGACTTCACGGTCACCGGTGCCTCCGGCCTCGGGCCGGACGGCGCGGTGATCCCCGGAGACGAGCGCTTCCCGGTGCCGCCTACGATTACGAGTCCGCTGCTTCTGGACAGCAACATGCCGAACCAGAACGTCTCGATGCAGTTTGACTACGAGCCGGACACGAATCAGAAGTTCAAGTTCTCGACGAGCTATGTCTATCTGGATTCCTCGAATATTGAGAACAGCATGACAGTGCCGGTCGGCACGAGCGGCATACTCGGCTCGGCAAAACTTTTTGCCGCGGAGAGCGACGGCGCAGGCGTGCAAAACGGCACGACGCGCTTCACGGCGGCGCTGCTTCCGGATGCAAACAATCCGAAAGACAATACGGCGGCGCATCATCCGAAGTATGTGTTCTACAAGGCGGAAATCGTGAGCGGTAAGGAAAAGAAGACCCTCTCGAAGACCGTCGTGGCCGGCGGCACGGCGGAGACCTTTGTGAGACAGCGGGGGCTCGAGGAGAGCCTTTTCGATCTGCAGATGCCGGCGGTTAATGCAGTGTCACCGACGCCGGTCAGCTTCAAGTGGATGCCGAACCAGGACGTCAAGGTCAAGTATATCTACAAACTGAATCCGGACTACACGAACATGGTCAGCATTGTCCTGAAGAGTTCGCGTGACAACGATGCAAGCGGTTTCGTAGACAGCAATGTGCCGCGGCCGATTATCGAGAAGGCGACGGCACCGGGCAGTCTGACGACAGTCAGCATCCCCTATGTGCCGAACTACACGGTGGTCAGCGCAATCGCACTGGATTCCGCGGCACTGACCCAGCAGCCGCAGATACTCGTGCAGCCGACCGCAACGGCGAGCGGCAGTATCCGGTACGAGTCGACGACCGACCCGGCGACCATTGTGGTGCGCTATCAGCCGAATCCGAACGCCTTTGCGAAGGTCTATTACACCGCGAAGACGGAGGGCGGCGGCACCGGCGGCTCGCTCAGCGGCGTACTCGTACAGCAGATGACGATGCCGAAGACCTACACGCTCGACGAACTGCTCACGCTGCACGGCATCTCGGCGACACCGGCAACCGGCTATCTCGGCGATGGCTGGTACAAGGCAAATGCGAGCGGGACCGCACCGGACGGACCGAAGCTGAGCGGAACGGACTCGCTTTCGGTCACAGCTGCGGGACCGAATAAGTACATCTATGTGTTCAAAAAGAACCCGGCCGACTGGGGCACGGTGCGCTTCTTCAGCGGGGCGAACGGCAGCATCAGCGGCACGGCGGTGCAGTCGGTGTTAAAGAATAAGGCGCTCAGCAGCCTGGCACCGGCGGTCACGCCGAACACCGGCTATCAGTTCGAGGGCTGGTATGACAATGTCGGGAACCTCGTGTCGACGGATCAGAACTTCGGCAGCCTGACGGTGCAGGGCAATGCGAGCTATACCGCGCACTTTGTCCTGATTGCCGCGCTCAGCGATATGGTCTTTGCGGTGCCGAATGTGGATGCAAGTGTCAGCGGCGCGGACGGCACGGGGCAGCTTCGAGTCAACACGCCGAATACCTCGCGCGTCTATACGGTCACGGATCTGAACGGCAATGTGATTGCGACGATGACGGGACTTGCGCTCTCGACAGGCAGTTTTACGGGCCTCCGTCCGGGACAGCCCTATCATATCTATGAGCTGGCAGCCGATCAGAATCCGGCGGCCGGAACCAATATTTCCGCGGTCCCGGCCAATAAGAAGGGACCGGAGGCGCTCGCGGTGATTCCGGCGACACAGCCGAATCTCACGGCAGTGCCGGACCCCTCGAACAACACGGCCTCGATCACAGTCAATCCGGCGGACGCGAACAGCCAGTATGCGCTCGTCGACGACGCGGGCAATGCGGTCGCACCGGGTTTTGTGAGCCCGGGCGGCAGCGGCGTGGTCTTCACGGGTCTTGACCCGGTGAGAAGTTATACGGTTGTCGCACAGCCGAACGGCAGTGCACAGAACCCGGCGGCGAATGCGGCGGCGGGGTACGGCACGACCGTTCCGGCAGCGACACAGAGCGCTGCGGTCGCAAACGACACATTCACGGTTAAGGTCTACAACGACCCGGCAAACAGCGGCCGTCTGCTCCTGCACACGAGAGCCGGCGCAACGCTCCCGGTCTCGGATGAGAAGGAAATCGACGATGCCAAGAGCGGTGACATCGTGATGCTCTCGGCCGATGCGACCGACAGCACCGGCGCGGCCTTTGTGCGCTGGCAGCTCCTCGGCGGCAGTGTGCTCGGCTTTAACCCGGCACTGCGCAGTCAGAGTGTCACGGTGAGCGGAAACGCGGTCTTTGAGCCGATTTATCAGAGCACACCCGGCGCGAATCAGGTGGAACTGCAGGTCTCATCGAGCGACAACAGCGTCGGCGTCGCCGAGAACATCCGCCGGACAAAGCAGGATGCGCTTAACAGCCCGCAGCTTCCGGAGGACAATGTCTGGGCGACCAACAGCAACGCGACCTATACCATCAAGCTCCAGAAGGGCGCGCCGAGCGCAGATGTGAGACAGGCGGTTTCGCTGGCCGACGGAAACAGCGGCGAGACTTCATTCCGCTTCGGCTGGATGCTCGACGTGAAACTGTTCCGCAGCCTGACCAGAACAGCTGACGGCGCGGTCTTAAACCGCCCGGTACCGGAAGATGCGGCGGCGCGAATCGCGGACTTTACGATTACGACAGCCCTGAACACGGCGGCAATCGGCAAGACCGACTATGCGCTCTATGCCGTCCGAAAAGATGCGAGCGGTGCCCTGACGGCAGTGGATTTGAGCTCGCAGCTTCCGGCGGATTTTGCGACCAACCCGGGTGCGATTTACGAGCTCCCGGCGGAAATCGGCGACAAGCTCGTCCTGACCTACCATAAGGCGGTGAAGTTCCGCATCATCGACGGCAGAACGGCGAGCAACAATGCGACCGTGCTGCTCCGGAAGGGTTCGGCGCCCGCGGCGAATACAGCCTATACGGCGTTGCCGCTCGACTTCACGCAGAACCTCGACAACGGCAAGTATCGCTTCGTGGGTCTCTCGAAGACAGCGGGCAGTTATACGGCTTTTGATCCGGCGACGGATGCGGTCAACACGGATTTAACAGTCTACGCGTACTACGAGGTGGATCCGGCCTGGACAGCGGCGCGCGCGGCACTCGATGCGAGTCGCGCGACTGGCACGGCGGCACTCCCGAATGTCTCCGACCCGACGCTCGCGGCGGCCTTGCAGGCGGCATTAAACAATGCGGCGGCAGTGTCGAATGCGACGGCACCTTCCTCCTCGATTGCGGCTATGCTCGCGGCACAGGTCGCCCTGGACCAGGCAATTCACGACGCGAGCGTGGCGCCGACACCTGCGCCCACGCCGACGCCGACCCCGACTCCGGTTCCGACGCCGACTCCGACGCCGACGCCGACTCCGACGCCGACGCCGACCCCGACGCCGACCCCGACGCCGACTCCCACGCCGTCGGAGAGCCCGACGCCGACTCCCACGCCGTCGGAGAGCCCGACCCCGGAGCCGAGCCCCACGCCGTCGGAGAGCCCGACCCCGGAGCCGAGCCCCACGCCGTCGGAGACCCCGACCCCGGAACCGACTCCCACGCCGTCGACAACCCCCGCACCGCGCCTCGCTAAGACCGGTGCAGATGCGACGAACCTGGGCTTCCTGGCAGGCCTCGTGACGATTGCGGGTGTCTCTCTCGTGATCGCTAAGCGCCGCAACGGCTGAGACAAGCAATGGAAAACGCGGATGAGAAGACATCTTCTTCTCATCCGCGTTTTCCTTTGTCCAGGGCGTATTGCGTATTGTGGGCGCTCCATGCTGACAGGTTGAGGATCCGCCCGCAGCGCTTCGCTGGGTGGTACAGAACGAGGACAGCCTAGAGCGTGCGCAGATAGACGCGTGCCTCCCAGGGCTTCATCGAATCGTCCGGACGTACATCGCGATCCTCCCCATCCCGCGAGCGAAGAGAACCAGACGCGAGCGGCACATCCGTATTGCACAGGTACAGATCCCAGTGAGAGGGTGCCCATGCCTCGTCCGGTGTGGGGAATTGCGGGCTGTGGACGGTACCCGAAAGGTTGGCCATCACGAGAACCTCGCTGCCCGCCATCCGCCGGCGATAGACGAAGAGCGCGGGGGAACCGACGTCGATGCGCTCGAATGAGCCCTCCGTGAGCGCGGGAATGCGGTGGCGAGCATCGATGAGTGCCTTGTAATACGACAGGATCGATGCTGGATCCTCGATCTGTGCCGCGACGTTGATGTCAGAGGCGGACGGCGGAACATCAATCCAGGGTGTGCTCTCGGTGAAACCGGCGGTGGGGGAGTCGTCCCACTGCATCGGGGTGCGCCCGTTATCTCGCGACATGGCGGTCAGGCCGGCCGGCACCTCGTCGCCTTCGAGACTCGCCAGATAACCCAGGGATTCAACATCTCGGAAATCGGAGCTCTCACATAAAGAGCCGCCGAGCATCCCGATCTCCTGCCCCTGGTAGATGAAAGGCGTGCCACGCTGCAGGAAATAGGCCGTGGCGAGGGCTGTCGCTGACTCGTGCCAATAGCTGTCGGGATCACCGAAACGCGACACCGACCGAGGCTGGTCGTGATTCTCCAGGTACAGAGCGTTCCACCCTCGATCGCCGAGCGTGTCCTGCCAGCGAGTGAACACCGCGGCCAGCTCGCCGTCGTCAAGGGGGCGGGGCGAGAACTTCCCGTTCTCGAGGCCGAGATTCATGTGCTCGAACTGGATGAGCATATTGAACTCACCGCGCTCTGGGGCACAGAACAGCAGCGCGGATTCGGGGGATGCATTCGATGCCTCGCCCACCGTGAAGGATCCGGGATGATGCGCGAACGTCCGCGCGTTCATCTCCTGCAAAAACTCGTGGAGGCGCGGCCCATCCGCGTAGCACTCATGGCCCACGCCGAACGGGGCACGTGCAGGGCCGCCGTCTGGGAGGCCTGGAGCCTTGGAGATCACGTCGATGGCGTCGACCCGGAATCCATCGACGCCGCGATCCAGCCACCAGTTCATCATCTCGTAGACAGCGTCGCGCACCCGCGGGTTCTCCCAGTTCAGATCCGGCTGCTCGCGGGCGAACAAATGCAGGTAATACTGGCCTGATGTTGGATCGAATTGCCACGCGGAACCACCGAAAAAAGACTCCCAGTTGTTCGGCTCCGCGCCGGGTGACCCAGGTTCCATCCCGGGGCGTGCGTCGCGCCAGTAGTACCAGTCGCGGCGCGGTGAGTGCGTGGAAGAAGCGGATTCGACGAACCACGGGTGTTCGACCGACGTGTGGTTGACGACGAGATCCATGACGACACGCATGCCGAGCTCGTGAGCGCGAGCGACGAGCCGATCGAAGGCGTCCAGATCCCCGAAGAGAGGATCAATGTCTCGATAGTCGGAGATATCGTAGCCGTTGTCTGCCTGAGGGGATCGGTAGATCGGGGAGATCCACACGATATCGATGCCGAGGTCAGCCAAATAGTCCAGGCGCTGATGAATCCCCTGCAAATCACCGTAACCGTCACCGTTCGTGTCCTGGAACGAACGAGGGTAGACCTGGTAGAGGACGGCATTCTTCCACCAGGGAGAGACGCTGGTGCGCGTCGCGGGGAGCAGATCCGGGTGGTGAATCATGAGTTCCTGCGCAGTGTTTTACTTGGTGTCGAACGTCGCCGTGGCGATGTATTGACCGGTGCTCAGGTCCTGAATGGCGTTGCAGGTGAAAGCAAAGGTTCCGCTCTTGCCGGAGTTAATCGTTCCCTCAAAGGTGCCCTTCATGAGGTACTGCAGATTACCCTTGTCGGTCTTGCCGTCGCGGGAAATCGTCCAGTCCGTGAGGCTTCCCGATGCCGCAGATTTACTGAGAGAAAGCTTGCACTCGTTAAGAACATTGGATTCCTCATCATCAGTGAGCGGATCGTTACCGTTCTTATCCCGAGGCTTGGAGGCGCCGTGCCCGGAACCGGACGATGACCCCGATGACGAGCCGGACGATGACCCCGATGACGAGCCAGAGGAAGAATCCGTGGGCGCCCCTGTCGCGGGTGCTCCGGTTGCCGGGGCCTGACCCGCCGAACGAGGCCCATTGCTCGTGGCGATCACCGCGAAAACGATCATGAGGAGGATGACGAGGACGGCAACGACGATGCCGATGATCAAGCCCGCGTGTGACTTCTGACGTGGCGGGATCGCGCCCATGGAGCCATAGGAAGGGCCGCCCGCGGACTGCACCTGCGGCATGGGCGACGGAGCTTGGTAATAGCCGGGCTGTGCCTGCGGGGTGACCGTGGGCTGCGCGTAGCCGTATCCCGCACCGGTTGCACCACTGGGCTGCTGTTGTACGGATGGAGCTCCGTAGACCGCGCCACCCTGTGCACCGAGCGGATACTGGCCGTTCGGCGCCTGCTGACCGCCCCACTGCGATGGCTGGTTGGGGCCGTAGGGGTTGGACATGAGGACTCCCTGAAGTCGATGGTGCGAGACGTCTGGAGATTGTGCGGCCAACCCTGCAGTGGCCGAGGGCCTCGGAGATCGCCTGGCAGAGGTCAGAGCAGGCGCAGTTTCTACTCGAAGTACGTTTCAATCAAACCCGTTGACAGATCATAGTCTGCCTTGCAGGTGAAGTCACCGTCGACGGCCTCGTTGTTCTTGGCCCTCCGACCGGTCACGTGACCCGTGTACGCGTAGGTGAGCTTGTCAGAGCTCGTGTTGATGAGGAAGATCTGCTTATTCGTGATAGATGCGCCCTTGATCGCGGTATTGATCTGGCTATCGCAGGTCGACTGGATCATATTCTCGACGGCGGGGTCGGAGCCGCCATTCGAGCCCGACGAGGAACCCGTACCGGTGCCAGAGCCCGACGTCGGCGACGGCTTCGAGCCGGACGTGGGCGACGGCTTCGAGCCGTACGTGGGCGACGACGAGGGCTTGCTCGTGGGATTAGATCCGTAGGTCGGGGAGCTTGTCGAGGTGGGCGCGGGGCGTGCCGATCGGTCTTCCTGCGACGCCGACATGCTCATCTGGAAGATCATCATGATGATGCCGCCAATGACGAGAGCGGCGACGAACGAACCCGCGATGATCGCGATGAGCTTGCCACTGTTGGAACCCGAGGGCTGGGGACCCATCGGACCGCCTGCGTAAGCGGGCTGACCGTAAGGGGTCGCGCCGTAGGAGGGCTGGGCTGGCTGCTGCTGGTATCCGCCCTGCTGGTTCCCGCCCTGAGGGTAGCCTCCCTGCTGGGGGTATCCGCCCATGCCCTGCTGGGGCTGGAAGGGCTGCTGGTTGTGCTGCGAAAATGGCGAACTCATAACGAACTTTCGTAGAGGTGAGAGAGGTCTCAGGGAACGTTCCGTATCCTACCAGGCGCTAGGCTTGTGGCATGACGATCGACTACTTGACTCGGCCTCGCCCCCTGTCGCCCCGCAACGATATCCTGCCCGTCATCATCGGCGGAGACTTCGGCGTGTATGGAATTGGGCGCTGTTTCAATGAAGCTTTTGGATGCCGCTGTATTTGTGTCGGTTCCCAGCCGACCGAGTCGATCACGCGGTCACACTTTTTCGATGTCCGTCATGTGAGCGCCCACGCGAGTGATGCTCAGCTGCTTGACATCCTGATGACGATTGCCGCTGAGAATGCGGACAAGAAGCTGATCCTGATGGCGAATCACGACATCTTCTCGGCGTTTGTCGCCCGCAACGTGGACGCGCTCTCACGGCACTACGCGCTGCCTTTCCCGAGCGAAGAGGTCATGGATCGCCTCACCGATAAGGAGGAGTTCTCCCGCGCGTGTGAGCGTGCGGGAATCGATTCTCCCGGTACAGTCGCCGTCGATTTCTCCGGTGTTGAGGACGAGGCGTGGGTGGCCCCCGAGATTCCGTTCAGTTTTCCGGTTGTGGCCAAATCCGCAAAAGGTGAGCCCTACGACGTGCTCGAATTCGAGGGCAAGCGCAAGATCTGGTTCATCGATACGCCCGAGGAACTGACCCAGCTGTGGGAGATACTCAAGGAGGCGGGTTTCCGCGATACTTTCCTCGTCCAGGAACTGATTCCCGGGGACAACACGGCGATGCGATCGATCACCGCCTATGTTGATTCGCGAGGGAAGGTCACCCTCATCGGTTCCGCTCGCGTGCTCCTCGAGGATCACGCTCCCACGATGATCGGAAACCCGGTGGCCATGATCACCGAGGACTTCCCCCAGCTGTGGGCCGATGCGTGCACCCTCCTGACGGAGAACGGCTACCGAGGTTTCGCAAACTTCGACGTGAAGATCGATCCTCGCGACGGGCGCGCACTCTTCTTCGAGGTCAACCCGCGCATTGGCCGCAACAACTGGTACATGGCGGCAGCGGGTGCCAATCCGATGATTCCCATGGTCGCCGACCTCATTGACGGCCAGGAGTGCGAGCAGACCCAAGCTCGGGATGAAATTCTCTACACGCTTGTCCCAGACTCTCTGCTCCTGCACTACATCGTTGATCCCGACCTGCGTGCGCGCGTCAAGACGATCATCCGCGAGGGCCGCCGCTTCGACCTGCTCCTCAACCCGACGGAGAAGGATCTGCGCCGCAACCTCACTGTCTGGCTCCAGAAGCAGAACCACCGACGGAAGTTTGCGCGCTACTACCCGGAGCCCA
>ERZ773007.866-NODE-866-length-14736-cov-3.112458_pt1 | contig 14736 bp, 10 predicted proteins | sample MGYA00580665_ERZ773007 | MGnify/ENA primary metagenome ERZ773007 (study PRJEB29015, sample SAMEA2738122) | human oral metagenome | biome: human oral; feature: human-associated habitat; material: saliva | place: China | collected 2167 ... | reverse complement strand
TTAAAGAGCTCAATAAGCCGGTCGGTGGAGCCCCGCCCGTTGGTGAGCGCCAGCACCCGCCAGCCGTCTTTGACCAGTGCCCCTACTTCTTCAAGCATCCGCTGCACCGAGCCGGTAAACGATGCAGCCGCAGATGCGCGCACCACCAGGGTGTCTACCCCATCCGCTACGGCGTCTGCGAGCGCACAATGAGCGCCTGTTTTTTCGGTTGCAGTATCGGTTTCCGCAGGGTCATCCGGTACGAATGCGGCAAGCTCGGCGTTGGCGATCAGTTCGGTGATTTCCCACCAGCCGATGCCCGCATCGAGTGCTTCTGTGCGGGTGGCGGTGATGGTGCGGAACCCTGCCTCACTCATGCGCAGCTGCCCAAGGTCGATGGGGGCTGCTGAGTTCTCTTCAGCGGCGGTGTCCCATGCGGCGGTGAGAAATTCTTCGTTGGTTGCTACGAGGTCTTCTGCCCGGGCGGCGATTCGTTCAGGTTCTACACTCAACGCCAGTGAACCGCTCGGGAGGAGAGAGATGAGCGTGTTCATGCGCTCAACCAGTAGTGGGGTGAGGGATTCCATACCTTCAACGTAGATGCCTCCAGCAATTTTTTCGAGCATGGCGGAGGCGGTTGGGTAGTCCCCGACGAGGCGGGCGGCACGGCTCATGACCTCGGGGGTGATGAGCAGTTCCCGGCAGGGCGGCAGGGTGATGCGGTCGGGCTGGGAGCCTTCGCCAGTGAGCGTGCGCTGATCGGCGGCTGAGAAGTAGCGGATCTCATCAAGTTCGTCACCGAAGAATTCCAGGCGCACCGGATTGGTTGCGGTGGGTGAGAAGACGTCAATGATGCCGCCGCGTACCGCGTATTCGCCACGTTTAGCCACAAGGTCTACGCGCGAGTAGGCGGCGCTGGTGAGGCCTTTAATGACTTCTTTGAAGGAGTATTCTTCACCCCTGGTGAGGGTGACGGGCACCAGTTTTTCGATGCCCGCCACGATGGGTTGGATCACGGCGCGTACAGGTGCAACAAGCACGAGCGGGGTGCGTTCCCCTGCCTGTGTGATGGCGCGCAGTACACCGAGACGGCGGCCGACGGTGTCGCTGCGGGGTGAGAGCCGCTCATGGGGCAGAGTTTCCCAGGCGGGCAGGAGCGCGATGTCATTATCGGGCAGATAGGCGCCGAGGGCGTGGGCAGTATCTTCGGCTTGCCGCTCGGTGGGGGTAATAACGAGAGTCAGGGGCTCTTTGCCGGCTCCCTCGCGGCGGGTGGAGTTACGGATTGCGGCGGCAATGTCCGCGATGAGCGGGGCGTGCAGCCCTGGAACCGCCCCGATGAGGGTCTGGGCGCTGCGTTCGGTAGCGGGCAGCTGCGCGGCGGCAACTACGTTCCGGTAGGAGGGGTACCCCAAGAGCGTCCTGCTCAGGCCGGTTAGTTTCACTGTGGCTCCTTCTACCTTAATGTGATGCGTATCTACGTACTGGCGCGTGCAGAGGGCCCGGCTATAGGGCCTCCCATTATTTTAGTACCAGCACGGGGCGACTAAGCGGTATTTGACGTGGGTTAAGGGGTGTGCGCAGCGGCACTCAGCAACTTTTAGACATATTCCCAGGTTTATGCTGGATGCGGTGTGCTTTTCAGGTAAGCACATAAAAAGTCGCGGATATAACAGTGTTTTTCGGCCTATACCCCCGAATATTAAAATCTTTTCGTGGTAATCTTTCACTAACACCGATATATCACTTTTCATATAGCTTCCGGGGGTGAAACCCCAAGGTTTTACCTCCCTTATCTCATACGATAGTGGTTTTATCGAGTGGTACCTCAGTATTCACCACAATCTTTGGCACCCACCGTTGGGGGCCGGTTTTGGAAAGAACATATGAAAAAACCAATGAGAACCACTTCACACAAAACCCGCTGGGCTTCTATAGCCCTAGCCCTAAGCACCGTTTTGACGATGTCTTCCTTCCCGGCGGCTTCAGCTGCCGACACCTCCCACGACGGTACCAGTAGCGATAAAGCGGCAGCTAGTTGCTACGAGGTTAAACAGGTGAATCCCAACGCGAAGTCGGGTGCCTACTGGCTGTACACCCCGCAGATGAGTGCACCCCAGCAGTTCTACTGCGACCAGGAAACTGATGGCGGCGGCTGGGTAATGGTCGGTCGCGGCCGTGAGGGCTGGACCGAATCCTACGGTGGCGTTGGTAACGCTGACCAGCTGCACAAGAATCCCACCGGTTCTGCGGCGTTTAAACCGGTTCAGCTTTCCTCAAATACTGTGGATGCTCTGCTGAACGGCACGAAACCGCAGGATCTTCCCGATGGTATGCGTCTGCGCCGTGCCTACGATCCCAGCGGCACGCAGTGGCAGGAGGTTCGTACCCCGCGCCTGCAGACCGCACAGTGGTCGTGGGCCATGAGCTACGCCCAGCACTGGGGCCCTTTCACCTTCTCGGGTGCCGGCGGCAACAACTCATACACCCCTCGGGATCAGCCGAGCCAGATGGCCCCCGGATACGGCACCTCGGCGGTACGTTTCTTCGCTAACCGCGACCAGGGCTGGCGTATTGGTTTCGCCTATGGTGCTGATGTGACCCGCGGTAATGAGAGCTCCAGCTCGTATATTTACCAGAAGAACGGCAGCTACGGTAATGCAATCCCCTTTACCCAGGTGTATCTGCGACCTAAACTGACCCAGCGTGATTTGAACTTCGGCCAGGTTGGTGCGGCAGCAAGTAACCGTCGCGCCCTGCCGAACAGCTACTCCATGCCGGTACGTTGGCGCACCAGCGAACAGACCGCATCCGGTAAGGTGGGCGAGATGAACACCTACGTGCAGGCTATTACTCAGGTGGGTGACACCGTCTTCACCGGCGGCGACTTCGCATATGTTGAGTCTGCCAATGGTGAGCGTGTAAACCAGCAGTACCTTGCTGGTTATAACGTTGATAGCGGCGAGCTGGTACGTTCGTTTGCACCCAAGTTCAACGGCCAGATTAAGGCTATTGAGGCTCTGCCGGGCAACCGCCTGGCCGTGGGCGGCGAATTCACCCAGGTGAACGGGCAGCCCGCTAACCACTTCGTGATTCTGAATGCGACCACCGGCGAGATTGACAAGACCTGGGATATCCAGATCGAACGTCGCAGCTCCGCCGCAGCACAGGTGAAGACCTTGCAGGTGCAGGACGGTTACCTGTACATCGGCGGTAACTTCACCCACGTGAAGGGTAATACGTCTAAGAACCCCGCCTACGCTCGTGGCGGTGCTCGCATTAAGCTCAGCGACGGCTCCGTCGACTGGAAGTGGCGTCCGAAGTTCAACGGCACTGTGAACGGTATTAACGCCGCCGCCGATAACTCGACGGTGCACGCAGCTGGTTACTTCTCCGAGGTGAGCGGTTCCAGCGCTTTCCGGCTTGCAGCCCTGAACGGTGCTGACGCAACCCCCATTAACTGGGAGTGGAAGCCGTCTCTGGAGGCACGCCCCGGTGCCCGCTACATGTGGGGTTTCCAGTTCGATGTTCAGGATACCGGTGCTGATGTGTGGACCGGCGGTACTGAGCACATGATCGCCCAGTACAGCAAGAACGGTTACGCCCGTAAGAGCAGCGCAATTACCCGTGAAGGCGGCGACTTCCAGGATCTGCACCTGAACGGTGATGTGGTCTACGGTGCCTGCCACTGCGGCGACTCCATCTTTGAGGGCTCACAGAGCTACTACGGCTACTGGCAGGATTACTCTCAGGTGCACAATATCCGCCTTGTAGCTGCTTTCGACCGGGAGAGCGGCAAGATGCTGGGCGAGTTCAACCCCATTCTGAAGGGTGCCCGCGGCTTCGGCGTGTGGGAGTCCTTCGTGGATTCCCGCGGTAACCTGTGGGTTGGCGGCGATATTAACCGCTCCCTGGGCGAGAAAGGCGAGCAGCGTACCGTCGGCTTCGCACGTTACGCACCGCGCGATGTGACTCCTCCCGCAGCCCCTTCGGGCTTGAGGGCACAGCGTTCGGGCAATAACGACAAGCTCAGCTGGTCGGGTGCCGAGCAGGGTGCACGCTACCAGGTGATCCGTAACGGCCGCGTCATTGCGACCGTGACGGGCACCAACTACTCGGTAGCACACCAGGATGGCGCACGTTACTCTGTGCGTGCGGTTGACGCCTCGGATAACTACTCGGCTGGTAGCCCTGAAGCCCGCGTCTAATCAGGGTTCACGCGCCACTGTGCGCCAGTAAGATTGCCCCGCCCGTCGCTTTGGCGGGCGGGGTGGTTTTTACCGTCGGCGGCACCCATACAGCTGTGTTAGGCTGGGGGCATCCGCCGCATAATTTCATAATGTATTCACTCACTAGGCGCCCCGTCAGGGCGTTATCCCAGTCACCGATGTAAGGTTTACTATGCCCACCACAAATCTATCCGCTCGCCGTGCGCTCACCAGTGTGCTTGTATCTGGTTCACTTTTGCTTGCGTTGGCGGCGTGCTCCAACACAGACAATAACAACAATGAGGCGCAGGGCTCTTCGTCCTCAGCCAGCGCCTCCTCCAGCTCATCGTCAGCCGCTTCAACCTCTCAGAGCCCTTCGCAGTCTCCTACCGAGTCCACTACTACTACGTCGGCGGAGCCTACCCCGTCGGCAGAGCCGGAAGATAACGGGCCCAAGCCGGACGAGAACTATGCAGGCGCTGAGAAGATTAAGGATGCCCCCACCGTTGCGGCTGATTCCCCTGAGGTGAAAGAGCTCGATAATCTGCGTTCCTCCTACGAAAATACCCTCGCGAAGGTAAAACCTGCCCCTGAGCCGCAGCGGCAGCAGGGCGATGAAGAGGGCAGCAATGATGAGAACGGCAAGAAGGAACAGGCCCGCCAGGCCCTTGATGACGACACCATTAAAGCCATTGAAGAGATGTCTACTGGTGCTGCCGCTGGTGAGTACACCTCCTCAGCTGCCGAGCATGCAATGACCGGCACACACACCGAAGGCACGAGTACTGTGGTGGGTAACCCGCGCATGACCGAAACCACCTACAAGGGTCAGCCTGCACGCCTCTTGGAAGTGTGCGTGGACTCTTCCAACGTGAAAACAGTTGATAAAGACGGCAAGGAACTTCCTTCCGACAATACGCCTAAACGGTCTCTGAATATTTACACGCTGGTGCAGGTGGACGGCAAGTGGAAAATTGCCGAACATGACTGGCCAAATAACGCTAACTGCTAGGTGTTATAACACTGTTGCAGGCGGGTTATACCCCCATTAATGAATGGCTTATAGAGTTCCTTTTATGGAATATCTATAAGCCATTCGTTGTATAGTGAAGTTTTTTGACGACGCACTCTCTTGCCGTCAGACGGGGGTAAGGGTAAGGCACTTCCTCAGGCATGTATCAATAACCACAAGACTAATATTTTTACACTCACCCTATCATTGATGTGATTCCGGTTATCTAAGCCTCTTTTCTTTGTTCCACGCGTCCTTTATCTATATAGTTGGATTAGTAGTTTGTGCCTTCCCCGGCCGCACTGTGCTTTTATTATGTGCGTATTAGCGTACCGTTGATGCGCACATAAGGGCGTGCCGTGTGACCGCCCATAGCTACAATGTCACACCGATATAGAGGAACACTTACACATGTCTACGCCGGCTCGCCCTGCAACCAGGCCGGGTTTCGCTGAAACCCTCACCGCGCTTGAGCGCGCCCAGAAGCCGGGGCACGGCGTACCCGCCTACACCCGCTGGGTTAATCGCCGCGTTGCTCGTTACTTTGCAGCCGCGGCCGTCGCAATGGGTATTACGCCGAACGGTGTGACGGCTATTAGTGCCGTATGCTCGGCTGCGGGTATTCTCACTCTTCTACTGGCGCCTCCCACAGCGCTAACAGCACTAGCGGTGGCGCTGCTCTTTGCCCTCGGGTACGGCCTGGATTCCGCCGATGGGCAGGTTGCCCGCGTAACCGGGGCGTCCTCCCCCGCCGGGGAATGGCTTGACCATGTGGTTGATTCAATCCGTGTACCCTGCATCCACCTTGCCGCCTTGGTAGGGTTCATTCGTTACCCCCAGCATTTTTCCCTGACCGGAGCTGCCGATGGTTTCCCCTCCGGCTGGAGCCTATGGTGGCTGCCCATGGCGTTCACCGTGCTGACCGCAGGGCATTTCATGAGCCAGATCCTTGCCGAACAGCTGCGGAACAACCGTAAAACTGCTGCCCCTTCAACCGGTGGCACAATGCGTTCTTTCATTAACCTGCACATGGACGCGGGTACCCTCTGCTGGATTTTTATCGTGTGGGGCTTCGGGCCGCTTTTCGTGGTCGTCTACGCCCTGCTTTTCGCCGCGAACGCCGCAACCGTGCTGCTCTCAATGCGCCGCAAGTACGTTACTCTCTCAATCCCAACCACACCCGCCCAGTAGGAGTCACTATGCTTCAATTTGAATCCCGCATCCCCTCCGTCAGCGTTGTGATCGCCACCAATGGAAAACGTATGCAAAGCTTACGCACCGCAGTCACCGCAATTCTCGATCAGCAGTACCCGGGCCCCGTTGAGGTGGTGATCGTCTACGACCGTGCCACCCCTGACCCGCTCTCCGATATTGAAATCAGCGAGAATCGGTCACTACGTATCATTGAAAACACACGTACCGGCGGGCTAGCTGGCGCACGCAATAGCGGCATTCTGGAGGCCACAGGAATAATCCTGGGATTCTGTGACGATGACGACACCTGGATGCCGGGCAAACTCACCGAACAGGTGGCATTGTGGCGAGCTAACCCGGATGCGGTGGGTATCTCATCCGGTATTACGGTGCGCTCGGACGGGCGGAACATCGTGCGCCTAGCCCCCGAACGCGCTACTTTCGATGACTTCCTGCGTTCACGGATCACCGAGGTTCACCCCTCCGCAATGCTGTACTCCCGCTCCGACTTGGTGGATGGCCCCGTCGGTCTGGTGGATGAGCAGCTGCCTGCCTCTTACGGGGAAGACTATGACCTGCTGCTGCGCGCTACCAAGCACGGCGATATTCTTTCCGTGCCCCAACCACTGGTTAGGGTGCTGTGGGATCGGCCGTCCTTTTTTGCCGGTCAGTGGCAGTACATTGCTGATGGCCTCACCTACCTGCTGCGTAAGTTCCCCGAATTTGAGCGCTACCCCAAAGGTGTGGCGCGCGTGGCCGGGCAGGTGGCGTTCGCGCACGCAGCGCTGGGCCATAAGAAAGAGGCATTTGCGTTTGCCCGTTCTTCCCTGCACCGCGATAAGACGCAGCTGCGCGCCTGGGCCGCATACCCGGTGGCTCTTGGTGTTGTAAAACCGCAGACCCTGCTGGATGCGGTACAGAAAACAGGCAGGGGCCTTTAGACCGTGCCCAACACAGTTACGGCCGCCCTGACGATTCTGAAAAAGGCGGACATTGAGACGATGTCCGCCGGGCGCGGCCTACCCAATAACCAGAACGCCTCGGCTCTGCCAGCGTGGCCGCTGCTCACCCTGCTGTATGGGTTCCCAATCATCTGGGCACTTGGGCTGCTGCAGATTGCCCCGATTATCCTTGCCTTTGTGATGCTCGGCTATATGCTGGTGCGCGGGTCGGTACGTATCTACCCTGCCCTGTGGGTGTGGGGTGCTCTCACGTTCTGGGTGGTTGTCTGTGCGGTGTCGCTGGTAGAGCCCACAGACCTTATTGCGTGGGGGTTCCGGTTCTCGGGTGTTTTTTGCGCGGGTGTTTTTACGCTTTACTACTTCAATGCGCGCGCCGCGATCACTCCGGATCGTTTGCTGGGCGGGTTGGTGACCCTCTGGGTCACTCTTGTGGTCCTCGGCTGGGGTGGGGTGCTTTTTCCTAATTTTAGGCTGCAAACCCCCATGAGTTTCATCATGCCCGCCTCAATTCTGCAGAACCCTCTGGCGCGTGATTACATGCTTCCCCCACTTGCGGAGGTGCAGCGCCCGTGGGGTGCCCCCGAAGCATATAACCGCCCCTCCGCACCGTTTCCCTACGCGAATAGCTGGGGCCTGGCGTACACACTACTGACCCCAATCATGCTGGCGTACCTGCTGCGTCTGCGGAACCGGTGGGCCCAGGCAGGGCTCGTGGTTGCTTTGCTGCTCTCAACCGTCCCAGCGGTGAAGACCAGTAACCGAGGCATGTTCATTGGTTTAGGAATTGTTGTTGCCTATGTTCTGCTGCGGCAGCTGTTTGCTCGTAACTGGCGTGCCGTGGCATTCGGCGTAGGCGTGGCTGCTGTGGGGGTTATTGGGCTTTTTGCTACCGGTACTGTCGCCGAAATTCTGGGCCGCCAGAACTATTCCGACTCCACCGGTGGGCGTGCCGCACTGTATAAATCCACGTGGGAGGCCACCCTGCAATCCCCCATCGTGGGCTACGGCACCCCCCGTATGGAACCCAGTGTGGGGGTTTCGATGGGCACCCAGGGCTACCTGTGGACACTCATGTTCTGCTTTGGCTTTGTGGGCCTGGGCCTGTTCCTTGTTTTCTTATCAAGCGCAGTGTTCTCGGGTCTTCGGGTGGGCACTGCCTCCGGGTACTGGCTTCATGCTGTGCCGGTTAGCTGCTTTGTAGTGCTCATTTTCTACAGTTTTGATATTACTCAGCTGAGCGTGCTGCTGCTGAGTTCAGCGCTGTGTGTGCGCTCGAATTATTACGGGGAGGGACTGTGACGGCGACTAAGCCCAAGTCCTTGGCCCGCAGCGGCTCTCTGTCCTCGCTGTGCGTCATGTATGGCGCCGCGATCGCGTTTGGGACGACCCTGGTGGTATCAAACGGTATTGGTCCGGCTGGGGCAGGCGAGTTTTTTCGCCTCATGGCGCTGTTTGCTATTGCTACCTCAACGGCTGTTTTCGGTGCCGACACGGGGCTGGTGCGTACTATCTCGGCGCAGAACGCACTGGGCAGGTACTCCGCTATTCCCCGGCTGATCCGCTACGCGGTGCTACCGCCTCTGGCGCTGTCGCTGGGCATCACCGCCGTGGCGTGCATCTACTCGGTGGCGGTGCCGATGCCGCACGAGTATGCAGTGGCGCTTCGGATGAGTGCCCTGTTCGTGATTGTCGCGGCCGTAATGTCGGTGTATTTTGGGGCGCTGCGCGGGCTGAACCATGTGGTCACGTTTACCGTCATGCAGAACGTTCTGCTGCCGACCCTACGCTTCGGTGCAATCGCGCTGGTGGTATTCGCCTCGGGGCACCTGCTGGATCTGGTGTTTGCGTGGACTCTTCCGGTGGCGGCTACGGCGCTGCTGACTCTGTGGGTAGTTGAATCCTATATGCCGCGCAGTAAAGATCGTCCGCAGTCTGAGGCTGCTGCGACCACCCCGCAGGAGAGCGCCCACTCATTTTGGACGTTCAGTTCTGCGCGCGGGGTGGCAACCATTGTTGAGACCATCCTCGAATGGATTGACGTACTCACCGTCACCACCATTTTGGGGCCTGCCGCCGGTGGTGTTTACGGCGCGGTGAACCGGTGTGTGCGTGTGGGTACGATGGTTGAGCACACGGGCCGTATTGTTACCGGGCCGTCCATTAGCGCAGCGCTGGCCACCCAGAATGTTGATCGGGCGCGGCAGATCTTCCTGGCTACCACCCGCGTACTCACCGCCATTTCCTGGCCGTTTTACCTGACATTGGCGGCATTTGGCCCCACCCTGCTGGGGTTCTTCGGGAAGGGCTTCGAAGAGGGGGCCGGCATCCTGTGGGTTATCTGCCCCGCAGCGATGCTTTCAATGAGCGCTGGCGGTGTGCAGTCTATTCTGCTGATGAGCGGTAAAAGCCGTTGGCAGCTGCTCAATAAGCTGTCTTCGCTGGCGGTGGCGATCATTCTCAACGTTGCGTTGGTTCCGTTCTGGGGCCTGTACGGCGCGGTGACGGCGTGGGCTTCAGCGCTTCTGATTGATACTTTCTTGGCGAGCTACCAGGTGTTTCGCCTGGTGGGCATCCGCACCAGCCTGACGGAGATGGCACCTGCCCTCACCCTAGGGGCTCTGGTGCCGCTGGGATGCTCATTTGTGGTGCTAACGGTTGTGGGCCAGGGCCTGTTGGGGCTTGTCCTCTATGTGATATTGTTGGCCCCTTCATACGTCGCGCTTCTGTACTATTTTCGAACCCAGCTGGGCATTGAACGGTTCCTGGCCTCCCGCAAGGGCGGGGGTAAGGGCGCTGGGACGCGTTCCGCGCTGGCACATCAACTATCGATACAGGGAGAGAACACTATGAGTAAACTGTCCGCAACTACGGACGCCCCCGCGGTGTCCCTGCGGGAGCAGCTACACCGGGTGTGGCGCCACAAGATGATTGTGATTATCACCATTGTGGTCTGCACCCTCATAGCGGTGGCGTTTAGCTTCCTCGCTCCGCCTAAGTACACCGCTAAGTCGAGCGTGCTGGTGAACCCGCTGGTGACCGATCCCGCTGCTGGCGGTAACGCAAATTCTCTGAAGGTGGATATCTCTACCGAGGCCCGCGCGGCTGGGTCGCGTGAGGTGGCTGATAAGGCCGCAGATAATCTGCGGTCTGAGGGCGTTGATAATGATTCCAAGCTTACCGACAAGCTGATGAACTCAACTAAGGTGGTTCCCACCTCGCAGACTGCGGTGCTTGACATTGAGGTGAGCGATTCCAACGCTAAGCGTTCCGCGCAGTACGCGAATGCTATCGCCAAGGCATACCTGGAGGTTCGTCAGAATAACCTGAAGGAAACCATCACCGATAGCGTGAAGAAGCTTGACGCTCAGATTAAGCAGCTTGAAGATGAGGATAAGAATAATAACGGAAACGCGAACTCTGCGAAAATTTCGCAGATGCGGGAGCGCCGTAACCAGATCCAGCTGACCTCCACGGTCGGCGGGCGTGTGCTGACTGAGGCTCAGCCGCCGAAGAAAGCCACCGGGCTGGGGCATCGGAAGACTGCCTTGGCGGGTGTGGGTACGGGTCTGCTGCTGGGCGTACTCATCGCGTACGTGTACGACCGTATGATGCGTACCGTGGGGTACTCAGATCGTTTGAAGGATCTGGGGATTCCGGTGCAGACGGTGCGCCCGCGGTCCTCTGATGAGGATACGCTGCTGCTGATGCGCCGTATCGGCTCGCCTGACGGCAACCTGCGGGCCTCTAATATTTCGGGCATTGTGATTGTCTCGGATTCTCCTGCGTTGGCGGATCAGCTGCACCGGCAGCTATACCGTACTATCCCCAGCGGTAAGGCGTACTTTACGGACTACCCGGCTTTGAGCAAGGTGCTTGAGCATTACTCGCCCGAGCAGGTTATTGAGAGTAATGAGATTCCGATGGTCATTAACTTGGCCGATGAGGCGCCTCTGTCTACTTTGCTGCGTTTATCCGAAGCATGCCGCGTGTGCTTAGTGCCGGTGGGTGAGTTGAGCTCCCGGGCACAGGTTCGTGAGCTGTTCTCGCACCTGCGGACCCTGGAAAACACCGTGAGCATCGCCATCTTTATGGACACCGACCCTGAGAAGGAGAAGGTTGATGGAGCGACTGCGTAAGAAGCCCTCGAAGCTGCTGCTTGTTTCTAGCAGCGGTGGGCATCTGAAGCATCTGACGGCCACGTTTGATGCGTGGCAGAACTATGAGCGTGTGTGGGTAAGTTTTAAGCAGCCCGATGTTGAGTCTGCGCTGGCGGAGGAGAAGGTGTACTGGGCCTACTACCCCACCACCCGCAACGTGAAGAATGCCATCCGTAACCTGTTTTTGGCGTTCAAGATTTTCCCCCGGGAGAGGCCCGATGTGGTGGTCTCTGCCGGGGCGGGGGTGGCGGTTCCGTTCTTTGTGGCGGCTAAGCTCTTCCGGGCTAAGACCCTCTACATTGAGTGCTACGACCGCCCCACCCTGCCGACGATGACGGGAAAAATGCTGTACGTGCTCGCGGATGATTTCAATGTTCAAAGCGATGAGCAGCAGAAGAATTTCCCCGATTCACGGGTGATTCACCCGATCTTTTAAGGGGTTGGCGCGTCTCACACGTTGAACCGCCGCTAATCCGCGTCCTCGTTCCTTTTTAGGGGTATATTTAAAGGACGCTACACATATACCGTAGCTGTGGGGTGCTTGCCTCACCCGGTTTTATTTTCCGCCTCGGCTAAATCGGCGCATTTTCCGGATGTGCTTGCTGAGTACCCTCACCGATAAAAGCATAGAGAGGAATAGGCTATGTCTATTCACAATTTCCCGGATGTTAGCGTCAGCGACGCTAATTCTGGCGTGCCCGTTCTCACACCTAATACAGATCCGGTTAATATTCCCACTAAAACATATGACCTTGTCATCTCTTTAGGTACTGATTACCACAGGTTTGATAGGCTTCTGCGTTGGGTTGATGCGTATCTTAAGGAGAACCCGCATCTTAGCTGCCTGGTGCAGCACGGTCATACCGCACCTATTGAGCGTGGCGAGAATGTAAGGCTCATGCCTGCTGGGGATCTCATGGGCTACTATGCTACGGCCTCTGTGGTGGTTGTTCAGGGCGGCCCCGGTTCGATTCAGGATGCACGCCGTACCGGTGCTATTCCGCTGGTGGTACCACGCCGCGCGGAGTTTGATGAGGTGGTCGATAACCACCAGGTTCCCTTTGCTGATCTGATGGAAAAGCGTGGCCACGCGGTGGTGGTCAATAGCCGCGCGGAGCTGTTCGATAAGCTTAATTTGGCGTTGGCTAATCCTTCTCTGTTCCGTTCTGCTGAACCGTATGTTGCTGCCCCTGAGATCTCGGCTGAGCAGCTTTCTGAGGCTCTTCATGACCTTCTTACGGGTCATTCGCACCGTACCGAGGGTTATGTGACTCGTTTTAAAAATGCTGCCCGGGCGCATTTTTTGGGTAAACGTGAAATGGCTCGGATTAGCTCTTTAACTCCTAATGCTTAGGATTGTGTTTTTAAGTTCACACCGCCCTGGTTTGCCGTGCCCAAAATAAGCAGTATTCTAAATTTATAGCCTACGAAGCTCACAGGATATTCTCAGCTATTTTTACCGCCGCCGGTCTCTTTTGACTTCCGAGGCGCGGTAGCCTTGTATATGGTTTGTGCGTTTTGGGATAACCCGCGCACTGTTGGAAAGGAAAACTATGTCAGTTCAGGAATCCACCGTAGTTAACGTGACCGTTGAGCAGATCGCTACCGCTTACGCGAGCGAGGACTTTGCGCGATTCGTGTGCTCTGAGGTCGGCGTTGAGTTTGAAAGCTTCTCCCTTGAGGGCGACGCTTCCAGTGAGTTCACCGCGACTACTGTGCGCACCATCCCCTCGGACCGTGTGCCCGATATTGCCCGTAAATTTGTGTCCAATGGCGTTAATATGACTCAGGTTGACCGCGTAAGCGCCCCCGCCGCTGATGGTTCCCGCACCGTGGATACCGAGGTGAAGGTGAACGGCATGCCGGTGAACGCTAAGGCTTCGCAGGCGCTGGTATCCCAGGGCGAGCAGACCCGTGTGGATGTGAACGGCGAGGTTTCCTGCTCGATCCCGCTGGTGGGCAAGAAGATTGCTGCCTCTGCTGAGCCGCAGGTTGGCCGCGTGCTGAAGGTGCTGGGCACCTCCGCTGAGAAGTGGACCGCACAGCAGTAACGCTAGTTCTGTGACGGTGTTCGGGCGGTTACCGCCCCACATCGGCTTACCCCGTGTAGCACCGTAAAGCGGCAGGTGCACCCCTTGCGTGGTGCATCTGCCGCTTAGTTTTTAGAGAAGCCCTCCCCCCAACAGGTGAGGGCTTTCAACAGCTAGTCTAGTCGTTCTCCTGAGCGATGAGACCCCTTTTGATGCTGGCCCCGTGCTGCTGTTCGTCGTCCAGCAGGCGCATAATGCGCCCAAGAGCTTCAATTGCGTCGTGTTCTGCCTCCAACAGGTCTACAACTTTACGAAGCTTGGTGCTTGAGGTGTGCTCGGTGTACGGGAAGTAGTGTACGCGCACCCCCACTTCGGCGAAGCGGTTTTCTAAGGCTATGCCTTTTTCGGTGCCTTTCCAGTCATCGCCTTTGAAGAACACATCAAAGGGCTTCTGAGACCAGGTATGTAGTTTATCCGGGTTAGTCTCAATATGCACCTCGTCCACGTAGCTAATGTGGCTGACGATTTCGGCGCGTTCTTCAATCGGGATGACGGGTCGGCGGCCTTTGGTTTGTTCCAGCACGTCGTCGTGAACCACCCCGGCGATGAGGTGGTCGCAGTTCGCTTTTGCTTGGCGCAGGATGTTCAGGTGGCCGACGTGGAAAAGGTCGTAGGCGCCGGCGGCGTATCCGATGGTCATGGGGTTCTCTCGTGGGTGACTGAATAATGAAATTTTTGGTGGCACCTCTAGCGCTTGTCCGTTCCCTGTTTCTTGGATGAAAACAAGGGGCATTTAGGGAGGGAAAAGCCGTGATCTGCAGGCACCAGCCTAATTCTAGCACCGCTCAGTTCCGCGGCAGGCTTATCGTGAAAGTCGCGCCAATCACCCCGGGAGGATACCCGCTCTTCAGTGGCCTCTGTTAGTCAGAAGTCACAGCACAAGCAGCAGGAAGTTAGGGTAATCTTTTACCGACTCACCTCATAAAAACTAAGAATTATGATAATAATGAAGGGGATAGTGTGAATAACTTCGATATGCAATCGGCATACTATATGCGTGAGAATTTTCCAAAAAACCCTTAGGCTATTCTCCCCCAAACGGCACCTTAAAAGTTTTCTCGGATAATCACCATTTACCCATGAGCAGTTTATGAACCTAGGACTTCTACAATGAAAAAGAATCGTATCAATACC